>Ga0209009_1000232_pt1 | contig 22279 bp, 15 predicted proteins | sample BlaSpr_A8_OM3_M2_FD_187979 | JGI IMG/M metagenome (GOLD analysis project Ga0209009, IMG submission 187979) | Forest soil microbial communities from Thunder Bay, Ontario, Canada - Black Spruce, Ontario site 2_A8_OM3_M2 (SPAdes) (version 2) | ecosystem: Environmental > Terrestrial > Soil > Boreal... | reverse complement strand
GCGGGCGGGCGTGGCTCGTGCGCAAAGGAGAGCATTGGTACACCTCTTTCGAGTGCGAGCGCAAGGTGACCCCACTCCCGTCAACTGGAAAGGCAATCGGGATCGATCGCGGGGTGCATGTCTTAGCGGCCACGAGCGAGGGGAAGCTCATTGGCAATCCACGTTTTCTGGAGAAAGCGCGGCTCCTCATCGAGCGCCTTCAGCGCGCTGTGGCTGGGCGCAAGCGGGGTGGGAAGAACCGGCGCAAGGCCGTGCGGCTCCTAGCCCGCGCTCACGAACGGGTCAAGGAAGCTCGCCGAGACTTCATGCACAAGACGGCGCGCAAGATCGTCAACGGCGCCGATGTGGTTGTCTTGGAGGCGCTCAATTTGCGAGCGATGACCCGCAGCGCGAAGGGAACAATTGAAAAACCCGGCCGCAAAGTGGCGGCGAAGGCGGGTTTGAACCGAGCAATATTGGATGCGAGTTTCGGTCTCCTTCGGCAGATGATCGTGGCGAAAGCGGAAGAAGCTGCGCGCACGGTCGTCGAGGTAGACGCGAGGTATTCGTCGCAAGAATGCGCGCATTGCGGGCAGGTTGCGGCGGAGAGCCGCCGGGGAAGGCGCTATGCGTGCATCGGTTGTGGATTCAAAGTCCACGCCGACGTCAATGCGGCGCTGGTGATCCGGCGGCGGGCCGAGTTGCGGCCTGCGGCGAGAGGCGCTTCGTTAGAAGACCTCGGTGACCCGCGAAGTGTGCCAGATGCAGGCGCGGAGCCTGCTCGCTGCGATCAGGAGGTCGCAGCGTAGGTGCGCCCAACGAAGTGAGTACGCTGCTCGTTAGGGACGCAACGTTGCTGGCGACGTTCGACGACACCGGCCAAGAGATCGCCGGCGGCGGATTGTTTTCGCGCAACGGCATCATCGAATCCGTCGGACCGAGCGAGGGTTTGCCTGCCGAGGCCGACGAGATCGTCGACGCGCGCGGCATGGTGATTCTCCCGGGGCTGGTCTGCACGCACCATCACTTCTACCAAACCCTCACGCGCAACTTGCCTGCCGGCCAAAACGACTCGCTTTTCCCGTGGCTGGTTGCGCACTATCCGATCTGGGCGCGCTTGACGCCCGGCGGCGTACGCAGCAGTACCGCCGTCGCGCTCTGCGAGTTGCTGCTGTCGGGTTGCACCACGGCAGCCGACCACGGCTACATCTGGCCGAACGGCGCAACCCTCGACGATCAAATCGCCGTCGCTGCGGAGATGGGCGTTCGTTTTCATGCCTCGCGCGGCTCGATGTCGGTCGGGCGTTCGCGCGGCGGCCTCCCGCCCGACGAAGCCGTCGAAGATGAAGCCGAGATCCTGCGCGACTGCGAACGCGTCATCGCCGAGTATCACGATCAGGCGCGCTACGCCATGACGCGGATCGTGCTCGCCCCGTGCTCGCCCTTCTCGGTCTCGCCGGTGTTGATGCGCAAGAGCGCCGAGCTCGCGCGCAAGCACGGCTGCTTCTTGCACACGCATCTTTGCGAAACTATCGACGAAGAGAACTATTGCCTCGAACACTTTGGGAAACGGCCCGTCGAATTCGCCGAGAGCCTCGGCTGGAGCGGGCCCGACGTTTGGTACGCCCACGCGATCCGCGTCGCGCCTGAGGAAATCGTTCGGCTGGGAAAAGCACGAACCGGCGCCGCGCATTGCCCGACCTCAAACATGCGTCTCGGTTCCGGGATCGCACCCCTTCGCGCGCAACTCAGCGCCGGTATGCGGCTCGGTCTCGGCGTCGATGGCTCGGCATCGAACGACGGTTCGCACATGCTCGACGAAACGCGTCACGCGATGCTGCTGCAGCGCGTCGCTCACGGGGCCGAGGCGATGACCGCGCGCCAGGCCCTACGTCTGGCGACGCGAGGCGGAGCCGAAGTTCTCGGACGAGACGACGTCGGCTTCCTCGCGCCCGGGATGGCGGCCGACTTCATCGGCGTGCGCACCGAGGGACTTGCTACGGCCGGCGGTGCAGTTCACGATCCGCTCGCTTCCCTCGTGTTCTGCCGAATTCCGAACGTGGACCTCAACGTGATCGCCGGCCGCACGCGCGTCCGTGACGGCGAGCTCGTCGACGTCGACCTCCCTGAGCTTCTCGCGCACCACAACCGGCTCGCCCGCGAGATGACAGTTTAGCGTGTCTTGGAGTAGTTTTCGGCATTCCAAGACTCGTGCACGATGGCGCCAAGTGCTGCTCGAAAGACAGCGCGGGCGTTGCGCTTTGTGCGGTCATTTGTTCCCGTCGCCGGGTTTAGTCAATTGGGTCGTAGCAAAGGCCTTCATACCGACGTTCGACCATATAGTTCCGAGATCGCTCGGCGGGGAGGACGCGCTCGAGAACTTGCGTCTCGTGCATTACACGTGCAATCATCTGCGTGGCAATGGAACCGTCGTTGCTCGCCCCGTGACCTGGGTTCCTAAGGCGCTGCGATATCCATCCGCTTGAAAAAAGCCACCGCAGAAAAGCTGCCGCAGCGGTCTCGCTGCAAGACCATATTGAGGTAAGATTTCAATGGACAGAATCAAAGGCGCACAAATTCGAAGCGAAGTGCTTGGAACGACGCACGTCAAGGGAATGGCGACGATCGCCGACCCGTTCTATCAGAACTTCATCGACTTCACCGAGGAGTTTTGCTGGGGAAACGTTTGGGTTCGGCCCGGGCTCGAACGCAAGACTCGGAGCATGCTCAATCTCGCGATGCTCTCGGTGATGGCGCGTTGGCACGAGTTCGAAGTTCACGTGCGCGGGGCGCTCAACAACGGCGTCACCAAAGAAGAGATCGCCGAGATCCTTCTCCAAGCGGGAGTCTACGGCGGCGTGCCGATCGCAGCCGAGGCGTTTCGCACTGCGCGAAGGGTCTTCGAAGCCGTCGAAAGCGAGAAATCTTCTGGTAATTCTCCCTAGACCGCGGCGGGAACGAATTGCTCCTCTTCGGTGGAGCCGGCGAGGGCGGTCGTCGACGACGTTCCGCCCGCGATGATCTGCGCGACCGCATCGAAATAGCCGGCGCCGACTTCGCGCTGGTGGCGCGTCGCCGTGTAACCGTCGCGCTCGCTTTCGAATTCTCGCTGCTGAAAATCCGAATAGGCCGCCATCCCGCGTTTGCGAAATGCGCGCGACAACTCGAACATGGAGTGGTTGAGCGCGTGGAAACCGGCCAGCGTCACGAACTGGAACTTGTAGCCCATTGCGCCGATGCGGTCGTTGAATTCCGCGATCTGCAGTTCCGAGAGTTTGCGCTTCCAGTTGAATGACGGAGAACAATTGTAGGCGAGCCATTTTCCAGGGAACTTTTCGTGGATGGCGGCCGCGAAGCACTCCGCTTCGCCCAAATCCGGTTCGGACGTTTCGCACCAAACCAGATCGGCGTAGGGTGCGAGCGCGAGCCCGCGGGCGATCGCCATTTCGAGGCCGCCGGCGATGCGGAAGAAGCCCTCTTCGGTGCGTTCGCCCGAGAGGAAGGGCCGGTCGAGCGGATCGACGTCGCTGGTGATCAACTTCGCGCCGTTCGCGTCGGTGCGAGCGACGATCAAAGTGGGGACGTCGAGTACGTCGGCGGCCAGCCGCGCCGCGACGAGATTGCGGATAGCGGTGCGCGCCGGGATGAGCACCTTGCCACCCATGTGTCCGCATTTTTTCTCTGAGGCGAGCTGGTCTTCGAAATGCACCGCCGCGGCGCCGGCCCGGATGAAAGATTTAGTCAATTCGAAGACGTTGAGCGGTCCGCCAAACCCGGCCTCACCGTCGGCGACGATCGGCGCGTACCAATTTGTCGTTTCGTCGCCTTCGCTGCGCGCAATTTGATCGGCGCGTTGAAGTGCGTTGTTGATGCGCTCCACCAAACGCGGCGCACTGTTGACGGGGTAGAGACTCTGATCCGGATACGTCTCGCCCCCTAAATTCGAATCGGCGGCGACTTGCCAGCCGCTCAGGTAGAGGGCTTCGAGTCCGGCTCGGACCGCCTGAACGGCCTGGTTGCCCGTCATGACGCCGAGCGCCGTGACGTAGCCCGGACCTTCGAGCAGCGAGCGCAGCTGCCGAGCTCCCAGGGACGCCAGCGTATGCTCGATCCGGGCCGAGCCCTGGAGGCGCGTAACGTCCTCGGGCGCGTATGGCCGGGTGATCTTCGAGGCGTGGGACTGACCGTTGAAAATGTTCATCTGACCTCCCTATCGCTTCGTGAAACGGGTTTGCCATTTAGAGGCGAAAACCACTTATGTGAAAAGAAGATACCCAGCTCCGCGACAAACGTCAAGTCCCGCTGGGATACCAGGCTAGTTCGAGCAGCCTAGCGTGCTTCGCGCGGCCTCGCTTGCATCGTCAAAATGCGCGTGACGGCGAACGCGACCGCGAAGCCGACGAAGTACGAGATGTCGCCGATCTGCGGGAAGCGCGCGGCAACCGGGCCGACGAACCAGGCCTGCTGGTAGAACGGCAGCGCGGCGGCCAGGCCCGCGAGCCAGCCGACGAGCGTAGCGGAAACGCGTTGGTCCGAGGGCATGCCGCGCGCGGCGATCACCGCCCCGGCCCACGGTGTCGCCCAACTCGACAAGAGCAACAAGAAGCTCGTGTACTCGCGCGCGACCTGGGCTGGATAAAGGCCCGCGAGCGAGAGCAAGCCACCAAGGATCCCAACCATCAACGCCGCCTGCCAGCGGACGAGCGTGTACCGAACCACGAGTCCCGTGATCAGACCGACGGTTAGCCCGCATCCGGCGATCACCGTGGGCGCGAAGCGCGCGGCCGGGTCGGTTTGGCCGGCGACGGCCAGCATCACGACGGTTCCGCTAGCGAACGCGGCGCCGACGAAGATCGCGAACCACGCTCGCCGTCGCCCGTCCCAAGCGACGAGCGACGCGAGCGAACCCGAATAGAGATTCAAGCAGTTTGCGCTCAGCGTACCGAGCAAGACCGTCAGCAAACCGAGCGCGACGAGCCAATTGCTGGCAAAGAGTTTTTGAATGATATCGCTGGGGGTCGCGGCAACCAGATCGGTTCCCACAATCGCGGTCACCGCCGCGGCGCCCAAGATTTCGAGTGCCGTCGACGGAACGCCGCCGCCCAGGAACGTCCACCACCAAACTGCGCGCTTGTCGGCGTCGCGCGGCAGATAGCGCGAATAATCCGCCGCGCACGGCGCCCAGCCGATCGCGTACGAGAACGCGATCGCCGCCGAAAAAATGATCCCGGCCAATTCGCCGCCGCTCGCAAGCGGCGCGTGCACGTCGAACGGCGCGTTCGGGTTCGCCCGCTGGAAACAGGCGACGGCGATCGCGACGAATCCCACCGTCAGCGCGACGCCGGCGACCTTCTCGAAAAGATGGATCATGTTGTAGCCGTAGATTACGATGACGATCTCGATCGCCAGCACGATCGCGAGTGCCGGAACGTAGGAAATCGAGACGTGGCCGAGTCCCAAGAGCGCTTGCACGGCAAACGCACCGAAGATGGTGTCGATGGCGAACCAGCCGACGCCGGCCAAGAACGCAAGCAGCGCCGGGAAGACGTTGGCGTCGGTTCCCAGCGTCTGTCGCGACACCATCATCTGCGGCCGTCCGAAGCGAGGTCCCATCTGCGCGAGAAAGCCAAGCACCGCATAGCCGGCGACGTTGCCGAGCACGATGCCGAGGACGGCACCCCAGAACGACGTTCCGAACAGCGCGACCGTCAGAATTCCGGTCGCGAAGGTTGCCGTTTCCGCGTTGGCCGCAAACCAGAGGGAGAAGAGGTCGCGCGGGCTCCCGTGACGCTCGCTCTCGTCGATGCGCTCGATGCCGTGCGGTTCGACGACCGCGACATTCGCGCCGTAGGGGACGCTGATACTATTTCGCCGGAGCCGGCCGGCCGACCAGCGCCTCGGCGCTCGCCGTTGCGTGACGACTCGTTTCTTCGATCGCGTGCAACACGCGCTCGGGCGTCATCGGCAAGTCGCTGACCCACGCGCCGGTCGCATCGAAGATCGCCGCCGCAACCGCCGGCGCAAACGGTACGAGCGGCATCTCTGCCACGCCGCGCGCGCCGAAGGGACCATTCGGATCGGCGCTCTCGAGGATGACGGGATAGATTTCGGTCGGCATGTCGAGCGTCGTCGGCAGAAGATACGTCGAGAAATACGGCGTGAGCAGCTTGCCGTCGCGAGCCGGCATGTTTTCGGTCAGCGCGTAACCGACCGCTTGTGCCAAGCAGCCCTCGATCTGTCCCTCGACCTGCTGCCGGTTGATCGCGCGGCCGACGTCGTGAACGCTGATGACGCGCAAGACCCGCGTGACGCCCGTTCGCATGTCGACCTCGACCTCGACCGCCTGCGCCGAGTAGCCGTAACAGTAGTTCGGAATACCATCGCCGGTTTCGAGATCGAGCCGCGTCGTGCGTGGCGGCCGGTATTGGGCGGTCGCTTCCGGACTCTTACCCGCGACCCAATTGCGTCGTGCGGCCTCGGCTGCGTCTTTCACCGCGCGGCCGCCCATCAGCGTCATGCGCGAGGCGGATGCCGAGCCGGCATTCGGCGCTTGCGACGAGTCGTCGGTCATCATCCGAACGGCGTCGAGCGGCAACTCCAACGTTTCGGCGGCGATCTGGCGCAGAACGAGATGTGCCCCCTGCCCGACGTCGGCGGCGCCGATGCGCACGACCGCGCCTCGAATCTCCGCCGGCGTGACGTCGAGTTCCACCGTCGCCGTCGCCTGCTCGGGAAAACCGAACGAATAGCCGACGTTCTTGATCCCGCACGCGATGCCGATTCCGCGACGCAGCGCCCCCGGCGCCTCGCTCCGGCGAACGGGCGTCGAAAAACGCGCGGCTTTCTCGGCCACGCAGCGCTCGAAGACCTCGCGGACGCTCACCCCGGCCGGCAGGGGATGGCCGGTCGATTCGAGGTCGCCTTCCTTATATAAGTTCTTGCGACGGACGTCGGCGGGGTCGAGACCCAGGGCGTAGGCGAGGCGCGTCACCATCGATTCCGCCGCGAAATGCGCTTGCGGCGTCCCGAAGCCGCGGAAGGCGCCGCTCGGCACGTTGTTGGTGTAAACGACGGTGGCGTCGGTCGAGACGTTCGGGACCGCGTAGGGGCCGCACGCGAAGATTGCCGCGCACTTGAGGACCTCGACCGACGTCGACGCATACGCACCGCCGTCGGCGATCGATTCGACTTGCGCCGCGAGGATCGATCCGTCGCGCCTGGCAGCCCACTTGGTTGTGATCGTGAACGGGTGGCGTTTGTGGTGGCCCACGATCGATTCTTCGCGATTCCAGACCATCGCGACGGGCGCGCGCAGTTTCCAGGCGGCCAGCGCTACGAGCGGCGGAAGCGAAAGATCCTCCCGGCCGCCGAAGGCGCCTCCGATCTTCGCGTAGCGCACGACGACGTTCTCTTCCGGCATCGCAAGCAGCGCCGCGATCTGACGGCGGTCCTCGTGCAGCCATTGCCCGGCCGTCTCGAGGACGAGTTTGTCGCCTTCCCAATACGAGATGCCGGCATCGGGCTGCAAGTATGCGTGCTCCTGCCAGCCGGTCGTGAAACGACCTTCGAGAACGACGTCCGCTTCCGCAAACGCCGCTGCGACGTCGCCCTTGCGAATTTTCTGATGAAGGAGAACGTTCGAGCGATCGGCATGGACGCGCGGAGCATCCGGCGCGAGCGCCGCCTGCGCGCTCGTCAGCGCCGGTAGGTCTTCGTAGGTGACCTTCACGCGCGCTGCGCCGGCGCGCGCGATTGCGGGCGACTCGGCGACGACGAGCGCGACGCGATCGCCGTAGAAGCGGACGAGGTCCTCGCACAAGAGTGGTTGGTCGTTATCGATCAGGCCGAAACGGTTGCGCCGATAATTCGGATTCGCGGCCGCGCGCAGCGGATCGAGGGGGACGTCGTCGGCCGTCAGGACGGCCCGCACCCCGGGGAGCGCTTGCGCCCCGCTCGCATCGATGTTGAGAATGCGCGCGTGGGCGTGCTGCGCGAAGACTGCAGCGGCGTGTAGCATCCCGGGTCGCACGAGATCGGCCGGATAGCGCGCAGCCCCGGTGACTTTGTCGAGCGCGTCGGGACGCGGCACCGACGTGCCGATTATGTTCACGCGCGAATCTCGGTTCGCGGGGCGCGTTCGTGCTCGGCCTGCGCCGCCGCATCGGAGATGGCGTCTAGGATCTTGCGGTAGCCGGTGCAGCGGCACAAATTCCCGCTGATGGCCGCTTGCGCGTCCTCGAGAGTGCAATCCGGGCGCTCCTCGATCAACTTTGCGCCGGCCATCAGCATCCCGGGGATGCAAAACCCGCACTGCACCGCGCCGCGCTCGACGAACGCTTGCTGCAGCGGATGCAAACCGGCGCCGCCGGCCAAACCTTCGATGGTCGTGATGTTTGCGCCGTGCGCTTGCGGCGCGGGGACGAGGCACGACATGACGGCCTTTCCGTCGAGCCAAACCGTACACGCCCCGCATTCGCCCTCGGCGCAGCCTTCTTTCGCGCCGGTGAAGCCTTCGTCGCGCAGCGCATCGAGCAGCGACTTGTGCACGGCATCGCTCAGCCGGTGCGAACGCCCGTTGATGGTCGTTGCGATCGTTGCGCCGTCGAACGCGCGCGGCGGCGCCGGCCGGACGTCCGCCTCCAATAAGATCGGCAGCGCAGGCAGGCCGTCGGCTTCCGTCCCGTCGGCGATCCGTTCCAGCGCGCGATCGATCAACGCCGCGACCATTTTTCGGCGATAGCCGGCCGAACCGCGCACGTCGTCGATCGGCGCAATCGATTGCGCGGCGATGTGCGCGACGCTCTCGCGCGTCGCGCGGTCCAAGCTCGAGCCGATCAGCGCTTTTTCGGCATCGATCGCGCGGAAAATCGTCGGCGCCACGCAACCGAGCGCAATGCGGACGGCGCGGACGCGCGCGCCGTCGAAAGCCGCGACGATTGCGACGTTGATCACCGAGATCGCTTGGGCCCGGCGCAAGCCGAGCTTTAAGAAGATGCCGCGCCGTTCGGCGTCGAGTTTGCGCACGCCGATGCTGCGAATCAATTCGTTCGTACGCAGCGCCGTCGTCCGGAATCCGGTGCAAAACTCTTCGATCGGAAGCGTCCGCGTCCCGCCCCGCGAGACGAGTTCGACGGAGGCGTCGAGAGCATAGAGTGCCGTGATCGTGTCGTTGGCCGGGGAAGACGTGACGACGTTTCCGGCGACCGTCGCGCGCGTGCGAATCTGCGGCGCGCCGACTTCGATGCAGGCCTGAATCAGCGGCAGCGCGTGCCGCCGGAAGGGCGGCGACGCCAGAATCGCGTTGTGCGTCGTGAGGCCGCCGAGGGTCAGACGATCGGCGACGTCTTCGATGAAGTCGAGTTCGCAGCCGAGCGCCGTCAGGTCGATCAGCCGCGTCGCCGGCTTGGGGCCGCGCTGCAGTTCGACCATCACGTCGGTCCCGCCGGCGATCAATCGTGCGCCGGCGCCCTCGCGCTCCAAGAGTGCGAGAGCTTCGGCGAGAGAGGTCGGCCGGAAATAGGCCTCGATCATAGCCGGCTTCTCTTCGCGCTCGACGGGTGCTGGTCTTTGGTGGCCTCAATATCCGAGGGCGTGGCGGACGTTTCGCTCGATGGCTTCGCGCGAGGGGCGCCGTTCGAACCATCCGACGAAACCATCGGGCCGGACGAGTGCTGCAAACGGCGCACGCGTTCCCCAACGCGCGGCACGTTCCCGTTGGAGCGAAAGACGTTCGACGCCCTGCGGCAGGTCAAGTTGATTTGCGTCCACCTCATCGAATCCATAAAGCGCCAGCACGGCACGATCCGTTACGGCCAGTTCGGGATCGGGTGCGCGGCGGCCGATCCAACCCCCACGTCGCGGGAACAAGGGTGACTTCGCATAGCGGACGTCGAGCAATACCCCGGTGCGCAACAGGCGCCGCGCGATGGGCGCGATTCGCATTAAGCGCCCGACCACGGCGAGCATCAGGCGCCGGCGGTGCGGGGGAATCGACAACAAAAGTTTCGTGTTGCGATCGGTAAAACGTTCGGTGCTCGTCACGATTGCGTGCCGCCGTTCGACGTCGTAGGAAGCGAGCAATCTCATCCTGTCGCCGCCGCGCAACCCGTAGGCCAGCTTCCAAGCGAGATTTTGCGCATCGGCGATTCCCACGTTGAGCCCTTGACCGCCGACCGGGCTGTTCAAATGTGCCGAATCGCCGGCGAGCGCGACGCGCCCCGCCGCAAACCAAGGCGCGTGCCGCCGATGGATGTTGAACACGCTCGCCCACTCGATTTGGAAGGGCCCAGCGCCGAGCGTCGCGCGGACGTGGCCGGCGATGGTGTCCTGCGCGAGCGATGCTGCGTCGGTCTCGCAGAGCGGGAGCGTTGCGATGACCCGCCAACGCCCGGGCGCAAAGCGGAGCGCGGCGAGATATTCGGGTCCGTCGAAACGCAGCCGGGGCCAGGGAAGCGCATCGCGCCGGTCCTCGATCTCGACGACGGCCAGCATGATCCGCCTCGGATAGGTCTCGCCTTCTAAGGCGAGCCCGAGTTTCGTGCGGATGGTGCTGTTTGCTCCATCGGCACCGACCAGAAACGGCGTCTCTAACGAGTGCGTCGACGGCTCGCCGAGTTTGCGGACGACGACCCGAACGCCGTCGGCATCGTGCCAAAAATCGACGACCTCCTCTCCGAATCGAGCGTCGACCAATCCGGTTTGCGTGGCCGCGTCGCGTAAGATTTTTTCGGTCCGGTGCTGCGGCAGGAAGATCGGATTAGGGTCGAGCGTTTCTCCGCGGAGCAGCGAGAAGTCGAAGCGCGCAAGTTCCGCGCCGTCGAGGGCGTCGCAGACTTGGAGCGTCGCCGGCGCGATCGCCTCGGCTCGAATCTCGTCGAGCAGTCCCCACGAATGAAGGATTTCCACGGTGCGCGACAAGACCACGCCGGCGCGCGCGTAGGGTGCCGGAGCCGGCGCTTTTTCGAAGACGATCGAACGCACGCCGTGGCGCGCCAAGCCGAGCGCGGTCGCAAAACCGACGGGACCGCCTCCGGCGATAACGACTGGCGCCGGTGCGGGGTTCACGTGCGCAAATTCACTTCGGCGAAATGCGCGGCGGCGCCGAGCCGCGGGCCGAGGACGATGAGAATCACCACGGCCAAAGCGATTGGGATGAACGCCGTCGCCGAGACGTGCGTGAGATCCCAGATCGCTCCCGAGAGAAGCGACATCACGAACGCGACCGAGTAGCCGATCGTGAACGCGCCCGCGGACATCGACGCGACCTCGCCCGCCTTCGCGACGAGCGGTGGCAACGCGAAGCTCAAGATCAGCGTGTACGCGCCCCAAAAGCCGATGAACGCTGCCGCGGCGATCCCAAGCCAGCCGCCGAAGATCAAGAAAACGGCAAGCGCCGCAGCCAGCAGCAGCGCCATCAGCACGCATGCAAACCGGTGGCTCAAGATCCGGATCGGGATGACGCCGAAGGCGAGCGTCGCCGGCAGCTGACCGAGATTGAGCGCCGCGAGTGCCGGCGCCACAAAATGCTCCTGGTGGTTTACGTGCAGGTAATCGGGGATGAACGTGTTCGCGCCGAAGTAGGTGATGCTCGCGGCGGCCTGCAGGACGCCGACTTCCCATAGCCGTTCGTCTCGAAAGTTTGGAAGCCACGCCGGCTGGATGCGCTCGGCGTTGCGCTCGCTGCGCGGTCCGAACAGCATGACGACGATCGCTACGAGCGCGACCGAAACGCCCCACACGCCGAAGCTGCGCTCCCAACTGCCGCCAACGAGCGGCAGAATCAGCGGCAGCGTCAGCGACGCTCCGAGCGCCTCGCCCGCGAGCAATCCGTTGGACCAGAATGCCGTCGCCAGCGCAACCCGGCTCGGAAACCATTCCCGTGAGAGCGCCGGGAAGACCGGCTGCAAGAGCGCGATACCGAGTCCCATCACGAAGGTCGTCGAGAAAAGAATGAACGTCGAGGGGCCGACTCCGCGCAGGCTCGATGCGATCGCAATGACCCAGAGCGCGACGATGAGCGCGCGCCGCGTTCCGAAGCGCGCGACGAGGAGCGAGCCGAAGATAGACGAGCCGGCCAGCGTCAGGACCGGCAAGTTCGAAAGCGCGGCGACGCCCGCTTCGTTCAAATGCAGATCGTGGTGGATCGCCGGAAGCACCGGCGGCACCGCCAACAGCGTGAGCCGCAAGTCTATTCCTGCCAGCCACATGAGCACGAGCCTCAGCATCGACGGGCGAGTTCGCTCGACGGCGCAAAAGACATGGCGCCGAGCCAGCGAAGGGTCGGCGACGTGGATACCATGGCGCCCAACGTTTGGTCGACGCTCGCGGGCGTGTTACGCCTCCAGCCCGACGCGTTCGAACAGGCGCTCAACATGCACGATCGCTTTGCGATCGCCGCGGCGATCGTGTTGATCTCGGCGTTTTCACTCGCCATCGGCCAAAGCATCGTGCTGTTCGCCAATCGCGTTCGGCCCGCGCGTTTTGCCTTGAGCGTCGCCGTCAACGCTTTGCTCTTCGCATTCGGCTATCTGTTCCTGGTGTTGAGCACTTTCGCCGTCTCTTCCCTGCCGGGCGTAGTGCACGTCCCGTTCGTCAATTTGTTGCTCGTGCTCGCGTTCAGTTATGCGCCGCTCGCGTTCGCATTTTTTGAAGCGCTCCCGTACCTCGGGAACGCTACCCTCTGGGCCTTGCGCGTTTGGCATTTGCCGGCGATGGTGGTCGGGATCGCGACGACCGCCGACGTCGCATTCATCGACGCCTTTCTGTACGTCGTTCTCGGCTGCCTCGCCACCGTCGTCATTCAACACACGTTTGGGCGTCCGATCGCTAACTTCGGCGCACGCTGTCTCAACGTTGCCGCCGGCATGACGCTGATCGGCGACGAACAGCTTCTCGTCGACCACGCCGGTCTGCAGATGTTGGGGACGGTGAAGCCGTCGACGGGCGCCGCCTCACGCACGGAACGTCTGCAAAATCTCATCGCCGCACTCGGCGTCGTGCTGCTGACGGTCGTGGTCATCGTTGCGATGCTGCCGGTGCGGGAGTCGATGTTCGGCTGGTATCAGCGCATACCGCTGGGCCTTCAGGTCCCGTTCGACCTGGCGTGGATCGGACTCGTCGCGGCGCTGGTGGCGGCGTTGCTCGCGCCGGTGGAGACGCTCGGGTGGTGGGCCGGCTGGTACGGAGATACGCTGACGCCTGCGGCCGGAGCGACCGCCGCGACCGCCGGCGCGGGCGGCGAGAAGGTGTCGCGCTACGTCGTCTATTTGGATGGAATCTCGCAATCGAGCTCGTCGTACACCTCCGACATCGAGACGTTCCTCGACGCGCTAGGACCCCGCTTACCCGCGGGTGTGTGCCTCCTTCGCGGCATCATGGTGTACTCGGTGCTGAACCGCCCACTCGATTCAGATCCCGTCTTCGCCCGGTTCTGGCAATTCGTCGACGCGGTGCGCCTGAAGCACGCGAATTCGCTCTTGGGAATGTTCATCAACCTGCGAAACGTGCTCATCGTCGCGGTCTCGGCTGACGAGCGCTACGGTCCACTTTACAACTTCGGAATTGCCCGGCTGGTGTACGAGAACCTGATTGCCGCCGGTTACGATCCGAAAAGCGGGATACCGGTGACGCTGATCGGCTACAGCGGTGGCGGCCAGATGGCGGCGGCTTCGGCGCCCACGCTAAAGCGAGTCATCGATGCGCCCATCGACGTCATCTCGCTGGGCGGGGTGATGAGCGGGAATTCGCGTTTCCTCGAACTCGAACGCCTGTGTCATCTGGTGGGATCGAAAGACGGCGTCCAGCGTCTCGGCCCGATATTTTTTCCTTCGCGCTGGAAGATCTTTCCGCTCTCCTATTGGAATCGAGCGGTTCGCTTGGGGCGGATCGCGTTCGTGCCGCTCGGCCCCGTCGGACACCAGGTGCCGGGCGGCATGCTCGACCCGGCCGCGCGTCTTCCCGACGGCCGCACGAATCTCGAGCAGACGCTCGACATCATCGACCGTATCCTGCGCGGCACGTTTCCGACGTCGCAAAGCGCGATGCCGGCGAAGCCGAGCAACTACGAGCGTTACGTGCAAGCGCCGTGGAATAGGCCGGAATACTATCCGGCCGCGGCGCGGCTCGATGCAAACCGTTACCGGCCGCTCGGCGAGTGGATGGGCCGCCTTATCCTGCCGGCCCCCGGCGAGCGCGATTCGGTGCGCGGTGTTTGGTTCGAGGTCTACCATGCGAAGCCGGGCTATGCTCACCTCGTCGGCCGCAAAGTAAAACTTCGTTGGCGAGACGATCCCAGCGTAAACGAATTCGTACGCGCCGTAACGCGCGACGTGAACTTCAGCGCCGAGGCGGCCTACGCGAGCCGGAGCGGCGGACTCGTGATGCCGGTCCGCCTGAATCATCTCCGTCTGGTCGATCCTTTGGAGTCGCTGGCCGGCGCCCACCCCACCGACGACCTCGTCGTCATGCTCTCCGGACGCGTCGAAGTAGAAGAAGGCGGCCGGGTCCTGCGGATCTCACGGCAGCCGACGCAGATCGGCGGACGCTATTACGCGCTCGTGCGCTTCGTCGAAGCGCTCGACGGCGATCGCTTTCGCATCGTCCACTTCAACCGCGCGTCGCGCCGTTTCGACGGGGCTCGCGAGGTCGTTCGCCTGCCGGCGGTCGTCCCCGACTGCGACGGTCGCGTCGCGTCGAGCACGCGCGGCATCGAGCGCGGCGCATTGAACGAAGATGGTTGGTACGCGTACGGCGCGCCGGACGAAGCTGGAGTATTCGTCGTTCGTGCGCTCGCGCCGCGCGCACTCTTGCGGGTGCGGCCCGATGCGATTCGCGCCGGCGGCCCGGCCGCGTACGACAACGTGCGGCGCGCTTCGTGGGCCGATCTTGCGGCTCGAAAGGGGACGGTGCGCTCGATCCTCTTCGGAGATTCGCCGGCGAATTGGCGCGTCGGCGAAAAGGCGCTGCTCGTCCACGTCTATGGCGGCATCGGCGGATCGAAAAAGGAAGCGCAAGCATTGGGACCGGTGTATTTCGGTCATTTCGCTTACGGCGTCGCCGAAGTCGTCGAGGATCCGCTATCGCTGGAGCCGCGTTTCGAGATCGTCTATTACCAGGTCTACACGCAGAACGGCGACGGTCTCACCGCCGGCGCGCTGCATTGGTCGCGTTACATGGGCGACCGGCAATTCGGTTGGAGCGGATCGCGTCCGGTCTGCGATCTCTTGCTCAAGCTCGATGCGTTCGTCGACGATTTCCGAATCGATGGGGTCACTCAGGAATCTGCGCTCGCCAGCCTGATCGATCAGCTCGAAGCGATGACGGCTCGCTATCGTATCGGCGACGGGACGGGCGGAACGTTCGTCGGGCCTGCCAACAATTGCTCGCAAGACGCCAACCACGCGCTGTTTTCAGCGCTGCGCAGATTGCAGGAGTTCATCGAAACCCATCCAGCCTTCGCGACATGGAAAAATGCCTCGCCGGATGAGGCGCGGCGCTACGCGGTGCTGGCGAATCTCGAGCAAGACCTCGCCAAGAAACTTCAACCCTTCGGCACCGTGCGCCCAGACTGGAGCGCGAACGAATTCAACCTCGGCAGCACGCTCGAAGACGCGCCGCTGCAGAACGTCCTCACCGGTCTGTTGAGTTGGCGCGTTTTACTGCCGCGTCTTGCGGCCGACACGATTCTCGCTACGTTCTTGCGTGCCGGCGCGGCAGTCTGGTTGCTTTCGACCGATCAAATCGGCGGGGACATGCCCGAGATCGCACCGATCGCTCCGACGACGTTGTTTTAAGTTGTCACCCTGAGCGCAGCGAGCGCAGCGAGCGGAGTCGAAGGGCCACCGGAGCTCCGAATCCCGTCGGCGCTTCGACTTCGGCGCTATGCGCCTTCGCTCAGCGTGACAACCCACTACCCGTAGCCACTAGCGCGATTGCGAGTTGCGCGCCGAGTCGTGCGTTGTTTTCGATAAGCGCCACGTTGGCGACCAGGCTACGCCCCCCGGTCAGCGTCGCCAGACGGTCGAGCAGGAACGGCGTGAGGTCCTTGCCCGCGATCTCCGCCGCTCGCGCCTGTTCGAGCACCGCTTCGATGTACGGCCGCAAGTCGTCGGCGGGGAACTCTTTTGCGGCATCGATCGGATTGGCAACGACCGTTCCACCGGCTAAACCCAGCTCGTGTTTGACGCCTATGAAGCGCGCGATCTCGTCGACTGAATCGAAACGAAGCGGCGCGGGCAAACCGCTCGAGCGGCTCCAGAATGCCGGGAACTCGTCGGTGCGGTAGCAGATCACCGAGACGCCGTGCGTTTCGAGAACTTCGAGCGTCTTTGGAAGATCGAGGATCGCCTTCGCTCCGGCACAGACGACGGCGACCGGCGTGCGCGAAAGTTCTTCGAGATCCGCCGAAACGTCGAAGGTCTTTTCGGCGCCGCGATGGACCCCACCGATGCCGCCGGTGACGAAGACGTCGATGCCGGCCAAGTGCGCGCAGATCATCGTCGCCGCGACGGTGGTCGAGCCGTCGCCACCGCTCACGATCGCGTAGGGGAGGTCGGCGCGGCTTAGCTTCCGGACGTCCGCCGCAGTCGCCAGTCGCTCGAGTTGCGCGTCGTCGAGGCCGATGTGAATCGATCCCTGGATGACGCCGATCGTCGCCGGGACCGCTCCGCCTTCGCGCACGATGCGTTCGACGTTTCGCGCGGTCTCGAGATTCTGCGGATAGGGCATGCCGTGCGTCACGATCGTCGTTTCGAGCGCCACGATCGGCAGCCCGCGTTCTCTCGCGTCGACGATCTCGGCGCCGAACGCGAGCTTCACTTTTATATTTGCCGGACGCGCATGATCATCTGCGGGTGGCAGTCGACTCCCGGCGTCCCCGGCTGCGCGCCGTGATCGAGCCCGTCGCTGTTATAGATCAGGAAGATGCGGTCGGCACTGGAGAGGTGGTACGGGGTCGTCACGTAGAGATCGGCGGTGCCGAGTGCCGTCGACGTGAACGTGTTGCTCGTTCCCACGCCGTCCAGCGGGACGAGCGTGCCGGTTCCCGGCGTCAAGCTAAAGAGCGAGTAATGCCCCGACTCTTTGAGCGCGACGAAACCGAGGTGAAGGCGGTCGCCGTCCCCGCCCGGCGCGACGTCGACGGTGCCGCCTGCTCCGAGCCACTTCCCGAAATTGAAGCCGAGCGGTTTGCCCTCCGCGTCGAAGAGCGGCGAGGTCCGGTCGTCGGTGGCGAGGTTCGCCGTTCGAACGCCCGCGACGTGCGTGACGTTCAAGGCGTCCGACCCCTGCGCCGCGGAGAGGTCGCGCACGAAGACCTGGGGGTCGATCGGCTGTTGCGTGAGGTCCTGATAGAACGACGCGTACGTCATGAACAGCCAGTGCTGCTCTTGTGCGCCGGCCCCACCGAACCGGGCCAGGACAAGCAGCGTCGCCATCGTCGTCAGAACGAGCAGTTTACGCATCGGGGGTAACCTCCGTCGATTCTTAGGTTCCCCGATGGACGGAGGCTCTAACTCGCCCGCCGGCGCGGTCGCTTTCCTGAGACGGCGTCGATCCGATCGGCGACCTCCTCCGCCGTTGCGGCGCCCTCTTGCAGCATCTGACCGACTCGCTTTGCCGTCGCCGCGACTTCTCGAACGGTGGTCGTCGCGCGCTTTGCCCCACGCTTCGCGCCGCCGACGGCCTTCCGCGCGGCCGCTGCGCCTTTCTTGAGCGCCGCGCCGGTTTTCTTGAGAGCGCCTGCGGCCTTCTTTCGAGCGCCTCCGGCCTTCTTTCGAGCGCCCCCGGCCTTCTTGGTGGTGCCGGCCTTGCGTGACGCCCGTTTGGAGCCGGCGGATTTCTTTCGTTTCGTCGTTCGTCTAGCCATGGGAATCTCGTTCCCACGCTAGCCGAATCGTAACGGGGAACCTAGCTCGGTGCGGTCTGTTTGACTTTCTCCGCGTTCGCGGGGTCGAACGTCCACACATCGTCGACGTCGAAGATCTCGAACCAGTTGCGCAGGTTCGAGTGCTCGCGCAGCACCGGATAGCGCGGAAGCACTTCGTCAAAGTGTTCCTGGTCGCGGATCGCGCGCGCCAGCAGGTTCTCATTCATGTGGGCGATCTGGCTAGGGTCGCAGCGCTCGCGAACCCAAGCGACGATCTCGTCGTCGCCTTTCGCGCGGCGCACGACGTCGGTAAATTCCGCCTCGCTCACCCCAAGCTTGTGAAAAAGATACTCCGAGATGCCGGGGCCGACTTTATAGTAGCCGAGCGTCCCTTGGAGTTTCGCGCGCACCTTGTCGATCGTGCGCGCCAAGAAGTAGAGGCCGCCGAGCATCACGCGTGGGCCGCGTGGCGGATGGATTCGAAGATCGGCGTCCGGCCTGGGGGACGACGACCAGCTTTCGTAGGTCGCATTCTCGGGCTGCTGCGGCCGCCGCCGGACGACCCCGCGGCCCAGGTCTTTGACGATGTAGCGCAAGAGGCGCGCGGCCGCCGGGATCACCGCGCGGTCGTAGAATTCGCGCGGCCGTTCGCCCTCGGCGATCGCTAAGACTTCTTGTTCGCAGACGTCACCGGTGTCGAGGCCGTCGTCGGCCCAGAACCAGGTCGCGCCGCTGTACTTCTCGCCGAGTTTGAACGCCCACTTGATCGAATCAGGCCCGCGGTGGCGCGGCAGCAGCGACGGATGGAAGATGAGCGTCCCGAGCTTCGGCTTGGCGAGCTCTTCGGCGCCGAGCTTGACGGTGAGGCGCGGGGCGACCGCGACGGTCGCAGCCGCCGCGTCGTGCGCGATCTCGACGCCTTCCTCGCGCAGGACGTCGATACAGGCTTGCACCATCGGCTGTTCGCGATCGCCGATTACGTAGACTTGCACGCAGCTATAATCGGACCTCGCCTTGGTTGACCCCTTTGAGGAAGCGTCACGATGGCGTAGAAACACTGCGCCGTGCTGCGTTACGAAGACCGGCGCCTCGCGCTTGCGATCGCTCTCTACGTTGTGGTCCTCGGATCTCTTGCGGTCTGGCGCTGGCATATCGGCACCTATGGTGCCGATACCGGACTCTTCGGACAAGTCGTCGCCGATGCGTTCGGAGGCTTTCGCGACGGCCCCGAAGACGGAACCCATTTTAGATTTCACTGGTCGCCTCTACTCGGTGCGCTGTATCCGCTCATCGCGCTGACGCACGCGCCGCTGACGCTGCAGCTCGCGCAGATCGTGCTGATCGCGGCCTCTTCGGTTCCGCTGTATCTGCTGGCGCGCGCGTATTTGCCCCGCGGTCCCGCCTTCGCCGTCGCGGCCTTGCCGCTCGTCTATCCTCCGCTGGTCGCTGTGGCGTTCACCGAATTTCACGAAATCGCATTCTATCCGTTTATTGCAGTCGGTCTTTTTTGGGCGGCCGATCGCGCGCGCTGGGATTGGTTTGCAGGCTTCGCAGCGTTCTCGGCACTCGTACGCGAGGACGTCTGCATCATCTTCGCGACCGTTGGAATCGTTTTCGGCGTTATCGGTCTCCTGCGCATGCGTGCTGCGCCGAATGGAGAAGAGGGGCTGCTGGCCGGAACGCCGCGCCGGCCCGCTGCGCTGGCGCTGGCCGGTTTTTCGCTCGCAATCCTAAACGTCGCGGCGCTTCTGATCTTTTTCAGCGTGGTGGTCCCACGCGCCGGCGGCTGGGAGCCCGCGCACTTCTACGACTATCCGTTCGCAAACTCGCCCCTCAGCTTGCTGGCGGCGCTCGTCGCACATCCGCAGTACGCGGCGTACCTTTTCAATTACGGACGATTGACGTACCTTATCGAGGCTTTCGTCCCGCTCGCGCTGATGCCGTTCTTTTCGCGCTGGTCGCTGCTCGCATTGCCGGGACTCGCAATCGTCCTCCTCTCGAGCAGCTGGATCGCGTGGCGCATGGGATCGCACTACGCGGCGCTCTTCATTCCTTGGCTTTTGATCGGTTCGCTCGGCGCGCTGGTCCGCTGGCATCGCGCGGGCCGAGATGCACGCGTGCGACGTTTCTTGACGGCCGCCTTTGCAATCTGCGCGGTCGTTCTCATCGCGTTCGATCCGCTACACCCGGTGCATTACGTCCGGCCGATCTATCGCGACGGTCAAGACATTCACGCCGCGCTGGCAAGCGTACCGGCGAGCGCGCACGTGTTGACCCACGATGAGTGGTTCACCTGGATTGCGGCGACGCACCCGCATGCGACGGTGTTTCTGTGTCCGGACGTCGATCTTGTGGTTTTAGGCGACGGATATCCGACGGGGCTGCTCTCGGAGGTGCGGGCCGAACTTCGCAGCGGGCAATTGAAGTTCAGCCGACGTTTTGGACGCGTCGCCGTCTACTCTCGTAAACCGGATCTGGCCGGAGACTATGAGAATTGCTCTGCCGGCCGCTACGCGGACTTTCCGACGCTTCGAGCGTTTCTGGATTTCAATCTGCAGAGGATGAAGCGGCCGGTCCAGTGACGGTGGGCGCGCGCCACAGCGTCTGGTAGTCGTCGAGGAGGCACGTCCAGCCGAGTTCGGCGAGCCTTCGTTTGGCCAGAAGCGGCTTGCCGCCGCCGGGAAGATCGTCATCGTCAATGAGGACGAGCGCGTTTGCGGCCAGTGCGGGGAGCGCGGCGTCGAGTTCGTTGCGGCAATGCAACTGAGAGGCTGCGCGACCGGCGGGATCGTCGGCGAGCGGATAGTCGAAGCTATCGAGGTAGAGCAAGTCGATGGCGACGCCCAAGTGCGCGAGGTCCCACGCGCGCAGGAATTCGACCGAGTCGCCGATGTTGTATTCGATCAGGTCGGCATAACGTCGCGTGAGCCGCCGGCAAAGTGCGATGTTTTTCGCGCTGAGGTCGACCGTGAACAACCGTCCGCCGCTGTGGCGGAGAAGCTCGCCGAAGAGTACCGTCGAGTAACCCGCGCTGTAGTCGTTTTTCTCGCGCACGCAACCGGTCTCGACGATCGTGGGCTGCGCGTTGCGCTCGAGCAACGAGGCGAAGGCTGCCCGGAACGTCGCGTAACGCCGTCCGAGCCGGCTCGCATACGCGCGGTCGAACCAGCCGAGATCTCTCACGCGGGGCTGCTTGGCGCCGAACGAGCAGGGGTCCGCCCGGCGGGGGTGCGGTGCGCCGCCGCCCAAGCACTTTGGTGTGCTGAGGAGATCGATCGGACCACTCGCCGCGGGGGCACTGCTTTGCTGGGCGATCGCCGCGCCGGGCCAGACGACCTTGCCGGAGGGCAACGGCAAGGAACTCGTCGCGGCAAAATGCGCACAGTGCCATAGCATCCAGCGCGTTACGAGCGCCGGTTATTCGCGCGAGGGCTGGCAGAACAACGTCGCCATGATGCTCAACCTCGGCATGAAACTCTCGGCGGACGAAAGCTCGACCGTCGTCGACTATCTCGCCAAGAACTTTCCGGAGACAGCCGGTCCGAAGCCGGCGATCGTCCCGGGCAGCGTCCGCGTCACGATCCGAGAATGGATCGTCCCGAAGCCGGGCTCGCGGCCGCACGATCCCCTCGCCACGTCGGACGGTGCGATTTGGTACAGCGGCCAGTTTGCCAACGAACTCGGCCGGTTCGATCCGAAAACCGGCGTCTTCAAAGAATATCCCTTACCCGAAGGCTCGGGCCCGCACGGTCTTGTCGCCGACAAAGACGGCAACATCTGGTACACGGCTAATTTCAAGGCCTACATCGGCAAACTCGACCCGAAGACCGGGAAGGTGACGCAATACCCGATGCCCGACCCGGCGGCGCGCGATCCGCACACCCCGCTCTTCGACCAAAAGGGCATCCTGTGGTTCACCGTGCAGGGCGGAAACTTCGTGGGGCGTCTCGACCCGAAGAGCGGCGAGGTGAAGCTCGTGAAGCTGCCTTCACCGCGATCGAATCCGTATGGAATGGTCATCGACTCCAACGGCGTTCCGTTCTTCGACGAATTCGGCGCGAATAGGATCGCGCGCATCGACCCCCAGACGTTGCAGTTGCACGAGTACACGCTTCCCGATCCGGCCGCCCGCCCGCGACGGATCGCCAAGACGAGCGACGATGCGATCTGGTATTCGGACTACGGCCGCGGCTATCTCGGGCGACTCGATCCGGCGACCGGAAAGGTTACCGAGTGGCCCTCACCGAGCGGCCCGAAGTCTCGCCCGTACGGGATGGCCGTGATCAAAGACGTCATCTGGTACAGCGAATCCGGCGTCGAGCCCAATACGATGGTACGCTTCGATCCGAAGTCCGCGAAATTCCAAACGTGGACGATTCCGTCGGGCGGCGAGGTGGTGCGCAACGTCTCGGTGACCCGCGACGGCAATCTTGCGAT
>Ga0209009_1000231_pt1 | contig 22453 bp, 18 predicted proteins | sample BlaSpr_A8_OM3_M2_FD_187979 | JGI IMG/M metagenome (GOLD analysis project Ga0209009, IMG submission 187979) | Forest soil microbial communities from Thunder Bay, Ontario, Canada - Black Spruce, Ontario site 2_A8_OM3_M2 (SPAdes) (version 2) | ecosystem: Environmental > Terrestrial > Soil > Boreal... | reverse complement strand
CCTTCGCTGCGCTCAGAGCCTGTCCTGAGCTGGAAAGTGGCGCTTGACCAGACGGGAGCAGATCCTTCGCTGCGCTCAGGATGACAGGGGCCCGGGGTTTGGACTCTCGACTCTCAACTCTCAACTTCTCCTCACAGCGACGTCACCCCCGTGCGGCTGTGGCGGAGCAGAACGGCGGAGCCGACCGTCACGAGGACGAGGCCGTCGAGCATGAGGACCCGGGGCGCCGTCAGGAAGGTGGCGAGAAAACCCGCGACGAGGTTGCCCAGAGGCATCGCGCCGCGGAACGCGAGCGAATAGACGGACACGACCCTTCCGCGGAGGTGGTCCTCGACATTCGACTGCACGAGCGTCATGAACATTGCGAAAACGACCATCAGCGCCGCTCCCGCAAAAAAGAGGATCGCGTAGGAAAGGACGGCCGTGCGCGAAAGGGCGAAGGCCACCATGAGGGCCCCGAAGGCCACCTGCATCGCGACCGCGAGGACGCCCTTGCGCCGCACGTGGCCGAACCCGGCGACCGTGATCGCTCCGAGGACCGCGCCGATGCCGAAAGCGGCGAGCAGGCCGCTGTAGCCCTTCGCGTCCCGGTGGAAGACCTCGCGCGCGAAGACCGGCAGGAACGTGACGAGCGGCATCGCGCAGAAGCTCCCGACGAACGACAGCGCGATCAGGCCCCGCAAGGGCGTCGCATCCCGCACGGCGCGCAGCCCGGCCTTGAGGCTTTCGAGCACGGGCTCGGGCTTCCCCGCGCCTTTGTTCGTCGCGCCGCGCTTCAAGGCGAGCAGCGCCGCGATGACCGCGAGAAACGAGAGGCCGTTCAAGCCGAAACAGGCCGCCGCGCCGAGCTTGTAGAAGGCGATGCCGGCGAGGACCGGGCCGATCACGCGCGCGAGGTTGAACTGGATCGAATTCAACGCGACCGCGTTGCCGAGGTCGTCCCTGTCAACGAGCGTCGGGACGAGGGCCTGGTAGGCGGGCCCGCCGAAAGACTGCGCGAAACCGACGACGAAGGAGAGCGTCAGGATGATCCAGACGTGGATCGCCCCGCCCCAGATGAGCCCGGCGAGGAGAAAGGCCGAGGAAAGCTGGACGACCTGCGACAGGAGCAGGATCCGGCGCCGGTCCATGCGGTCGGCGAGCACACCGCCGAAGAGCGAGAAGGCGAGGAAGGGGGCGTCGCCGAGAAACGCGTCGAGGCCGAGGAGGAAGGCCGAGCCCGTCATCGTCAGGATCAGCCAGTTCTGGGCGACTTCCTGCATCCATGTCCCGACGCTCGACGTGAAGGCCCCCGCCCAGAGGAGGCGGTAGTCGCGATACGTGAAAGCGCGGAAGGTGCGCAGGAAAGGAGAGGCGGCGGCGACGCCCGCGGCGCCGCCGCCGGGGTTGACTTCCGGCTGCCTCACTCCGGCGCGGGCGGCGTCTTCTCGATCTCGCCGGTCATGGGAACGAAGCGCACGGGCAGGATGTCCTTCTCGGTGATCTTGCCGTTCCTGTCCTTGGAGAGAACCTTCAGCTCCTGGAAGAAGCTGCCCACCGGGATGACCATGCGCCCGCCGGGCGCGAGCTGATCGAGAAGCGGCTGCGGGATGCGGTCAGGCGCCGCCGTGACGAGGATCGCATCGAAGGGCGCGTGCTCGGGCCAGCCGCGATAGCCGTCCCCCTCCCTGACGGTGACATTGCCATAGCCGAGCTTGCGCAGGCGCTCTGCCGACTCCCGGGCAAGCTCCGGTACGATCTCGATCGAATAGACCTCTCTGGCCAGGCGCGAGAGCACCGCGCTCTGATAACCCGAGCCCGTGCCGATCTCAAGGACTTTCTCGCCGGGAGCCAGGTCGGCGAGCTCCGTCATCAGCGCGACGATGTACGGCTGCGAGATCGTCTGGTTGCCGGCGATCGGCAGCGGGTGGTCCCCGTAGGGATCGCGCTCCTTCGCATCCACGAAGAGGTGCCGCGGGACCTGCTTCATCGCCGCGAGAACGCGCGCGTTGCGCACGCCGCGGTTGACGATCTGGGTTTCGACCATGCGCGCGCGGCGCTCGGCTTCGCTGTCCGGGCTCGTCGGTGTCACTCTCGCAACGGTCACCCTCTGGTCGTTGCACGCCAGGGCCAGGAAAGGCGCAAGGAGGAAGGATAGCGCGGCACAGCCGGCTCGGCTCAAGGCGTCTTCCCCGCCGTCAGGCCCCGACCGTAGGCGACCTTGCCGCCGACGAGCGTCAGGACGACGGGGATCCGGGGAATCTCCTTCTCCGCTGCCGCCATCGGATCGCGAGCGAAGACGGTCAGATCCGCCTCGTATCCCGCGGCGATGCGCCCGCGCCGGTCCTCTTCGAAGGCGGCATAGGCCGCGTCCGATGTAAAGAGCGCGAGCGCTTCCCGTCGCGTCAATCGCTCCTCCCGGCGCCATCCGCCCGGCGGCTTTCCGTCGAGGTCCTGCCGCGTCACTGCCGCGTAGAACCCGAGGAGGGGGTTCTCGGATTCCACGGGAAAGTCGCTGCCGCCGGCAAGCCTCGCCCCCGCGTTCTTCAGCTGCCGCCACGCGTAGGCGCCGGCGATCCGTTCGGGGCCGACCCGCGCCTCTGCCCACGGCATGTCGGACGTCGCATGGGTCGGCTGCACCGACGCGATGACGCCCTCCCGGGTGAACCGGGGGATGTCACCGGAGGCCAGGATCTGGGCGTGCTCGACGCGCGGACGCCTGCCGCCAGCCGGCGCGTCCGGTACGGCCGCCGCGGCCCGGGCGAAGGCGTCCAGGGCGAAGCGGTTGCCGCGATCTCCGATGGCGTGGATCCAGAGCTGCCAGCCGTTCTCGCGCGCCTGCCGGGCGAGAACGTCCAGGCGCTCGGGGGGCGTGACGAGAAGGCCGCGATTGCCCGGATCGTCCGAGTAGTCGGCGAGGAGAGCAGCGCCGCGGCTCCCGAGCGCGCCGTCGGCGAGGGCCTTGATCGCCCGTACGGTCAGGAAATCGCTCCCCCGCCCGATGCGCGGCCCCTTCGCGAAGAACCCGGCGAGGTCCCTCGCCTCGTTGGAGACCGTCGCGTAGATGCGGATCGCAAGCGCGCCCGAGTCGGCCAACCTGCCGAGCGCGGCGATTTCCTCGGGCGAGTAATGCGAGGCGTCCTGCACCTCTGTCAGCCCTGTCTTCGCGCAGGCGTCGCCCGCGGCCAGGATCCGGCGTTCGAAGTCCGCGGGCGACGCCGCCGGCAGGACTCTCTCGATCAAACCGGTGGCCCGGTCGACCAGGACTCCGGAAGGCGATCCATCCTCGCGCCGCACGATGCGGCCACCTTCGGGATCAGGAGTCGCGGCTTCGACGCGCGCCGCACGCAGAGCGGCCGTGTTGACCCAGACCGCATGCCCGTCCACGCGCCTCGCCACCACGGGCCGATCCGGCAGGACCGCGTCGAGGTCGCGGGCGTCGGGGAACTTCTCCCCGGTCCAGCGGTTCTGGTCCCAGCCGCGCCCCTCGGCCCAGTTCCCCGCGGGCAGCGATGCGGCGATCTTCGCGATTCGCCGCGCGGCCTCGCCCGCGTCGGCCGCGCCCCGAAGATCCGCGACCTCGAGCGCCCTCCCGAGGCCCTCGAGATGCCCGTGCGAATCAGCCCAACCCGGGAACACGAAGCTCCCCGTCAGGTCCACCCGGTGGGCCCGGGGCGCCCTCCGGCGGGCCCTGCCGGATTCTCCGACGAAGGCAATCTTCCCGTCCAGGACGAGGACGGCAGTCGGGCGAGGGGGTGAGCCGGCGGAAACGTAAACGCTCGCCCCTTCCAGCAGAAGCCCCGGATCCGCCGGCCCGGGAGTAGCGATCATTGACAGGATCAGGAGGACGAGGGCGGGCATCCGGCAATCTTAGCCGAGGGAAGGGCGTCGAGAGTCAAGAGTCGGGGGCCCGGCGCCTCCCTCAACTCTCAACTCTCAACTCTCAACTTCCTTCCGTCTCAACAGCAGGAGCGTCTGATCGTCGTATTGCGGCATGTCGGCCGCGAAGTCGGCCACTTCGGCCAGCACGCGCTCGCACAGGAGCTTCAAAGGCATGTCGCGCCCGCCCGCGACGAGCGCCGAGAGACGCTCCATTCCGAACTCCTCCTCCTGCACATTGACCGCTTCGGTCAGGCCGTCGGTGTAGAGGCAGAGGAGGTCTCCCGGAGCAAGCGTGACGGTCTCCTGCCTCCAGGTAGCATCCGGGAACATTCCGACCGGAACGCCCGTCGAGTTCAAGCGCGCCATGGGACCGTGGCGCCGCAGCAGCAGCGCCGGGTTGTGGCCGGCCGAGACGTAGGTCAGCAGCCCCGTGTCCGGCTCGAAGAGACCGAAGAAGAGGGTCAGAAACTTCCGCGTCGCCGCGTAGCGGCGCAGGTGTCGGTCGATCCGCGTGACGAGCTCGACGACGGTCTTCGCCTCGTCGATCTGCAGATGGACCGCGGCGTGCACGGTCGAAACGAGGAGTGCCGCGGGCACACCCTTGCCCGAGACGTCGGCCACGAGAAAACCGAGGCGCCCGCGAGAGAGCGGGAAGAGGTCGTAGTAATCCCCTCCGACGTGCCGCGTCGGCAGGTTGGCGGCCGCGAGCTCGACCCCGGCGATCTCCGGAATGGAATGCGGGAGGATCTCCCTCTGGATCGCGGCGGCGAGCTCCATCTCCCGCTCGATCCTCTCGCTCTCGATGGCCGCGCGGTGGAGCCGCGCCGTCTCGATCGCCGCAGCCGCCTGGTTGGCGAAGAGCGAAAGCAGGCGGGCATCGGCCGGCGTGAAGTCGAGGACGCTGCCGTTCCGCGATTCCTTGTCCGCCACGGCGAGGACGCCGAGCCTGCGGCCCGAGACCGTGACCGGGACGACCAGGCACTTCTCGCAGGACGCGAGGCGGACGCCGCATGTGGGCACGGTCGCCGCCGCGTTGTTGATCACGGCCTCCCCTTCCGGCACGTCCCACGAGGCAAACTGCTCGGCGGAGAGGAGCTGTCCGCCGAGGCTTCGCTCCAGTAGCAGCCTTCCGTCCTCGTGGATGAGGATGAGAGTCCCCTTCCCCGCGTCGGTCAGCGAGATGGACCGGAACAGAACCTCGTCGCCCAGCGCCGCGATATCGAGCTGCCCGGAAAGGGAGAGGCCGAGGTCATAGAGAGACTCGAGCTCGACCAACCGCGTGCGCACCTCGAAGTCCGCCTCCTTGACGAGGCGCGAGAGACGGTGCGCGCCGAGCAGGCCGCCGAGGACGATGGCGAGGAAGGGCGCGAGATCGGCGGTTTCTTCGGGCCCGATGCCGTCCAGGCCGAGATGCCCGTGGATCTCTCCCTCGGCGGACAGCGGCACCCACAGCGCCCCCTCGCGGCGAGTCGGTTCGCCCGGGATCGGGTCGGGCAGGTCGAGGCTGTTCGGCTCGAACGTCCCCGCCACCGCGGCCCGGACCCAGGCGTCCTTGTCCCGCAGATAGAGCGCTCCGCAGCGCGCGCCGCTCCAGGACACCGCGGCCTGAGCCAGCCTCGCCGGGAGCGGGCCGTCCGGGCTTCGCAGCGGCTCCTCGAGCACCCTCCACAGGCCGGCCAGCCGCGAGGCGGAGAGAGGAGCCGCGTCCGCCATCAGGGGGAGACGGCTCGCACCGCGTCGGCCTCGGTCGGGTAGATCGCCGCGTACTGCGCGAGTCCCATGATCCGGAACGTCTTGTCGATGGTCGGCGTCAGGCAGCAGAAGGCGAGCTTTCCCTTCCGGTCCATCACCTTCTCCAGCACCTCGATCAGGATGGAGATGCCGATGGAATTGACGATGCGCGTCTTCTCGAGGTTCAGGACGAGAGCGCGCGCCCCCGATTCCAGCTGCGTGTAGGCCTGCCGCGCGATCTCTTCTCCCCCCTGGTTGTTGATGTAGCCGTCGGTCGAGAGGATGGCCACGTCTCCCCGCCGCTCGGCGGCGACCTTGCAGATTTCGCTCACTTGTATTTCCTCATGCGGATTCGCGTCCCTTCTTCGCCCGACGTGATGGCCACAGAGTCCATCAGGCTGCGAATGATCTGCAGGCCCCATCCCCGTTTCTGACGCCCCGAGAAAGTCTTCTCCGTGGACGGCGCGGCGACCAGTGCCTGGTCAAATCCCTTCCCCTGATCGAGGACCTCCACTTCGAGGAACTCCCGCGCATCCTCTTCCCGGCCCACGCGGAACGTCAGATGAACGCGGTCGTCCCGGGCATGCGCATGCTCGAACGCGTTGATGCAGGCTTCCACGAGCGCCAGCTTGACCTCGTCGATCTTATCGCGAGGCATCTCGATGAACTCCCCCACGGCCGACGCCTGGGCCGTCGCGACGATCTCCATGTCGGGAGCCACGGGGATCGTCAGAGAGATCTCGCGCGCGCCGGTCGCATCGAGGCTCATCCGCGCCGATTCTCGACTTGCCATCAGTCGTTTCCGTTGCCTCCGGATCCGCGGTCCCTCGAGGAGGATCGCGGGCGTGAGAATACCCCGTCGCGCGGTCCTTCGAGGCCGTCCGTCCGGACGACACACGTCCCGGTGCGAACACAAAGAGAGAGTCTGGTCATGGGAGGCTCCCTGATAGCCCGCATAGTTCACGAACGACTCCGGCCGTCCCGCGGATCTTCTCCGCCGGATACGTCGTCAGACCTCCTCTGCGATGCCCACGGCATCGCCGTCGTCGGTCTTCCTCGTCCCGACGAAAAATCTCTCGCGGGAACAAGGTATATCCCTGCTTCACGCCATCAGGACGTAATAGACCAGCCATGTCTGATCCACAGGCACGTGTTTCGCCCGGGTGTCCGTGAACTATCCGGGCTAAAACCGCAGGAAGAGCTGTAGCGAGCGGACCAGGAGATCGGGGACCCGCCCCGCGCAGATGAGAAGGACCGCCGCGGCAAGCTCCGCGAGGAGCAGCGCCCAGGGAAGGAGGGGCGCTTGCGCGTGCTCGAGCGTGGCGGCCTGGACTTTTTTCATGTTCGCTCGCGAGAGAAGAGCGCAAGTCCCCTGCCACGGGGGAGGCGCGTGATGGACCAGCCCTAACTGGTTCGAGCGAAAGAGCTTGCGGAGAGACTCCTGACGCTTCACTCACCATGAGTATAGCGCCATTTGGACACATATTGCCAGAATATATCGTCATTCTACATTTTAACTAACAGAATATAAAAGATTTAATACTTGATATGTGACATTATGATACTGTGATCTATCGTCCCAATACTTTTTTTCGATAAAGTGTCCGCCGGCTGATGCCCAGGAGCCTGGCCGCCCGGCTCTTGTTGCCGCCCGCCAGCTTGAGGACGCGCCGGATGTGGCGCTCCTCCAGGGCGCGCAGGTTCGGCATTTCGGCCCCCTCGGGTTCGGAGGCTCCCTCGAATCGGCCCGGCGCCCGCGACGGCAGCCACTGGAGGTCCTCCAGCCGGATCACCCCGTCGCGGCAAAGCGAGGCGGCGCCTTCCAGCAGATTCTCGAGCTCCCGAATGTTGCCGGCGTAATCGTGGCCGAGCAGCGCCGCGAACGCTCCCCGGTCGATAGTCGAGACCTCGCGGCCTTCCCGGGCGGCGAACCGCTCCAGGAAATGGCGGGCCAGCCGGGGAATGTCTTCTCGCCTCTCGCGGAGCGGCGGGAGCGCGATCTCGATGACCCGCAGCCGGTAATAGAGGTCTTCCCGGAACTCGCCGCGCGTGATCTTTTCGGGCAGCCGGGCGTTGGTCGCCGCGAGGACCCGCACGTCGATCGGGATGCGCTTGCGGCCTCCGACGCGCTCGATCTCTCGCTCCTGCAGGACGCGAAGCAGCTTGGCCTGGAGCGCGAGCGGCATGTCGCCGACCTCGTCTAAGAACAGCGTCCCGCCGTTGGCCGTCTCGAACCGCCCGGAGCGGGCCTCGACTCCCGTCGCCACGCCTCGCTCGATTCCGAAGAGCTCCGACTCGAGAAGCGTCTCGGGGAGCGCGGCGCAGTTGATGGCGACGAAGGGCTTGTCGGCGCGCTCGCTGCGAGCGTGGACCATGCGGGCCACGAGCTCCTTGCCCGTCCCGCTCTCGCCCGTGATCAGGACCGAGGTTTTCGAGGGAGCGACCCGCCCGACGATGTCCAGCACGCGGCGCGCCGCCGGGGAGTCTCCGACGAAGAGGCGGCCGGCAGCCACACGCCCGGTCTCGTCGAGGAGCCGGCGGTTCTCCTCCTCCAGGCGCTCGCGTTCGCGCGTCAGACGCTCCAGGTGCCGCCGGTTCTCGATCGCCATTCCGCAGAGCCCAGCGAGCGACGTGAGGAAACGCGCGTCCTCCTCGTCGAAGGCGGTCTGGCCTCCCCGCCGCAGCTCCTTGTCGGCCAGGACGAGGACGCCGACGGTCCTGCCGCCTCCGCGGATGGGCACGCCGATCGCCGTCGAAACGGGAGTGCGCAGAAACCGGAAGGTCTCGCGGCGCAGAGCCGTCTCGGCCCGGAGCACGTCCCGAAGGAACTCATCCTCCGCCACGACCGACTCGGACGGGCGGCGTGAAAACCCGACCCGGGCCTCGGCGCGGCGGGCACCCCCTTCACCGAACGTAGCCAGGTATCCCCGCGACGCGTCGAGGACGCCGACCGCGCGGCCGAGCACGTCTTCCACCAGGGCTTCCTCGTCGGGAAGGGACCCCAGAGACAACCCCGCATCGTAGAGCGTCTCGAGGAGAAGGAGCTTGTGCTGGGTCTGGAAATCCCTTTCCATCAATGGGATGCCGCGAGCACCTTCTCCCGGCGCAACTGCGAAACGGAGAGCTCGGCCGGCCGCGTCGGCGCCCAGTTCGGGTTCCAGCGGTGATTTTCCTCGAGCAGCTTCTCGGCCCGGTCCAGGTCCCCTTTGCGGGCGAGAAGCTCCGCCAGGCGGGCCCGCCCTTCATAGACCCAGCGCCGCTGCTCGAAGCTCCCCCACGGAATCGGCGGGTTGGCCAGCTCCTCGTTCAAGGCGATCGCCTCGTCGGTCTTCCCTTGCTTCGCCTTTGCCAGCGCCATCAACGTGTTCCAGCGGGGAAAATAGGGCTTGTAGGGACTCCCCTTCAGCTCTTTGAGGTAACTCGCTTCGAGCTTCGGCCGCATCTCCTTCAGCCGCCGCTCCGCCTCCGCGGCCCGACCCTCAAGGACATCCATCGCTACATCGCTGTAGGAGCGGACATTCTCATACTGCTTGTCTTTGGGCAGGTCCGCGATCCGTTGGGTGATCTGGTGCGCCACGGCCTTGTCGCCGGCGATGCAGGCTGAGCGGAGCGCCATTCCCAGATACTCCGAGCGCCGGCCGTCGGTCAGCGCCTCGCGGGCCGCATTCAGGTAATTTTCGATCGCCCTGGCAGGATCGCCCTTCCCCTCGTATGCCACGCCGAGATGGCCGTAGGACTCGAAGAAGTCGGGCTTGAGCGCCAGGGCCCGGTTCAGGTTTGCCATCGCTTCGTCGTAGCGACCCGAAAAGGCCTGGACCTCCCCCAGGCTGTCGTAGGGATTGGCCTGGTCGGGCGCCATGAACTGATACTTCTTCAGGTTCTCCATGGCCTTGTCGTAGTCCCCGCGCCACGCGTAGTAGTAGCCGATCTGGTTGTAGATGCCTGCGTTGTTCGGGTCGATCGCGATCATCTCCGAAAAGATCTGAAGCGCCTTCTCGGCGTGCCCCTGGACCATCTCATTGCCGGCCAGGATCATGCATGCGTCGATGTCGTCGGGATACCGTTCCCGGATCGTCTGCGCGGCCCTGTTGCGCTTCTCGAGATTCCCGGCAACATCCGCCGTGGCCAGGTCGATGTACAAACGCTCGCGGTCGTTCAACCGGCCCCGCAGCCGGGCCGCGCGCTCGATCAGCGAGACGGCCTGGTCCTTGTTGCTCAGCTTGGCGAGCCTCAGCATTGCCATGGCGAAGTTGGGGTCGAGCGCCAATGCTCTCGCGTATCCGACCTGCGCCTCCTTGAAGTAAAAGCGCCGGTCGTTGGCGACCCCTTCCCGGTACGCCTCATAGGCAGCGGCCGAGCTGGTCGTAACCTCCCTCCGGTTAGTCAGATAGAGGGCTGCCAGCCCTCCCGCCACAAGCAGGAAGAGGACGGTAACCACCGCCACGGCCCGGCGGGACTTCGTGCTCATTGCCTCATGATACGGCCTGCAAGCGCCCGGGTTTCAGGCCGGGACCCTGGCCCCGGCTTCATTGCACTCTCAGAAGCAGGAAAGTCATGTCGTCGTATTGCTCGGCGCCCCCCACGTGCCGGCGGATATCGCTCAGGATGCCGTTGGCGACGTCGTCCAGGGATTCGCCCTGCCGGGCAGAAAGCGACCGCATAAGCCGCTCCTCCCCGAACGGGTCCATCTGCTCGTCCATCGCCTCGGAGAAGCCATCGGTATAAAAAAAGATGAGGTCGCCCCGCTTCAAGAAGATCTCGCGGGTGTCGTAGGGGACTTCACGGAAGGCGCCGAGCGGCAGGCGGTGCTCGGGCGGGTCCAGGGGGCGGGGCCCGCCGTCGCCCGCGCGCAGCAGGAGCGGGAGAGGCTGTCCGCCAATGGCGTACTTGAGGCTCATCGCGTCGGGGTCGAGCACGAAATAGCCGAGCGAAACGAACATGCGCCGCTTGATCGAATAGATGCGGCGGTTGGATTCCTGGAAGAGGACGCCGGGGTCGCGGGTCGTCAGGGCGCGCGAATAGACGATCTCCTTGGAGGCGACCATGAGGAGCGAGGCGGGCACCGACTTGCCCGAGACGTCCCCGATCACGAAGCCCAGGCACCGGTCTTCGAAAGGGATGAAGTCGTAAAAGTCGCCGCCGACGACCTTGGCCGGAAGGCTGCCGCCGAGGAAGATGAAGCCGGGCACGATAGGGACGGTGCGGGGCAGAAGGCTCGCCTGGATGTCGCGGGCGATCTCGAGATCGCGGCGGAACTCGGCCTGCCGCGTCATCTCGTCGTGGAGGAGAGCGGTCTCGATCGCGAGGGCCGCCTGGTTGGCGAGCGTCGAGAGGAGGGCCCGGTCCTCGCGATCAAAGCGCTCCCCCGAGAGCTTTTCCTTGAGCGCCAGCACGCCCATCAGGCGCTCCCGGTAGAGGAGCGGGACGACGAGACGGAAGCCTTCCGCTGTCAGGCGATCGTGGAAGTCCTGGCTCTCCGGGTCCGCGAAGGAGAGCGAGAGCTCCTCGAGCAACACCGGCTTTCCTTCCCGGGCAAGCACGCGCCGCACGCCGGCTTCTCGAGAGAGGCGGTCGTCGCGCCGCCCGCGCCGTTCGAGAAACCCATCGCGGTCGCGCAGCCAGATCGAGGCCTTTTCCAGCCGCATCGTGGCCGCGACGCTCGCCGTCAGGTAGTCGGTGATCTTCCCCAGGTCGAGCTCGCCCGTGATCGCCTCGCTCATCTCGAGCAGCGCCGCCTGGTAGTCGAACTTCTCGCGGAAGAAGAGCTTGTCGAGCGGGGTCTGGAGGCGGCGCCGCAGCAGCTCGAAGAGCGGGACGACGACGAGGAAGAAGCCGAAGTTGAAGAGGGGCGAGGCCGAGAGCCTCTCGGCGAAGAGAGCGTTGGCCGTCGCGATCGCCGCGATGTAGAAGCCGAACAGGATCGCCGTGGTAGCGGCGTAGAGGAACGTCCGCCGCACGACGAGGCGAATGTTCATCATCTGAAACCGGACGATCGCGTACGCGAAGGTCAGCGGAATCAGGATCATCGGCACGATGCCGTAGAAGACATAGTCGTCGTTGTTGAAGAGCGAAGGCAGGACGATGCCGAGCAACACGAACGGGGTCGTGCCGAGAATCGTTCCGACGAGAACGTGGAGCGCCTGCCGCCGCTCGCGGGGGTCCTCGAGGGTGAACGCCGAGTGCGCCAGGGCGAGAATCCCGAGGACCAGGTAGTCGCCGAGAAGGACCCACGAGGAGAGCGGCGCTCCGGACAGGATGGAGACGCGCTGGCCCTCGAGCTGGCGGAAGACGTCGTAGAGAAAGACGATCGGCGGTATCGAATAGATCATGTAGAAGAGGCCCGGGCTCGACGAAAGGAAGTCCTGCAGCCGCGTCTTCCAGCGCGACGGCGGCTCCTCCGACCACTCGTCCGTCTTCGCGAACGTGAGCCTCTTCGGCCGGGGAAAGATCAGGAAGAAATGGAGGAAGACAGCCGGGAGCAGGAAGAGGCTGACCGTTCCCGTGTTCTGCACGAAAACGTCGATCCACCAGTAGGACGCGGGCCGCAGCCGGCAGACGAAGAAGAGCAGGAAGAGGACGCACAGCAGGAAGAAGGTCTGCGCCGCCCGGTCGTCGGGCTGCCGCCGGAAGACGAAGAGGCCGATGAAAAAGAAGAGGAAGCCGAGAATCGCCGCGTAGAGGTAGGTGTTCCCCCCCAGCCGGATCGACGAGAGGCGCACTTGGACGGCCCGCATCTCCGCGGACGGCTCCGAGGCGCTCGGGGAAAGCGCGCAGGGCCCGCGCCGAACGAGGTACGGCACGGCCTCTCCGATCTTGTGCCGGCGCAGCTCCCGCGAGGCATCGGAGATCGACTTGACCAGGTGAGAGCCGATGCCGAGAACGCAGTCGCCCGCGGCGATTCCGGCCCGTTGCGCCGGCCCTCCCGGCGTGACCAGCCGCACCTCGATCCCGCCGGTCCGGTAGGGCAGCGGCACGATGCCGTCGTGGGGGCGCGTCGAGAACATGTCGGCGATCGACGCGACCGCGATCGCGAGCCCCACGAAACCGGCCGCGTAGAACCAGCCGCGCGCAGAGCTTCTCCGCGCCGGCAGGGCGTCGCGGGGCGGCGCCGGAGTCATCGCGTCCATCAGCGGGGATACTTCTTCAAACTGCCAATGTTAAGGGGATTGGCGGGTCCGGTATTCTCTGCCTTGATGCCTTTCGTCACATTCGAGGGGGTCGAGGGCTGCGGCAAGTCCACGCAACTGCGACTGGCCGCCGCGCGGCTCGCGGAGAGCGGGCACGAAGCCCTCGCCACACGTGAGCCGGGAGGCACGCGGATCGGCGAGACGCTGAGGGGCATCCTGATGGACGCCGGCAACACGGACCTCGATTCCGTGACCGAGTGGCTCCTGCTCGAGGCCGACCGGCGGCAGCACGTACGCGAGATGTTGCAACCCGCGCTGGCGCGTGGAGTCTTCCTCCTTTGCGACCGCTTTTCGGACACGACCGAAGCGTACCAGCAGGTGGGACGGGGGCTCGACCCGGCGGCGGTCCGGTTCGTGGACGCGATCGCCCGGGACGGCCTCATGCCCGACCTGACGCTGCTCTACGACCTCGACCCGAGCGAAGGGCTTGCTCGCGCCCGCGCCCGCGACGGAGGAAAATCCGGCCGTTTCGAGTCGGCCGACCTCGACTTCCACCGGCGCGTGCGCGAGGCCTACCTCTCCATCGCGCGCCGCGAGCCCGGGCGCGTCACCGTCCTTCCCTCCTCCGCGCCGCCGGAGGAAGTCTTCCGGGAGACGTGGCGCCGGCTGTCGGAGAGATTCTCCCTGTGAACGCGACCTCGATGCTCGAGCGCCTCGCCGGCCGGCCCGAGCAGTTTCCCGGCGCCCTGCTCCTGACGGGCCCCTCGGAAACGCTGCTGGAGAGCGAGGCCCAAAGGCTCGCCGCGGGGCTTCTGTGCGCCGGCGGCGACGCCGATTCCGAGGCGAGTCGCGAATGCCGCCGCCGGGTTGCCGCCGGGATGCACCCCGATCTTCTCGTCGTCCTCCCGGAGGGCGTCCAGATCCGGATCGACGCCGTGCGCGAAGCCGTCGCCTTCGGCGCGGGGAAGCCTTACGAAGCCTCACGGCGCGTGGCGATCGTGGCCCGCGCCGACCTGCTCGGGCTCGAAGCCTCCAACGCTCTCCTGAAGTCTCTCGAAGAGCCCGGCCGCCACTTCCACTGGATTCTCGCGGCGACACGCGCCGAGATCCTCCTGCCGACGATCCGCTCACGCTGCGTCTCTGTGCCCGTGGCGCTGGAGTCCCGGTCCGACCGCGCGGCAGCGTGGCTCGCCAGAGGTTTCTCGGCGGAGGACTCGGCCGAGCTCGCCGGCCTCGAACCGGTGTCGCAGGAAGAGGCGCCCGCCCTCCTCGAGACCCACCGCGGGTGGCGCGACGAAGTCCTGAGGGCGATCGGAGAGGGAGTCGCGCGGCGACGGATCGCCCCCCTGCTCCTTCTCGCGGAGGCCCTGGCGCACGCGCCCCCGCAACGGGCGAGACTCCTGGCGGAGCTTCTGGCCGACGCGGCGGTCGCGGCCGGGACGTCGAGCGACCTTTTCCGGCACAAGGCTGTGGCGGGCGCCATCCACGATCTGGCGCGGCGAAGGACGCCCGAGGCGCTCCGCCGGGCCGCGCTCCGGGCTACCGATGTCCCCGCGGACAACAGGCGAGGAAACAAACGCCTGCATTACGAATCAGTACTGCTCGGCCTCTTGGAAGATTAGATTCCAGATTCGTTGACCTGTCATCCCGAGGTCGCCGACGTGCCAGAGCCTCCGCCGAAGCGGCTACGGCTCTCCAGCGAAGGCGGAAAGCCGCTATGGCGACGGCGCGAGCGCAGCGACGAGGCCTGTGCTCCGCCAATAGTGGAATACCTCAGACATCGCGCGGCTCGAAGGACGAAGACACAGATCCTACGCTTTGCGCTCAGGATGACAGGGCTAAAGGAAAATGGATTCTGGACCGGGCTTTGGGCCCAATCCAGAATCCGGGATCCAAAATCCAGAATCGTTTCTAGTGGCCGAGCGAGATCTCCAGGGTCTCCGTCTTGCCCTGCTCGACGGTGATCTCCGAGGTCTTGTCCCGGAAGCCGGGGCGCGAAACGGTCACAGTGTGCTTGCCTGGTGAAACGGAGACTCCCCGCTCGAGCGAATTGACCTCTTCCGCCGTGCCCACGAAGCGGTTGTCCACGTACACAGCCGCGTCAGAGGGCTCGACGTTCAGACGGATCCGCGTTCGGGCTTGAGCTCTCGGGCTCTGGCTGTCGCGCCACGCCCCGCGCTCGCCGTATTGATCCCGGTCACGGCTCGGCCGCCGCGCCGGGGCGCGGTCCTCAACCGGCGGAGCCTGATCCTCGTCGCTCCCCTCGGCGCCCGACACCGAAGCCTCAGGCGGCTGCGCGGAAGGATCGATCGCCTCGACGGAGCCACGGCGTTTGCCGTAGTAGCGCAGGACCTCGCCCTGCGGCTGCTGCTTCGGACGTTCATAAGAGCCGTACTGCTTGCCTCCCCTGACCTTGCGGAGCTTGTCCTTGAAGTCCAGATTCATTCCGGGTCTCGCCTCGATCTGCCTCGTCAGCGTCTCGTACCCTTCCAGACGGAACTCGATCCGATAGCGGCCGGGTTTCAGGTAGAGGTAGTCCGGGTTGCCGTCGAAGTCGTCCGCGGTCCCGATGTAGCGGCCATCGAGGTAGACCTGGGCTTCCTCGGGAGAGATGTCGGTGTCGATCGTCGCCCATTGCGCGGCCGGACCGTAGGCCTGACGCTCATAGCCGGGACCGTAACCGTAGTAGCCGTAGTAACCGGGCCAGCCCCACCAGCCCCAACCCCAGCCGCCGCCGACGAAGACCCGAGTTCGGCCTCCGAAATGGCCGCCGCGACCGCCATGGCCGGGCGCGGCGCTCGCCGGCAAGGCGGGAACGAGCATGGCCAGAGCGAGTACGAGAAGGAGAATTCGGTTCAATCTCTTCATGGAACTGCCTCCATATCGATCAATAGCAAGACCAGGGCCAGCCGTCGTCCGGAGCGCTGGAAGGCAAACCCCTCAGATTCAGCATTTTGCAAAAGCCCTCCTCCGCGCTAGCCCGGAGGTCTGACCTCAGGAAAGGTCATCTCGTCACCTTGGAGCGGCGGAGAGCTGCACCGCGGGGGAGAAGGACTGGCGGCGTCCGAGCGCCCGGTTCAAGCCCCGAAGGTAGTCCTCACGCAGGACCTGGTCGAGCGCTTTCCTCCCGCCGGGGATGTCCCACCGCTCACAGAGCGCCGCCCACGAAGAGAGGAGCCCGCCTCGCAGCGCCCCCTTCTCCCGAAACTCGAGCGCCTGCGGCACGCCGAGAAAGTCGCCGAGCTCGGAGTGCTTCTCGTAGAAGATCGCCGCGGCCTCCCCCGCCTTCTCCTGCCGGCGCCGGAAGGAATCGAACGTGATGTCGTGGTAATGACGCGCCACGGCCGCCGGGCGGTAGAGGATCTTCATTCCCATCTTCATCATCCGGTAGGCGATCTCGATATCTTCCCAGGCGGCGTGAGGGAACGTCGTGTCGAACAGGCCCGCGGCCAGCAGGAGTGAGCGCGGCAGCGAGATGTTCGACGTGTAGAAAAAATTGAACGGCACGGCGTCCGGGTCCTCGATCAACCCGTAGCCGAACTGCAGGCCGTACTCGTTGATGTGGTGGAGGAAGGGGGACACGCGGCGATCGCATGGCCAGGTCGTGTAGCCGAGCACGGCGATCGCACAGGCGCGAGGCTCCGCATGGGCCCGGGCATGGACCGAGAGAAGATTCGGCTCCGGCACCGTGTCGTCTCCCAGGAAGAGGACCCAACGGCCCCGTGCCTCCTCGACGCCGCGGTTGCGCGCCGCGGCGGGCCCGGAGTTCTTCTGGCGGAAGAACCGGAAGGGAAAGGGAGGAGACAGCGCGCGAAGCCGCTCCGGAGTCGCGTCGCGCGAGCCGTCGTCCACGACGAGGACTTCGAAATCCGCCGGCCCCGACTGGAGGGCGAGCGCGTCGAGCACCTGTGCCAGCGTGTCGGGCCGCTCGAACGTCGGGATGACGACGGAGAAGGACGGCGTCACGCGAAGATCTCCGGCAGGGTCGTGCGGACGAGGGCGGGCGCGCGGGAGAGAAACTCCCGGAAGAAATCGGAATCGAACCGCTCGTCGCCCGGATACGTCGGAACGATCCTCAGAGGAAACCGGGCGAAGATCTCCGCGTCGGGACGCCGGCGCTCGGACTGCACACGGCGCCGTTTGGCGGAGAGCGACGCGTGGTTGCGGTGAATCCAGAGGAGGGCCTTCAAGTGTGCGATCGTGAGAGGGTCGTCGACGGACACCCGCGGAGCGGGGGCGGCCGCAATGCCGAAGAGCCGCCGCGCGAACCCGCTCTCGGGGGCGCTCCCGGCGTAGGGATCGCGCTTCAACTCGTTCGCTCCCGGGTTTCTCGTGTCGAGCATCTCGGAAACCCGGGCCACGAACGCGGCGAGCGCCGCCGGCATGAAGGCTTGGAAGTAATCCGCGTCGAAGTTCTTGTACGCCGTCGCGAAGGCGTTCTTCTCGAAAAGGAATCCGCGCGAGAAGACACCGAGGGCTTCGCCCGTCGCGCCGCCGCGGTGGCGGGCCACCGCGCGCGGCTCGGCGATGATCCTTCGCCCGAGAATCCACTGACGCCAGCCGAAGTCCACGTCCTCGAGGTAAGCGAAATAGTCGTCATCGAAGCCACCCGAAGCAAGGAACGCGTCCTTCCGGACCGCCATGAGCCCGCCGCAGGCGAAGAGCCTCTCCTCGCCGGGGGCTACCTCGGGGAGCGCATCGACCGGCCGCCCGACGTCCTTCTGGAAGGCGTGGCCGTCGAAAGTCAGGAAGCCATCGGAAAAGTCGTTCTTTCTGCCTGAGACGTCCACGAGCCGACCGGCCACGGCCACGACGTCCCTCGGCGCCCCCGACAGGGCGGCGGCAAGATGAGCGACGGCGTCAGGGAGGACGGCGGCGTCGTCGTTGACGAAGGCGAGCAGCGGTGCGCGGGCCGCGTTCGCCCCGAGCCGGCACCCGCCCGCGAAGCCGGCGTTCCTGCCGGCGGCCACGCGGCGCACGTTCGGGTGCCGGCGCAGGACCTCCTCCATCGGATGTCCCGCCGTGTTGTCCACGAGAATCGTCTCGAACGCGGGTCCGTCGGAGCTCGCCTCCAGCGCGGACAATGATTCCAGCAGATGCTCCTGCCCACGATGGTGGACGACGACAACCGAAATATCAGGCGGATTCATCTAACGGAAGCCTAACCCACGGAATTGGTGATTGGTGATTGGTGATCAGGGCAAGAAGCTCGTTTTTCACTCGGATCACAGATCACGAATCGCATCTTTCATCGGCCGCCCACGACCTTCTTCCGGAACCGGCGCCAGAGAGGTTGCGACTCGTGGTGAGGCAGGGAGAGGCGTCCGGGATCGATGCGGGCGTCCCGGCACCAGGCCGCGAGCGGCGCCGCCACCAGGGACCAGGCTCGCGCGGCGGCGAAGCGGCGCGCCGCCGCGGCGCCCGTCTCGCGTACCGCCGGATCGGCGAGCATCTGCGTCAGGGCCTCGGCGAGCGCGGACGCCCTCCCGGTGACGCGACGGCCGGCGCCGGCCTCCTCGAGCTCGCGCGCGAGCGGCCCGCCCGCGACCGAAAGCGACGGGAGGCCCCCCCAGGCGGCGTCGAGAAGGCGCGTGCGGAAGGCGAGGTCCCGCTCGAGCCCTTCCGACGAGATCGAAACCAGCAGATCGGCCGCAGCGTAAAGGTCCGCTCGCGAGGCGTATGGCAGCCAGGGAGAAAAGAGGATGGATTTTCCCTGCGGGTCAATCGCGCGGGCGAGCTCGCGGGCGCGCCCGTAGACGCGCTGGGGCGTCGTCTCGGGGTTCGGGTTCTCGAAAAAGAGGAGCTTCGCGTCGGGGCGGCGGCTCAGAACGCCGGGCCAGGCCTCGAGCAGCAGGTCGGGCTCGTACCAGTCGTAGATGCCGCCGAAAAAGACGAGGGGCCCCTCGGGAGGAACGTTCAAGAGCCTGCGGCCGGCGGCGCGATCCCCGGAGGCAGGTTCGCCCGGCACGCCGAACGGAACGACCGCCAGGAGACCGGAGAGTGTCGGGTCAGCCGGAAAATTCCGCGGACCGACGCGGCCCGCGGTATAGAGCGCCCCGGCATAGAAGAGCCTCTGTTCGGGAGAGGCGCACAGGAAGAAGTCCGCTCGCGCCAGGGCGAGGTCCAGTGTGTCGCGGTCGTGAACGGCCGTCGCCTCCCCGAGAGTGGATGCGTAGTGCAGGTTCTCGACGAAGAACGGGTCGTAGAGGTCCGCCGCGACGGGCACTCCCGGTACCTGGTGATACCACCAGTTGGCCGCATGGCCCGACACGACGGCCGCGTCCGCGTTGACGGCCGCGGCGGCGAGCCGGCCCGGGATCGCGGCAACGACCGGAATGTCGCGCGCGACGCTCGCCGCCTCGGCGAGGTCGTTGCCGACGAGCAGCCGCACGTCGAATTCCGAGCGAAGGACGCGCGCCAGCTCGAGCGCGCGGATCCCCATTCCCGCCATTTTCGGACGGACCGGCTCCGGCGCCAGAATCACGACGCGGCGCGTCAACGGAAGGACACGCTCATCCGCGGGGCAACGTCATCGGCCGCGCAGCCTCTCGAGCAGGAGGTGCAGCTTCCACGTGCGGGAGCCGAAGATCTGCGCGAGGGTCCCGTCGAGCCTCTTGATCTCCGCGTGGGCTTCGACCATCTTCCTTGCGTACTCCTCGTTGCTCGCGAAGAGCGAGGCCACGCGCTCGTGAACGAGCTCGTTCTCGGCAAGAAGCCTCCCTCTTTCCGTCTCGATCTCGGCTCTTGTCCTGGCGGCCTCCAACCGGTCGGCCGCCCGCTCGGCTTCCATTCGGGCCGCCGTCAGGTTCAAGCGGCGGTGACTCTCGCGCTGGTATCGCAGCTCCCCCTGAGAAATCCCGTCGCGTTCGGATGAGAACGAGATCTGAGCGCGAAGCCGATCGAGAACCCGGGCCAGCCCCTCCTCGGTGCGCCGATCCGCGTACCGCCGGTAGATCTCGCCCCGCGTCTTCTGGAACGCCGACTCTCCGGCGGGGACGTGGAGAGGATCGCCGTTTCCTCCTTCGAAGACCCGGTACTCGCAGGTCACCGCGCGCACGTGGCGGAAAGAGATCGCGAAGGAGAGCCGGATCAGGAAGTCCCAGTCCTCGGAATACTCCAGCGTCTCGTCGAATCCCCCCGCCGCAGTGAAGAGGGCGCGCGGCAGGAGCAGCGTGTGCAGCGGGATGTAATTGGCGAGGAGCAGCAGGTCGGGATCGAAGTCGAGCGAGTATTGAAGCGTGCGGTGGAGCTGTTCCCACGACTCTTCCCGCCGCGCGTACACGACGGTGACGGCATCGGAATAGACGACGGGCTCGGGCCCGCTCCGGTGCGCCCGCATCAGGCGCTCCACGTGGTCGGGATAGCAGAGGTCGTCGTCGTCCAGGAAGGCCACCAGCTCCTGGCCGGCGAGCGACACGCCCCGATTGGCCGCGCTCGAGCGCCCCAGCCGCTCGGGACGCTCCTCGAGGATCACCTCGAAGGCGCCGGCAAACGCGGCGGGCAGACCCGCGACGGACGCGCCGCCGTCGTTGACGAGCAGGACCTGCGACGGGCGCGCCGTCTGCGCGCGCAGGCTCTCGAGCGCTTCCCGGACGAGCGCGGGGCGGTTGCGGGTCCGAACGACGACCGAGACGGGGGCGGGGCCGCGCTCGCCCGGCCGGACCACGGAGGGACCGATCGCGTTTCGGAACTCCTCGAGCGAGCGGGTAGAGGCCTCGCCGTAATCCACCACGCGGAACGCCTCCACGGGCCCTTCCCCGTTGAGCGTGAGCCGCCGGTAGGCGTTCAAGCCGCCGACCGCTCCGGCATAGTCGCGCACGGCCTGCTGCGAGACGTAGGCGGCCAGGGCCTCCTCCTTGCGCTTTGCGACGCCGGCGATGTCCACGAGAACATTGGGCAGGAGGGGATGCGAGATCTCGTAGAAGGCGATCCGCAGAAAGCGGAACCGGTCGTGGTCCGCGTCGGCCGGGCGCGAGGAGGCGAGCTTCTCGTACACGGCCTCGGCAAGCGCGCGGTGGTCCGGATGGATCTCGACGGGCGAAGGGCAGAAGATGAGGTCGGGCCGGAACTCCGCGATCAGGCCGCCGATCTCCGAGGCGAGCTCGCCGGAGCGCAGGGCGAGATCCCGGTCCGGCAGCGCGCCGAAGACGGGAGGCTCGAGACCGAGCGTCTCGGCGGCCTGGCGGGACTCCCCGCGGCGCTTTTTCCGATGGTCCTCGTCCGGTTCGGTCCCCTCCTGCCGGACTCCGTCCGTCGCCACCCAGATCCGGATTGCTTCGGCCATCCCCGCGTTGACGGCCAGCGTTCCGCCCGGCCCGAGGATCTCGTCGTCCGGATGGGCGGCCAGGACCAGGATGCGTCCGGCCGAGAGGTCGGTCGCCTCGTACGGAATCAGAGACGCTTCCTCCATCTTTCGATCGTCCTGCCGCATGGTGTACGCGCGTGGGAGTTTAGCCTTCGGCCGCGGCGTTCGCTACGCGAACACGCGGCCGAGATTCTAGCCAGACGGGGCAAGGAAAACGGCCCCGGAACGTGAAAATCGACCATCGAGTCAAGAATCGCGCCATCAGATGACGTCGTAGAGGGCGGGGACGAAGTGGCCGCTCCGGGCGAAACGGTCGGTGGCGGCGTCATCGAAGGAGCGCACGACGAAAGAAAAGCCGGCTTCGCGGACCTCTCCCCCGAGCTGCCGGACGGCCTCGCCGCCCGGGCCGCCGCCCGTCTCCCAGAAGACCAGTCGCCGCGCGCCGAGACGCCTCGCCTCCGCCGCGGCGGCCGCGAAGAGGTCGGGCAGGTCCGCGCCGTCGGGCCGCTCGGACAGAAAATCCGCCACGAGCGCCTGTTCACCGACGACCGCGAGCACCGCCCAGCCATGGAGCCGCCCGCCGCTCTCTCTCCAGACCATCCGGTAATAACGGGTTGGGCGCGCGTGAAACCTCCAGTTGGCCCGGGCCCGGTCGCGCAGGGCGGCGTCCGTCAGAAACCCCGACGCGTCTTCCCAGAGCCGGTCGAACGATTCGCCGACGAAGTCTCCCGCGCCCGCATCCGCCGGCGCGGCGGGAAAGGACTCGCAGGGCACGTGCCTTTCGAGAACCGGAAAGAGCGTGCGGGTGCCGACGATGCGGTTGCTGATCTCGTTCGCCCGGGCGTTGGGAAAACCGAAGCAGAATGGAATGCCGCGCGCCGCGACGGTCTCGTAGAAGAGATGCGCCATCGATCGGTAGGCGCCGCGGCGGCTTCCGAGACCGCGCACGGAAGGATCCGTCGCGACGTCGCCGACGGAATAGACGAGCCTTTCCTTCCCCCCCAGCCGGAAGCGCATGGCCCAGCCGGCGTAGTTGCCGACGATTTCCCCGTCCGAGACGGCGACGGTACCGAGCCAGCCGTCCGGGTTCGACGCGAACTTCCAGTCCCATTCCCCGGCGGGCATCTCGACGCCGAAGACGCGCGCGAAGAGCCGCCGGATTCCCGGCGCGTCAGCCGCCGTCGCCTCGCGGACCTGGAACGTCACCCGCCGGCCTTCACCCAGCGAAAACGCTCGATCGGGCGCCCGTCGGCCGTCCCGAAGACGGTGAAATACCAGGGGCCGGGAGCGAGGCCGGCCGCGACCTCGACGGGCAGGCGGAACTCCTCGGAGAGGTCGGCGGCGGCAAACGGGATGCCGGAGGGGTTCGGCGAAATCGCGACCGCGGCGCCGGAGCGCGCGGCCACGCGGGGCTCGGCGATCGCCGGGA
>Ga0209009_1000230_pt1 | contig 22532 bp, 22 predicted proteins | sample BlaSpr_A8_OM3_M2_FD_187979 | JGI IMG/M metagenome (GOLD analysis project Ga0209009, IMG submission 187979) | Forest soil microbial communities from Thunder Bay, Ontario, Canada - Black Spruce, Ontario site 2_A8_OM3_M2 (SPAdes) (version 2) | ecosystem: Environmental > Terrestrial > Soil > Boreal... | reverse complement strand
CTTTGTCACGCTGAACTTGTCGAAGCGCCAACGGAGCGACGCTTACCGCCTTGCAGATTATCGGCACGATTCTACTCCTCAAATCCGGCGAAGTTGGGGATCGCTCGCGTAGGTCCAGATCGCGATGACGAGGGCCAGCGCGCCGCCCGCGACGATCGCGTACGACAAGCCGATCACGGACGCGACCGAGCCGAGCAGCAGCGATCCGGCCGGGACGCCGCCGAGCATGATCATCGAAAACACCGAGATCGCGCGACCGCGCATGTCGTCGGGGGAGAGCGTTTGCAGCATCACGTTCGAACTCCCGGCGAAACTGAGGACCGCCATCGCGATAATGACGAGGAGGACCATTGCAATGGCGTAGATGTGCACGAAACCGAGCGCCATAAAGCCGATCGATTGCACGACGGCGCTCGCGAACCAAACGGCACCGCGGCGCCTGCTGCCGACGATCGCCGTCACCAATGCTCCGGCGATTCCGCCGATGCCGGTGGCGGCGTACAGGAAACCCAGCCCGCGCACGTCGACGAAGACGACGTGCGCGGCATACGCCGGCATCAATTGCTGAAACGGCCGAACCAGCAAGCACGTCACCAACAGGAGCAGGACGACTTGGCGCAAGACGCTGTGTTCGAAGAGGAAGCGCGCGCCGGCGAGGATCGAGGTGAAGATGCCCTCGCGCACCGTCGAACTCGGCGCCGACGGGGCCATAAACACGAGCGCGACGATCACCGCGAACGTGGTTGCGAAGTTGATATAGAACGACGCCGCCGGGCCGACGGCATAGATGAGAAGGCCGGCGATTGGCGGGCCGACGACGCTCGGGGCGTTGAACCCGAGCGAGTTCAGTCCGATCGCGTTTCCGACGTATTCGCGCGAGACGAGCAGCGGCACCCAACTCTGCCGCGCCGGTGCGTCGAAGGCTTGCGTCGTCGAACGCAGGCCGGCGAGGGCGAAGATCTCCCAGAGTTGCAGCGCGTGGAACGTCGCCAGCACCGCAAGGACGAGCGCCGTAATGGCCTGCAGCGAGTTGGTGATCATCAGCACGCGCCGGCGGGGAAAGCGATCGGCGACGACGCCGGCGATCGGCGAGAGCAACACGACGGGCACCGCCGACGACGCGCCGAGGATGCCGACGTAGAGCGCGGCCCTCGCCGCCGACGGGGCGGCGAACGCGACGACGAGATAGCCGAGCGTCGTAATCTGCATCCACGTGCCGAGGTTGGACACGAGCAACCCGAACCAAAGCAATCGAAAATCGTGGAAGCGGAACGGCGCGAGGATAGTCGCGCGGCGGCGCGGGGCTTTTGTTTCGAGCGCGACGTTCGGGACCTGCCGAACGAGACTTGCCGAGGACCCTGCCTGCTTTGGGTTCATGCGCCCGCGGCGCGCGCGGCCGCGATGATGATCGCGACGCTGCCGTCGACGCCGAAGCGCGAAGAGTCGACGATGAGATCGTAACTTCTGGGATCGCCCCAGCCGAAGTTGTAGCGCTCCTTCGCGATCCTGCGCCGGGTCACGTCCATCCGTTCCATCTCGCGCACCGCTTCGCTCTCGCTGAAGTGAAAGGTCTCGATGAGGTGCGCGATGCGAGACGAGCGCCGCGCCGTCAAGAAAACGCGCAGCAAGCCGGGGAAACCGGCGAGTAACGCGCTCCCGAAACGGCCCATGATAACGACGTCTCCGGCGCTCGCGCGCTCGCGGATCGCCGTTTCTATCTCGCGCCGAACGTCTTCGTCGAACTCCGCGCCGGAACGGGGCGAGCCGGACGATACCGCTTCCGGCGTCGCCGCGCCGAGATCGCTGAGCATCCGTTCGGAGATGGGCGCGTTCGAATCGACGCGTGCCGCGATCTCTTCGGTCGAGGTCCCGAGACGCGCCGCGAGGACCGCGGGAAGATCGTCGGTCATCAATTCGTAGCCGAGCTCCCGTGCAACGCCGTCTGCGACTGCGAGTCCGCCGGCGCCGTATTCGCGCGAGAGGGTGACGATCACGAGCCCCCCGTTCGCGGCCGCGCCGCCCGGCTCTTGTGACGCGGGGCCGAGGGAGCCGAAGGTGACGGTCGGCTACGTCAGAACCGCCGCTTCGATGAATCGCCGACGACGCCGAACGCTGCGTGCCGTCATCACGACGTTCGCACCGCGCGACGCACGCATCGAGCGCATCGTCGCGCTCGCCGAGCGATCGATCGATGGGCTCACGCCGCGCCGGCGCCGCGATCTTTCGCTGTTGCTCGATCTCCTCTGGCTGCCGATGCTCGCTCCATTCGCGCGCGCCGCGTTGCTGCGGCGCCTCGCCGAGGCGCCGCTCGCCGACCTGCGGGCAGGATTCGCGGCCTTCAAGCGCATGTCGTTGTTTCTCGCGTATGCCGAAAGCGAGAGCGGCTCGGAGAATCCGACCTGGAGCCGAATCGGCTATCCGGGCCCGCGAGCCGACCGGGACGTCGTCGAGACGCCGCTCTCGCTCGCTCGCGCTCGCGACGGCGAACGCGTCGAAGCCGACGTCGTCGTCATCGGAAGCGGCGCCGGCGGTGGCGTCGCCGCGGCGACGTTTGCGCGCGCCGGCAAACGCGTCGTCGTCCTCGAAGCGGGGCCGGCCGATTTCGCGCAGGACGCCGACCAGCGCGAAGCGTCGTTCGCCCGGCTCTACCTTGACGGAGGAGCGGCCGCGAGCAAGGACCTCGGCGTCGTCATCTTGGCAGGCGCGACCCTCGGCGGCGGGACGACAATCAACTGGTGCACGTCGCTGCGGCTCCCGGAGCGGATAGCGCTCGAGTGGGAGAGCGAGTCCAGCCTCGCCGGTTTACATACCGAGTTGGCGCCCCACTTCTCAGCACTTGAAGCAGAACTCGCGTTGGCGCCCGCCGCCCACCACAACCCAAACAATGCCGCGATCCTCGAGGGCTGCCGCGCCCTCGGCATCCATCACCAGGCGCAGCCGCGCAACGCGCCGGCCGATTGCGGGGAGGGTTGCGGCTATTGCGGCTTCGGTTGTGCCTACGCGAAAAAGCGCTCGACGGCGCGCGTCCACCTTCCGCACGTGATCGCTGCCGGCGGCGCGATTTACGCCGGCGCGCGCGCAACAAATGTTCTTTTCGACAAGCAAAACGCGCGCGGCGTCGCCGCCGTGCAAACGGCCGCGGACGGTTCGAACGCGCGCTTTACAGTCTCGGGTGCGCTCGTCGTGTGCGCCGCCGGCGCGCTGCGCACGCCGGGATTGTTGGCGCGCAGCGGCGTTCGCAATCCGTCGCTCGGGCGGCGCCTCTTCCTCCACCCGGTCGCCGGTTGTCTCGCGGAATTCGATCGGCCGATCGAAGCCTATCTCGGACCGATGCAAAGCGCGTACTCCGACGCCTACAACTATCGCGTCGGAAATTACGGTGCGAAGATCGAAGCCGCGCCGACGCACCCGGGGCTGGCGGCGCTGGCGCTGCCGTGGCAAAGCCGGCGGCAGCACGCAAGCGGGATGGAAGCTGGGCGCAACGCGGCGACCTTGATCGCATTGACGCGCGACCGCGATCCGGGCAGCATCGAGCTCGACGACGAGGCGACGATCCATTATTCGGTCTCGCCCTTCGATGGCGAGAATCTCCTCGCCGGGCTCACTGGTTTGTTCGACGTCGCGTTCGCGGCGGGCGCGCGCCGCGTGATGAGCTTGCACAACCGTCCCCTCGAGATCGAACGCGGCGCGTGGAACTCGAACCGCCGCGCGACCCTCGCCAAGCGCGCCGCCGAGATCGGCATCGCTTCCAATCGCCAGCCCTTGTTCTCGGCTCATCAGATGGGGACGGCGGCGCTCGGCAGCGACCCGCGGCGCTCCGTCACCGACGGGCGCGGCCGCATCTGGGGTTACGAAAATCTCGTCGTCGCAGACGCCTCGCTCTTTCCGCAGGCGAGCGGCGTCAATCCGATGCTTACGGTCATGGCTATGGCGCGCCGCGTCGCAGCGCTGAATCTGTGAAAAGCTCGATCATCGCGACGCGCGAATTGCGCAAAGTCTTTCGAGCGGTCAAACGCCATCCCGGCGCCATCGGCGCGTTGCGGACGCTGCTCTCGCGCGAGCACGTCGACCGCGTCGCGGTCGAGGGGGTAACGATGTCGCTCGAAGCCGGCGAACTAGTCGGCTACATCGGTCCCAATGGGGCCGGTAAGTCGACGACGATCAAGATGCTTACCGGAATCCTCGTGCCCACTTCCGGGGACGTGACCGTCGCGGGGCTCGTTCCGTACCGCGAACGCCGGCGCAACGCCCGCAATATCGGTGTCGTCTTCGGGCAGCGCAGCCAGCTCTATTGGGATCTCCCGCTGATCGAGTCCTTCGAACTCCTGCGCGCGATCTACAACGTGCCGCGCGACCGGTACCGCCACAACCTCGCCCGCTTCACCGAGATGCTCGAGATGGGCGAGTTTCTGCAGACGCCGGTGCGCCAACTTTCGCTCGGGCAGCGGATGCGCGGCGACTTCGCGGCCGCGATGCTGCACGATCCGCAAATCTTGTATCTCGATGAGCCGACGATCGGTCTCGACGTCGTCGCCAAGGAGGCGATCCGCACGTTCATCGCGCGCGAGAATGCCGAGCGCGAGACGACGGTGATCTTGACGACGCACGACCTGATCGACGTCGAACGCTTGTGCCGCCGCATCCTACTGATCGACCACGGCAGGCTCGTTTACGACGGCGAGATCGAGCGCCTCAAAGAACAATATGGGACGCATCGGACGCTGGTCGTTCAACTGACCGAACCCCAAGACGTCTCGGTCGACGGTGCGGAAGTCGTCTCGCGCGAAGCGAACGTCGTGCGGCTGCGTTTCGACCGGCGCGAAACCAGCGCCGATCAATTGATTCGCCGCGTCGCCGAAAAGTACAGCATCACCGACGTCTCGATCGAAGAGCCCGAGCTCGAGTCGATCATCCGGCGCATCTACCTCGAAGGTTACGCTGCGTCGCCGCCCGAGGAGCCGGCGCCTCGGTGACCCTCGCCGAACGCGTCGAGCCGTACGTCGAATTCGCACGCAAGGCGTTTTCTCGCGAAGCGACCTATCGAGTCGAGGTCCTGACCGCCATCGGCTCGCTCGTTCTACGCGTCTATCTGCTGCGTGCGCTATGGACCGCGCTCTACGCCCAAAACGCCGCCCCGCCCGACATCCCCTTGCACGCGATGATCACCTACGCGACGGTCGCGCTTTTGATGTCGCTGATCCTCGAGGTCGATGGGACGCGCGCGATTCGCGAGAAGATTCGCGAGGGGACGATTGCGACCGATCTCATGAAGCCGATCAGTCTGCCGCTCTACTTCTTCAGCGACGGGCTGGGCATGACGCTCTTTGCAGCGTTCACGGTCGTCCCGTCGCTGCTGCTGGCGCTCTTGCTCGTTCACGTCGACGTTCCGTCGCCGGACACCCTGGCGGCCTTTGCAGTCGCATTCGTCCTCGGCTACCTGGTGAATTTTTTCCTCAACTTCCTGATGAACGTCGTTGCATTTTGGACGCTCGAAACGTTTGCGGTTCAGCTCATGGTTCGTTGGGCCTCGGATCTGCTCGGCGGACAGATTCTGCCGCTCGCGTTTTTCCCCGGCGTCTTGGGCCAGATCGCGCAGAGCCTTCCGTTTGCGGCGATCTACTCGACCCCATTGCAGATCTACATCGGGACGCTGCCGCGTTCGCAGTGGTTAACGGCGTTCGGCGCGCAAATCGCGTGGCTCGGCGTCTTCGCGCTGTGTTCGTTCGTGATTTGGCGCTTGGCGGAGCGGCGCGTCGTGGTTCAAGGGGGTTGATAGTTCTGAACGTAACCGCGCCATACTAACTATGCCTGAAGAAGTCGATCTCGTCGTCATTGGCAGCGGGCAGGGCGGCGTTCCCCTCGCCGTCGACGCCGCCGAGAGCGGACAGCGCGTCGTGCTGTTCGAGCGCGACAAGTTAGGTGGAAGTTGCGTGAATTACGGCTGTACGCCGTCGAAGGCGTTTCTCGCCTCGGCGCACAACGCCGGCCGGGCTCGGCTGGCCAAGAGTCTCGGCGTCGAAGCCGACGTGCGCGTCGATCAGCGCGCCGTCATGCAACGCGTACGGCGGATCGTCGCCGATTGGCACGACGGCATCGCGCCCAAGTTAGAGAAGGCCGGCGTCGAGATCGTCCGCGGGAGCGCGTCGTTCATCGGCGAGCGGACCGTGCGCGGCGGGAATCGCGAGATTCGCGGCGCTCGAGTCGTCATCGACACGGGAACGACGGCCGCGATGCCGCCGATCGAAGGCTTGGCGGACGTCCCATACTTCACCAACCATAACTTCTTCGACCAGGAGACGCTGCCGGCGCGGCTGATCGTCATCGGCGGAGGGTACATCGGGCTCGAACTCGGCCAAGGCGCGCATCGTCTCGGAAGCCGAGTCACGGTCCTAACGCCGGCCGAGCGCGTGATGGAGCGCGAGGAGCCGGACGCGTCGGCCGTTCTGCAAACGAGCTTCGGACGCGATGGGGTGACGTTGCGTTTCGAGGCCAGGGCCAAGCGCATCGCGCACGACGGGAAAACGTACCGCGTCGAATTATCGGACGGCGGAACGTTCGAGGGCGAGGGAGTCTTGGTCGCGACCGGCCGCACCCCGAACACTTCGGATCTCAACGCCGCCGCTTCAGGCGTCGAGTTGGAACGCGGTTACGTGAAAGCCGACGACTTCTTACAAACGACGTGTCCCGGGGTCTATGCGTTAGGTGACGTCGCGGGGCAGCCGGCGTTCACGCATGTCTCGTGGGAAGATTTTCGACGCTTGAAGTCGACCTTCGCGGGAAAACCACGCAAACGCGACGACCGCGTCCTCTCGTACTCGACGTTCACCGAACCGCAACTTGCGCGCACCGGATTGACCGAAGAGGAAGCGAAGAACAAAGGCATTGCGGCACGTTCGGTGACGTTGCAACTCGCAGAGGTCGCGCGTGGCGCAGAGTGGGACCTCGAGCTCGGCTTCTACCGCCTCGTCGTGGATACGTCAAACGACCGTATCGTCGGTGCGACGATGGTTGGGTACGAAGCCGGCGAGCTGGTACACGTGCTGGCTTTCGCGATCGAACTCGGCGCAACGTGGCGGCAACTCGACGATTTCGTCGGCATCCACCCTACCTTCGGGGAAGGTCTGCCGAGCTTAGCGCGCCTCTTTGAAAACCTCGGCCACGAGCGTTACATGCAGCGGCCTTAAAATGTCACCCTGAGCGCAGCTCGCGAAGCGAGCTGTCACCCTGAGCGGAGCGAGCGCAGCGAGCGAAGTCGAAGGACAAACGGAGCTCCGTTGGCGCTTCGACTCCGGCGCTTCGCGCCTCCGCTCAGCGTGACAAGGTGTTAGCTCAGCGTGATGACGGGCTGCGCTTCTCACGTCGACGTTTTGCAGAACCGGCCGGCGATGTGTCGCCGAAGAGCGCGCGCAAGAACGCCTCGTGCTTGTACGAGCCCGAGTCGCCGAATTTTACGACGACCAGCTCTTCGCTCGGCGAGACGTAGAGGGCTTGGCCTCCCGAGCCGCTCGCATAAACGAGATCGGGATGCGAGGGCAACGGGCTGAGCCAGAAGCACAAACCATAGCGCGGGTTTGCAGCCGAGCCTTGGAAGCAGCGTTCGAGCGAACCGCGCCGGACGACCATCTTTTCCTTGTAGGTCCCGCCGGTCGAGATCATCCGGCCGAACTTGAGCCATTCGCCGGCGGCAACAAAAGCGCCGGTGGGTAACGGTTGCGTTCCGTCGAGCAATTTGCGCCAAGTTGCGATCTTCATCCCGATCGGATCGAGGATTCGTTCTTGCAGATATGCGTGCGGCGAAGGACTGCGACGATGGAGCTTGCGCTGGAGGACCGCGCCGAAGACTTGCAGCGGAACCCCACCGTAGGTGAATTTTTGTCCAGGCTCGCTTACGAGCGGCGTCGCGATCGCCTTTGCATAGGTCGGCACCGCCGTGCCCAAACCGCCGAAGCCGATTCCGCTCGTCAGCTGGAGCAAGTGACGCAAGGTGACGTGGGACTTGCGCGGGTCGTTCGCCCATTCGGGGAGCGTCCGCATCACGAGTTCGTCGAGATCGAGCAGGCCGTCGTCTTCCGCCGCGACGGCGAGGACGCCCCAGAAACTCTTCGTACCGCTGTACAAGGCGTGCGGCTTGGCGCGATCGAAACCGGCGCCGTATTTTTCGAAGATCGTCTTGCCTTCGTGCGACACGATCAGCGCGTGCAATCCGTGCTTGGACGCGTACGCGGCCGCGGCCTCGACGTTCACGGCCCACCCACGGGCTCGAGCGCGACGCGCGCCGCGATGCCGATTAAGACGGCGCCGCCGGCGCGCTCGATCCAGAGCGACACGCGATCCGCGGCGGCGCTGCGTCGCAAACGGTCCGCGGCCAGCGTATAACCGGTCAGAACGCCAAGCTCGATCGCCACGGATGCGACGGTCAGAATCGCGAGTTGCAGCCAAATGACTCCACGCAGATCGATGAACTGCGGCAGGATCGCCGCGAAGAAGACGATCGCCTTCGGATTGGAGACCTGGGTGACGAAGCCGCTGCCGAAGGCGCGGCCGCTCTCCCCGCGCTGCATCGCGGACGGATCGGGTGCAATGCCATGACGCGCAAACATCGCGCGCAAACCGAGGAAAGCGAGATAGAGCGCACCGCCCCATTTGAGGACCAAGAAGACGCGATACGAAGCCAGCAGGAGCGCGACGACCCCCAGTCCCGAGAGGATGAAATACAGCGTGTTGCCGGCGAGGATGCCGCTCGCGGCCGCGAGCCCGCCACGCGCGCCGCGCCGCATCGCGTACGACAACGTCAGCAAGACCGCCGGCCCCGGAATCAAGCACAGCGTCAGTTCGAGCAACGCGAAAGCCGCCAGCGTGCCCCAGTTCATCGGCGGCTTATTCCCAGATCAAATCGTCGACGTAGCAATACTTCCACGCCTCGCCGGGCTCGCGCGACGCGATGATCGGATGATGCGAAGCATGAAAATGCTTGGTCGCGTGGCGGTTCGGCGACGAATCGCAGCAACCGACGTGACCGCATTGCAGGCACATACGGAGATGCACCCAAGTAGCGCCGATTTTCAGGCAATCCTCGCAGCCGTTCGCGCTCGGTTTGACGTCGCGGATCGTGTCGAGGTGCGTGCAGCGGTTCATCGTCCGGCTCCGCCCTCGAGCGGTGGAACGTCCCAGAGGACCGCCTCTCCGGTCCCGCGCAGGGCGAGCGCGAGCGATCCGGCGATCCGCACGGCGTCACCCTTGCGAAGGGTCTCGCCGTTCGCGTGCAGTTCGCCGCTCGCCACGAACAAGAATGCGAAACGACCGGAAGGGACTTCGTGCGAAAGCGCGGCGTCTTCGAGACGCGCGACATAACACGTCGCATCTTGCCAGATTGCTATCTTCGATTCGACGCCGGTCTGGCCGGATGCAATCGGCAGCCAGCGGTTGTGGCGATCCTCGAGCGCGTAATCGACTTGGCCGTACCGCGGCTCCAGATTGCGCGCGTGCGGCAGCACCCACATCTGCACCAGATGGACTGGATGTTGCTTCGAATGGTTGAATTCCGAATGAACGATTCCGGTACCGGCGCTCAAGTATTGCACCGCGCCAGGACTGATCACGCCGGTATTCCCCATGCTGTCCTTGTGCTCGAGCTCGCCTTCGAGAACGTAGGTCAGAATCTCCATGTCGCGGTGCGGATGCGCGCCGAAGCCTTGGCCCGGCGCGATCACATCGTCGTTGAAGACGCGCAGCGCGCCCCAGTTTACGTTCGCCGGATCGACGTAGTCCGCGAAGCTGAAAGAGTGGTACGTCTGCAACCAGCCTTGGTCGAAGAATGCGCGCTCGTTCGAGCGCTGGATTTGAAACTGCGAAGCGGTTTTGGTAGCCATCTCCCCTCATAACCCCGGAGCGGTTGCGCCGGTTCCCCAGCATGGCCGAGAAACCAAGCGAACGAGGATGCAGGGTCGGTTTTGGCGGCCCGTCTCACCTCGGCAGCTCGCCGCGGGATTCGAGCCACGAAAGCAAGACGTGATAGTAGAGCATCCCGCGTTGATCGCCGAGGATCTTCAGGGCGGCGTCGAGATCGGCTGCTCCGGAGCGTAATCGAGTCAAGCCGCGCGCGATCCCGGAGTCGTTCACCGGGAAGACGTCGAGGCGGCCGAGACCGCGCAATAAAATGACGGCGGCCGTCCAGGGACCGATGCCCTTGATCGCCGTAAGCCGCGCGGCGGCTTCGGAACTCGGTTGTTCTTCGAGCATCGCCTCGTCGAGTGTTCCGCTAACGATCGCGTCGGCAATGCGCTTCAACGTCGTATATTTTCCGGTACTAAGCCCCGCACGTGCGAGGGTCGCGTCGCTCGCGCCGAGCATTGCCTGCGGCGTAGGAAACGCATAGAGCCGGTCGCTGCCGTGTGCGACCGCAATTCCGAGCGCTTCGATCACGCGCTGCAGGATCGCAGCAGCCGCGAAAAGGCTGATCTGCTGGAAGACGACGGCATTGACGCAGGCCTCCCACAGCGTCGGATAGCGCGGGGGCTTGACGCCGCGCATCCGCTTGGCGAGCGCGCGCAGCCATGGAATCTTTGCGGCGCGGCGGTCAAATTGGCGCATGTCGCGATCGACGCCCAGCATGCGGCTCACCAGCGCGAGCGCCCGTCCCTCTTCACCTGCCGGCGCAGCGAGTTCGACCTCGAGCGCATCCGCCGCGCTCTGTCGAACCGTCACGACGACGGGGGCCGAGAAGCCGTCGAGCGCGCGAGAAAACGCTCCGTCGGCAGAGAACCTGTCGACGACGTTGCTCGAAAGCCGGCGCAAGACGTTGGCCGTCAGGTCGAGGCGATACGGCGCGACGACGGGGAGGCGGCGGTGCTCGATGGAATTCGCGTGCGGTGAGTCTGGCGGCATACGTTCAGTACTGGCGGATCAATCTGCTGACGATGATCGAGTATCGTGCCAACTTCTTCATGTGGTTCGGATTCACGATCATCTACCACGCGACGGCGATCGCGGCCCTGTGGGTGACGCTCCATCAGTTCCCGTCGATGAACGGCTGGAACTTCAAGCAGATGGCCGTCCTCTACGGCCTCTGGATGCTCGGCCACGCTTTTCACAACACCTTCTTCTTCACCGTCGGGGACGTACCGAACATGGTGCGCGAAGGGCGCTTCGACCGGTTTTTAGTACGGCCGCTCGACCCGCTCTTTCAAACGATGACGACCCCGCAGCAGATCTGGCCCGACGAGCTGATCCTCGCATTCATCTTCTTCGGTTTCGTTACGGTTTACAGCAGCGTGCGCGTCGATCTCGCCTACGCTCTGTTCGTGCCGCTCGTGATGGTCGGCGGGGCGCTGATAGACTTCGGCATCCAGCTCATGATCGCGACGCTCGCGTTCTGGGTGATCCGCATCGACACGCTGCGCTGGGTCGTGATGTCGCTCGAGCAGGATTTCACTCGCTATCCGATCTCGATCTACACGCGAGCCGTCCGCTTCATCCTCGCCTTCATTCTCCCATTTGCGTTCATGAACTACTTCCCAGCGACGTTTCTCTTGCACAAGCACGACGGCGCGCTTTCGCTTTCGCCGCAAATCGGCTTGCTGACGCCGGTCGTCGGGCTCGTCTGGTTCGGCCTCGGCTACGCGTTCTGGCGTATTGGCCTCAACCGGTATCAAGGCACGGGCAGTTAACACCGCTCCACCACCGACCATTTTTCTGTGTCACGCTTGTCGAAGCGCCAACGGAACTCCGTCTGTCCTTCGACTTCGCTCGCTGCGCTCGCTGCGCTCAGGATGACAAACGCTGCGCTCGCTTCGCTCAGCATGACACCCGACGGCTGGTTCTAGGCGGTTTCGGTCGGAAGCGGTTTGAAGAGTGCGCCGGCCTCGTTGGGAATCGGCGCGATGCCGTGCGGTTTCAAGTGTCGGACGAGCCAGTGCGCGATCGCGCGCAACCGTAACATGCGGTTGCGTGGTTTCCCCGTGCGCGACAAGCCGTGACCGTCGCCGGTGAAGCGCACGAATTCGGTTTGCTTGCGGCCGAGGCGGCGCAGCAGCGTGAAGAGCTGCTCGCCCTGATCGATCGGGCAGCGAAAATCGCGTTCCGAGTGTTCGACCAGCAGCGGGACGTCGATCTTGTGGGCGTTGCGCATCGGCGAGTTTTCGAACAACTTACGGCCACCGTCGTCCCAGGGCGCACCGACCTCGCGCTCGAGAAACCAGCCGAGATCGGCCGCTCCGACCTCGCTGACGAAATCGTTCACGGCACGCATCGAAATACCGGCTGCAAAACGATCCGAATGGCCGAGGAGCCAGGTCGTCATGAAGCCGCCGTACGAACCGCCCGCGAGGGCGATCCTTTTTTTGTCGATGCTTGCGCTCGCCTCCGCCGCGTCGAGCAACGTGAGGACGTCGGCGGCGTCGCGGCCACCCCAATCGCCGGTGATCGCGTTCGCGTACGCGTGGCCGTAACTCTGGCTACCACGCGGGTTGCCGTACGCGACGCCGATGCCGTGCGAGGCGATAACCTGAAACTCCAAACTGAACGCGAAGCCGTAGGCGAAGTGCGGGCCGCCGTGAACCTGTAAGACGTACGGTGCATTCGGCGCGCGGTCGGGTTCGAGGATGAAAAGATCGAGCGCGACGCCGTCGTCGGCCCGCGGGCGGACGCGTTTCGGCGCGCGGATCGAGCGTTCGGCAAGCCAGGGATTGCAATCGGTGACGCGTTCTTCGTCCCCGTACGGATCGACGCAGGCGATCTCGCTCGGTACGACGGGCGACGAGTAGGCCAGCGCGAGCGTCCCGTCGCCGGCGCGCGAGAAACCGAAGATGTCCCGCTCACCGCCGACTGCGACGTGATGCGCCAAGCCATCGCGCGCGAACGAGACGATCGAGCAGCCCCCTTCACTCGACAGCGGGACGAACAACTCGGTGTCGCCCGCCGACCAGATCGGAGCCTGCTGGCCACCGGCTCCGCGCACGTCGCACAACAACACGTCGACAACGGGACGGTCGAGGGCGCCCGACAACGAGCGGATGGCGCCGCCTTCGGCCGGGACGACGAGTAACTCGGTGTTAAAGCGTCCGCCGACGTCGTCGCCGTGCAAGTGGCCGATGAACGCGACCTCGCGGCCGTCGTGCGAAAACGCCGGAAGCTGCATCGGACCTTGGGCATCGGTGAGCTTTAACGGCGTCGCGCCGGGCTCAGCGACGACGACGAAGATGTCGCCGACGAACGAATCTTCGGGTATGCCGACCTGCGCCGAGTACGCAATGCGGGTCGCATCCGGCGACCACGCCGGACCACCGACGTCGAAGTCGCCCGAAGTGATCCGGCGCGCTTCGCCGCCCGCGATCTCGACGACGAAGAGATGCTTGCGGCGGCCGTCCAGCAATCCGTCGTCATCGCTCTTGAACGGAAGCGCACGGATGTGGCGCGCGCCGCTCCGCTCGTCGTGCGCGATGCGCGCGCTCGCAGGCTCGTGCGGCGCCGTTGCCACGAACGCCAGCCGATGCGCGTCCGGAGCCCATGCGAGCGCGACGATCGCATCGTATTTTGGGGTCAGCGCGCGTGCTTCGCCGCCCGTCAGCGGCATCACGTAGACCTTTTTCCCGTCGCCGCGATCCGCGACGAAGGCGAGGTGCGCCGAATCAGGCGCGACCCGCGGCAGCTTGTCGCGGGTCCCGGCGGTGAACGGCGCCGGCGGTACGCCCGGGCGGCCGCGCCAGATCGTCGTCTGCATTTCATCGGACGCTTCGTCCGGTTTCGACATGACGAAAAAGATCCGGCCGTCGGAACTGCACTGCGGGTCGCTCGGCAACACGAGCCGATACAGGTCGGACGGAACCAGCGGTGTCTTGCTCACGAGCCGAAGACTTGCGCGATCGCATCGAAGAGCGCCTGCGCCTCGCGTTCTTGAAACGCCGGCATCGCGAGCAGCCGCTCTTGCGTCGGATTCGAGACGAAGCCGACCTCGACGAGTACTGCCGGGACGACGGCTTCGCTCGTCACCGCGAGATCGCGCGTGCGAAATTCCGACTCGCCCAGCCCGAGCGGCGCAAGCCGCGTCCGAACGGCGCGTGCGAGGGTCGCCGAGTTCGGACGCAACCAGAAGACGCTCGTGCCGCGTTTGGTGCGATCGAGCGAACCGTCGGCGTGCACGGAAATGAACGCCGTCGCACCCAGACGATTGGCGAGCGCGGCGCGCGCGCGGTTGTCCTTCCGGCGATCGGTCGAGATGCGGAAAGGATGCGCGAACGAACGGGTCAACATGACCCGCGCGCCGGCACTCCGCAGGAGACGTGCGAGATCTTCGGCGATCGCGAGCGTCACTTTCATTTCCTCGACGCCGTCAGGCCCTACCGCGCCGACGTTGAGCGGGCTCCCATCGGGATAACGTACGCCGTGACCGGAATCGACGACGAAGAGTTTTCCCGCAAGCGAAGGATGCGACGCCACGTTCGCCGCGGGAGACGTGCCTAACAACACCGCCGTCAGCGCCGCGTAGGAAAAAAGACCCAGAAACCTCATGCAGCGCGCTTGTTCGCGAGGAATCGGCGACTCCTCGTCCGTAGCCGCGGCAAGTGAAACGCGGCGCGTTTGTCGCAGGCGCGGTGGCGGCATCGATCCCGCTTCCGGCTTCGGCGGCAAATCTCCACTACGTTGTTGAGTCGATTGCCGCGAAGTCCAGCGGTATTCTCGGCGCATACGCACGCCGGCTCGGCAAGGCCACGCCGATGCTGGCCTACAACGCCGACATTCAGTTTCCGGCGGCGTCGACCATCAAGGTGCTGATCTTGGTGTCGCTCTATCAAGCGGCCGAACGCGACCCCGAGCTACTCACGCGCCGAGTTCGGCTGCGCGCGGACGACATGGTCGGGGTCACGCATTTCCTCGCAGGGGCGAGACCCGGCGATGCCTATTCGGTTCGCTACCTCGCCGAGGCGATGATCGTCGCCAGCGACAACACCGCCGCCAACACGCTGATCACGCTGCTGGGCTTCGCCCGCATCAAGGCGACCGCATATCGGGCGGGCCTTGCGCACACGCAACTTAAGCGGCATTTCCTCGATTACGCTGCGATCGTTCGGCACAGCGAAAACCTGACGACGCCGCGCGACTTGGGCGAGTTGCTCTACGCGATCGAACGCGGTTCGCACGAAGCCTTGCGGACCGTTGCATCGCCCCATTCGTGCCGCGCGATGATCGACCTCATGGTCCGACAGGAAGATCGCGACAAAATCGCGCGAGGTCTGCCGCGCGGCGTGCGCATCGCGAACAAGACGGGCGAAGTCGATTTCGTGCGCAACGACGTCGCGATCGTGGATCCGTACGGCGACGAACCCTACATTCTCACCGTCTTTACCAAACAACTTTCAAATTACGCTAGAGGACTCGGCGCAATCCGTGCCGTCGCCCGCGCGGTACACGGCGTCGTCGAGCGCGGGATGGACGACTGTTAGCACCCCGCTAACTCGTCTCGATCGCCACCGATTCCATCACGTCGCCCACTTTGATTGAATCGACGACTTGTTGCCCTTCGGTAACCTGGCCGAAAACGGTGTATTGATGATCGAGAAAGCGTGCGTCCCCGAGGCAGATATAGAACTGAGAGCCGGCCGAATTCGGATTGGTTGAGCGCGCCATGGCGACCGTCCCCTTGACGTGCGGCAGCGAGCTGAATTCCGCATCGAGGTGGTAACCCGGACCGCCGGTACCGGTCCCTTGCGGACATCCCCCTTGGATGACAAAGCCCGGCTCGACCCGGTGGAAGGTCAACCCGTCGTAGAATCCGGCCCGGGCGAGCTTGATGAAGGCCGCGCTGTGCTGGCGCGCCTCGTGCGGGTGAAAGCGAAAGACGATGTCGCCCTTCTTGGTATGAATCCGGGCTCGGACGCTCTCCGCCTCGGTGGCAAGCTGGTCGAGTTCGGCTCCGGTCGGCGGCGTGTTGGTCGGCATTGTCTCCCCCGTTTAGTCGGGCGCCACGTTGCGCGGGCGTCCCGCAGGAACCTCTCCCGAAGCGAGCGCGGCTAGCTTCTGGGCCCGTGAAAGCGAGCGAAAGCGAGCTTCGTCCCGCAAGGCGGCCCCTCGATCGGGGACCTTCCAGGCGGCGCGAAGCTCAACGGGGAGCCGCGAGCGCACGTAACGCGAGCCGGTGCCCCGCCGATGGGCCGCCAGCCGAGCCTCGACGTCGGTCGTCCAGCCGACGTAGAGCGACCCATCACGACAGGTCAGAACATAGACGAAATAGGTAGTGATGGCTCATCCTTCGCCCCGCCACTGGCCCTGCCGCTTCGACCGACGCCGACCTAACGGCTGCCGACCTTCCCCGCACTTGCTCGTTTCGGGTTTCTTCGGAGCGGGCATATCCTGGTACGCTCCATGGCAGCCCCCAATCTGATTCTCCGCGTCCCGCCTCAGTCTGATTTCTGCCGAGCCGCGCGGGAGCGGATCATCGCTTTCGCGCGCTCCGAGGGCGTCTCCGACGACGATATTGCGTATCTCGTAACCGCGATCGGCGAAGCTCTTGCGAACGCGATCGAGCATGCAAATTCCGCGGCACCCGTCCAGATCGACGTTCAGATCGGCAAGGACCGTGTCGTCGCGCTCGTTCGGGACGCCGGCGTCGGATTTGCCGACGAGCCGGGCCTGCCCCCCGACCTCCCGGACTGCGATGCCGAGCGAGGCCGGGGCCTCGCGATCATGCGGCGGTGCAGCGACATCTTCTCGATCGACTCGCTGCGCGGGAAGGGTACGGCCGTCACCATCGGGCGGTATCGGCGTAACCCCGCGGTCTGCGACTCGGTCGCCTAAGTCCCCCGACTCCCATTGACGGTCGGGCGCGGCCTGTGCTAGCGTGACGCCTATCGTGAAAACCGTGCGACTTCTTGTCGATGTCGTTATTAGCTCGACCGCTCGGGCTCGGCTTCGTTCGTCATAGAATTCGCGCAGACCGCACAAGACGACGACCCCGCCGAGCCGGCGGGGTCTTTCATTTTCGAAAGGACAAACGATGCCGGCGGCCCTCAAGCACATGGAGATCGCGCCCTACTATTGGTACGATGGAACGCTCGCGCCCCGCGAAGACGTCAGCATCGATCCGTTCGCGCACGCGCTCCACTACGGATCCGGAGTCTTCGAAGGGATTCGGGCCTACGCGACGCCACGCGGTCCGGCGGTCTTCCGGCTGCGCGAGCACATGGAGCGCTTCTTACGCTCCGCCGACGTCTACTCTCTCAAAGTGACCTATTCGCTCGAGGCGCTCTGCCAAGCCGTCGTCGAGACGCTCGAAGCCAACCAGCTCGAGTCGGCCTACATCCGGCCCTTGGCATTCTTCGGCGAGAAGACGATTTCGCTCGCGCCCGCCTTCCATTGTCCGACGCACGTTCTAATCGCGTTGCGCGCGCTCGGCGACTATTTCGGCGCCGGACAAGCCGATGGAATTCGAACGACCATCTCGCCCTGGCGAAAATTCTCGTCGAAGGCGCTGCCCTCGACGGTCAAAGGCTGCGGCCACTACGCCAATTCGGTGCTGGCGATGCAAGACGCCATCGGGCGCGGTTTCGACGAAGCGATCTTGCTAAACGATCGCGGCGAAGTCGCCGAAGGAACGGGCGAAAATGTCTTCGTGGTCAAGGACGGCGTCGTACGCACCAACGATCGCTCCGCGGACGTGCTGCACGGAATCACCCGCGCGAGCGTGCTCGACTTGTGCGCAGACCTCGGGATCCCGGCCGAGATCGGGCCGATCGAAGTCGACGATCTCTACGCCGCCGACGAAGTATTCTTCACCGGGACCGCCGTCGAGGTGACGCCGATAAACTGCATCGACGATCGGGTTTTCTCGGGCGTGCGGCCGATCGTTTCGCGCATTCGCGCTGCCTATCGGCGAGCGACCGTCGGAGATGATCCAGGCCACGCCGACTGGCTTACCTTTGCGCATCTCGTGGAAGACGTGAAGCCGCCGAAAACAAACGTCGCCTAGCCCGAAAGGGGCGTATACCGGCATCCCTAAAGAGTCCGGCGATGTTTCTTCGTTTGAGCGTAACCATCGTACTAACGACGCTGTTCGTGCTCGCCGTTTCGGGCCGCGGTATCGCGGTCGACGAGGTCGGCCCGCTTCCTATCGATCCGGCGATCTCAGCCGCCGTTGCGAAAGTCTCAGCCGATCGCTTGCGCGAGATCGACACGCGGCTGGTCGCATTCGGGACGCGCAACGGTTATTCGGAAACTCTCCACAATCCGAAGCGCGGCGTCTACGCGGCGCGTGATTGGCTTGCCGCGCAGTTTCGCAACATCGGCAAGTCCGGCGGCGGCCGGCTGAGCGTCGCATACGACACCTACGTTCAGCCGCCCACCGACCGGATCACTCGCGACGTCGAGATTTCGAGCGTGATCGCGACGCTCAAGGGCGACGATCCGCAGCGCGGACTTATCATCGTTTCGAGCCACTTCGATGACTGCAACTCCAAGTGCACCGACCCGATCCTCGACGCGCCGGGCGCCGACGACAACGGGTCGGCCGTCTCGGCCGTCTTGGAATCGGCGCGCGTACTCGCGCCGCTGCACTTTCCCGCCACGATCGTCTTCATCTGTTTCGACGGCGAGGATCTGGGATTGCTGGGCTCTGCGCACTACGCGAAATCGCTCAAAGACGGGGGAGCGAAGGTCGAAGCCGACGTCAACAACGATATCGTCGGCGCTTCGGCCGGCCACGACGGCCGCGCCTGGCCGAACGACGTGCGTTTGTTCAGCGAGGCGCTGCCGAAGGACGCTACCTTGCGCCGCGTCAACCAAATCGGTAGCGAGAACGATTCGCCCTCGCGTGAGTTGGCGCGGACTCTTAAGGAAATCGGAGCGGCCTACGTCCCGTCGATGAACGTCAATCTCATCTGGCGGACGGATCGGTTCTTGCGCGGCGGCGACCAGCAATCGTTCACCGATCAGGGATTTGCGGCGACGCGCTACGTCGAGCAAAGCGAGAACTACGACCATCAGCATCAAACGTTGAGGACGGAGAACGGCATCGAGTACGGCGACCTCATAAAGTTCATCGACTTCGATTATCTGGCTCGCGTCACGCAGCTCAACGTCGCCAACGTCGCAGCGCTCGCAGCCGCGCCGCCCGCGCCGGACGCCAACTTGTTAACGCGCGCTCTCGGCTACGACTCGACCTTGGAGTGGAAATCCGTCCCCGGTGCCGTTTCGTACGAAATCGTGTGGCGGGCTACCTACGAGCCGCTCTGGAGCCACGCGCGCAATGTCGGTAACGTGACGAGCTTTACGTTCAAGAACGTATCGAAGGACGATTTGATTTTCGGTGTGCGTGCGCTCGATTCCGCGGGGCATAAGAGTCCTGCGGCGTACCCTCAGCCAGTGCGCTAGCAGGGTGCTGAAGAACCACCGTACCACAAAGCCGCTCGGAATTTTTCGTCGGATCGAGGAGACGACGAGGGAGCAATGCCGTAGCATTGTGACCGAGTCGACGACGATGAGCCGGCGGAAAAGACCAGCGGCGACTGGTGCGTGGGGTTTTTCAGCACCCTGCTAGGGGTGTGGGGGGAACGGTGTGACGGTCGCGGTGAGGAGAAATGTGTTAAATTATTGCCAGGGTTCTAAGGTTTGACGACTTTCTTGAGAATGGGTACGTTTCTTGGGAAGAGCCGGCTCTCGGGGCTCCTAGGGGCCCTGCGAAAGGAATAGAATGAAAAAATTCTTCACCGCTTTCTTACTTTGCTCGGCAGTCCTACTGGGCACGATTGCCACGACCAGCACTGCGAACGCGCAAGTTTCGATCGGCGTTCGAATCAACTCGGGCCCGCACTACTACCATCCGTACTATCGTCACTACTATCGGCCGGGTTACGTTTGGGTCAATGGCTACTATCAGCCGGCACCATACTACGCGCCGGCCTATTATGCCCCACCGGCATACTATCCGCCGCCATACTATGAGCCGTACTATGCACCATCGTATGGAACCGTCTGGATTTCGGGCTCCTGGTACAGTGGACCGCGCGGCAGATACTGGGTGGGCGGACATTGGGGTCACCGCGGCCGCCGCTGATCGCCTAACCTTTCATCGTCTTTAGCGAGATCGGCTCATCAGTCACCCAGCGTGACGGGTGAGCCGATTCCGCTCGATCTGGTGAAGGGCGCCGTCGAACGCTTCGAGCGTTCGCTCGATTTCTGTGGAACCGTGGGCCGTCGAGAGAAACATGAGTTCGTTCGGAGACGGCGCGAGCAAGATGCCGCGTTCCCGCATCGCGTGGTAGTAGGCGGCGAAGGCGACGGCATCGCATTGCGATGCTTCGTCGTAGTTGCGAACGGGCGGCCCATGACGAAACTTGAGATCGACCATACTGGCGCACTGCGTCACGGGATAATCGAGACCGCGCGCGGCGAGGATCCCGCGCAACCCGGCGGCCAGACATCTCGCGTTCGCATCCAGCGTTTCGTACATGCCGGGGCTACGATCGATGAGGTCGAGCACGCGATGACCGATTGCGACGGAAAAAGGATTTCCCGAAAACGTTCCACCGCTGAACGCCGTGCCCGAGGGGGAGAGCACTTCCATGACCTCCCTGCGGCCGCCGAAGGCGGCCAAAGGAAAGCCGCCGCCCATACTCTTTCCGAGCGCCGTGAGATCGGGCGTATAGCCGAGCGCCTTCTGCGCGCCGCCGAGACCCAGCCGCAGCCACGTAATCACCTCATCGAAGACCACCAGCGCGCCGTGACGCCGCGCGCGCTCGAAAATACCGTCGAGGAAGCCGGCTTCGGGAAAGACCAACCCCATGTTGCCGACGATCGGTTCGAGCGCGATCGCAGCCAGCAGCGTCTCGCGACCTGCAAGTTTTCGATCGACGTCGGCGAGATCGTTGTAGCGCGCGACGACGGTCTCGGCCCGTACGCCCGATGAGATCCCGGTGCGCGCGCCACCATTGGTCCCCGCCGACGCACCCGCGTCGTGCAACGCGGCATCGAAGTGACCGTGATAATTGCCGGCAAAACGCAGAACGAGCGGCCGTTCGGTAAACGCGCGCGAGACGCGCAACGCGCTCATCATCGCTTCGGTGCCCGTGCTGACGAACCGAAGCCGTTGCATTGACGGCAGATATCCGGCGACGCGCTCGGCAAGCCGCAGCTCTTCCTCGTGCGTCGAGCCGAAGACGCTTCCTCGCGCGGCGAGCTCGTCGAGTCCGCCGGCGAGCGCCGGATGCGCGTGACCGAACAGCAAGGGTCCGTACGCCATCAGGTAGTCGACAAAGCCGCGTCCGTCGCGATCGTAGGCATACGCACCGCTGCCATGACTTTGCACGAACGGCGCTCCTCCGACGGCGGCGCCGGCGCGCACCGGCGAACTCGCGCCACCCGCAAGAACGCTCATGCGCGCGACCTTACCGCCGAATACGCGATGAGCCTGCAGGCCTCATCGGCGTCCCAAGGAAGAGCGGTCGCGCCCTCGGCGAGGGCAAGCACGTTCCCGCCGTAGGCAACCATCAAGTTTCGTAGCGGCTCGAGCGCAAAGCGCTTCCGCCCGAGGTCGCGCGCGAAGCGCATCGTGTGCATCGCACCGCCGGCGGCATCGCTCTGTACCAACACGACGGCGCCCGCGTGCGCCGCCTGGAGCCGATCGCGCTTTGCAAGCGCCCACTTCGCAACCGGCTCGTCGGGCAATCGCTCGGAGAGAATCGCGCCGCCGGCGGCGACGATGCGCTCTTCGAGTTCGCGATGCTCCGGCGGATAGGTCGCACCCAGCCCGTTGCCGACGTAGGCGATCGTCGGCGTGTTCGAAGAGAGCGCGCCTTCGTGCGCGGCGGCATCGATGCCGCGCGCAAGACCGCTGACGATCGGGCCCGCGACGAGAGAAGCGAGCCGGCGGGCAAAATCCGCAGGTTCCGCCTCGGCGTCGCGGCTCCCGACGATTGCAATCCCGCCGCCCTCCGGAAGCGTCCCCCGAGCGGTAAGGAACGGTGGGGGGTCGGGGAGGTCTTTGAGCCCCGCCGGATAGTCTGGGTCGCCGAGCGAGATGACGCGGGCTCCGAGCTCTTCGAGCCGCATCAAAGCGAGGTTCGTGTTGTGCCGTGCTTCGGCCAGGCGATAAGCCGATTCGCCGCCGAGCCACGCGCGCAGAGCTTCTTCTTTGCCCAGCGCCAAGGCGCGCAAGCGACGAGAAGGGATACGAAGTGCTGCGGCCGCCAATAACACGGCGTGAGATTTCGGAATCATGTAACCAGCATGGAGAATGCAACGTGACGTTCGCCGATTCGGCGCAGCCGAACTTCCGCTTCACACGGGTCGGCGTCGCACTCAAGCCCAACGATGCAACGACCGAACGGCTTGGGGTCCTCAACCCGGCCTGCGCTCGATTGCGCGACGGGTCGTTACACATCTACCCACGCATGGTCGCGCCGGGAAACATTTCGCGCATCGGTTCGTTCCGCGCGTGGGATCTCCCCGACGGCAATATCCAGGTCGAGCAAGTCGGTTTCGCGCTAGAACCGGAGGCGCCGTACGAGTTGCGCGACAGGCCGGGCGGATACGGCTGCGAAGACCCG
>Ga0209009_1000229_pt1 | contig 22570 bp, 18 predicted proteins | sample BlaSpr_A8_OM3_M2_FD_187979 | JGI IMG/M metagenome (GOLD analysis project Ga0209009, IMG submission 187979) | Forest soil microbial communities from Thunder Bay, Ontario, Canada - Black Spruce, Ontario site 2_A8_OM3_M2 (SPAdes) (version 2) | ecosystem: Environmental > Terrestrial > Soil > Boreal... | reverse complement strand
GCCGCGGCTAGCGCCTCCAGCGGAACCTCGCGATGCAACACCAGAATCTTGAGATTCCCGCCCAGGTCGCCCTGTGTCGCCGCGCCGGCGCGAAGATGGCTCAACACCAGCTGGTCGTAGGCGGCCCGCGGCGACGGCAGCGCGGGCAACAGCACCAGCACCATCCCGAGCACGCCGCCGGCAATCGCGCCGGCAACCAAACGACCGCGACCGCGCGGCGTCCCGAGGATCACCAGGGCGATCGGAATCATCGCCACGACCCCTAACAATTTGGTGCCAATCGACAGCGACAGCGCCAGCCCGGTCGCGAGGGCGAGCGCGTCGCGCAACCGCCCGTCGGCACGAACCGCGCCCAGCGCGAGCGCCACGGCCACCATGCCGATCGCGACCGCCGGCGCATCCGCCTGCACGATCACCGATTGGTGCAGATAAAGCGGGCTGGTCGCCGCCAGCACCACGGCGACGAGTGCGGCCACGTGGCCCGCCAACAGCCGGCCCACTGTATAGGTCGCCGCCAACCCTACGAGTCCGAGCACAAGGACCGGGATCCGAAGACTGCTCAGCGAATGACCGACCCAGTAGAACGGCAGCAGCGTCTCGTAGAAGATGGGAGGCTGCGAGGCAAAGACCGTACGGAATAATGGCTCGCCTCGCGTCAGTGCGCGAAGCGATTGCCAGTAGACGCCCTCGTCGTAATCGCGAATGCGCGCATTGAGGACAATCGTCTCCGTCGCAAGAAAGCCCACGCCGACCGCGACGGCCGCCCATGCCGTCAGCCGCCCCCGCATCTCTGGATGCTAAATGAGCCCGCTCCGGCGTGGAAAAGCGGGCGCGAGCTTAACTACGGTTGCACGCGCTGGGTCATCACGTCGTCGGCGACGCGCCTTGCTCGGGGGCTGCCGGTAATCGCGTCGATAAAGATGTCCGGATCGAGGGTGAGTAGCTCGACGTTCGTATGAGCCACGACCGTGGCCGTGGTTGGAATCCTCCGCAACAGCGCGATCTCGCCGACATAATCGCCGGCGCCCAGCCGGGCGACCTCGGCGCCATTCTTCAGGACCGAGACCTCCCCGCTGTCGATGAGGTAGAAACGCTCCCCGGGCGTGCCTTCGCGGATGATCACGCTGCCCGCGGCCAGGCTCAACGGGCGGAAGGCGGCCGCCAGGCGTTCCAACACCACGCCGTCCAGAGGCGCGAAGAGCGCCAGTGCGCGGGCGCGCTCGAGGCTCCGGCCTGGGCGCGGCGCCGTGCGATCGATGGCGCTGAGCGGCCCAAGAGATAGAAGCGCCAGTGCCGCCAGCACGAGACCGGCCGCGATGAACGTGCCGCGCAGACCGAGGGCCAGGATGACGAGCGATGCCAACACCGCACCGATCCCTATCGAGATGTTGTACAGACCCTCGAGCACACCGAACACGCGGGACAGCACTTGGTCGGGAACAGTGCGCTGCAACAGGGTTCGTCCGGCCACGTCCATCACGTTGCGACCCGCCCCGGCGAGCCCGAGAAACACGAGCGCCGGGACGATGGCGGGCAGGACGCCGACCAGCGCGAGGGCGAGGCTCCAGACGGCGATGCCGGCGAGAAACGGGCGCGAGAGGTGCTGGCGGCCGACGAGGCCGGCGGTGATGACGAGGCCGATGATGCCGCCGCCCCCGATCGCGGCGTTGAGAAAGCCGAAACCGGCAGTTCCGATTCCGAGCTGCTTGACGGCGAGCACCACCAGCAAGACATCGAGCGCGCCGAGCTCGACCGAGAGGGCGAACATCAGCGAGACGATCAGTCCCGGACCTTTGAGCCGGCCCAGGGCTCGAACACCCGCCACCGAGGTCCCGAGCAGTCCCGAATCGTCTCCCTCCCCTCTTGCAGGGGCGGGCAGGGTGGGGGCTCGAATCCCCATAACCAGAAGCGTGGACACCAGCATGATGACCCCCATCACCGTCCACACGATGCCCGGACTGCCGACTCGGAGCAACACGCCCGTCAGGGCCGGTCCCACAAAGATGCTGAGGTTCTCAATCGTCCCGGAGACGGCGTTGGCCGCCACCAGTTCTGCTGGGTTGCGGGCCAGTTCGGGAAGAAGCGCCCCCTGCGCCGGCCGGGTCAACGTCACGCTCATCGCGGCCAACGTGGCGAGGACGTAGATGGGGATGGCGGGGAGATGAAGCAAGAGCGCAAGGCCGGTCGCCAGCATGGTGGCCGTCTGCAGGCCGTAACCGAGCACCATCACGCGCTGGCGCGGCAGGCGGTCGCCAAGCTGCGCCGCGATCGGGGCAACGATGGCTGACGGGGCGAGCATGACGATCGAAAGCAGGCCAACCGCTGACGCTCCGCCCACGGAATAGGCGTAGACGAGGATCGCGATCCAGGTCGACCACTCCGACGCGTTGAAGCCACTGAAGGCCAGCTCCAGCCGGCGGAGATCCGGGTTCCGCACAACCTCGCGAAACACTTCGGCGCGGCTGGCTGGTGGGCTCATGACCGAGGGCGAACGCTCGGGGCTATAGTCCGGGCAACCGCTGACGGATCGTGTGCTGAATCTGCGAGGCGACCTCGGGCGAGGCCGCGACCAGCGCGTTGAACGGCTCGGCCGCAATCACCAACAGGCGGACTGGCGACGCTGCAGTCACGGTCGCCAGCCGTGGGTAGCCGAAGCTCGCGCCCCAGTCGAGGGCCGCGAGCTCCCCGAAGAAATCTCCGGCACCAATCGTCGCCAGCCGCACACCGTCCCGGTGCACCTCCGCCGATCCCTCCAGGAGCAAAAAGAAATCGCGCCCGTAGTCCCATCGTTCGACGATCGGAGTGCCGCTGGTGATCGCGACTTCGCGCGCCGAAACCAGCACCTGGTCAAGCTGCTCGTCGCTGACCGAAGCAAAGAGCGGGATCGCTTTGACGGCGGATCGGTCGACGGATACCGACCCTGGGTTCGCGTCGTCAGCCGAGCGACCGCGGGCGATTCCGGGATGGCGATCGTATTCCTCATACGTCGGCGCGCCGACTGGCGGACCGTCGAGTGGCGCCGCCGCCAACCAGTCGAGCACGCGGTCGATGTGAGTGGCGCCGGTGGTGTGGTTGAGCACGCACATCCGCAGCGCGTATCGACCCTTGAGTCGCGTCGAGGAGAGCCACGCCTGTCCGCCGTCCTCGATCCCCTGCAAGAGCGCGCGATTGACGCGCTCGTGCGTGGCCTCGTCCGCCCCCGGGATGCGCCGGCGGAAACACACGACGCTGAGCGTCACCGGGCAGAGTAATTCGAACTCGTCGCTTGCCTTGATCCGTTCCTCCGCGCGCCGCGCGAGGTCCATCGCGCGATCGATGGCGAGTCGAAAGTTCTCTACACCGAAATACTTGAGTGACATCCATACCTTGATCGCCCGGCACATCCTGGACTGCTGCATGCCCAGGTCGGCGAAATTGACCTCGCGGCTGACGATTTCGAGATCTTTGAGGTAATCGGGCGCGATCTCGAACGCCCGACGCAGCTGCGCCCCATCCCTGACCAGTAGCGAGCCGCACTCGAACGGCTGATAGAGCCATTTGTGCGGGTCGAGCGTGACGGAATCGGCCAGCGCGACGCCCTCGAGGATGTGACGGCCGCGGTCGGTAATGGCGGTGAAGCCCCCATAGGCGCCATCGACGTGGAGCCAGGCGCCCTCCCGTCGGCAGATGGCACTCAGCTCGGCGAACGGGTCCACCGCCCCGGTGTTCGTCGACCCCGCGGCGGCCGCGACGAACAAGGGTCGGCGTCCCGCCTTACGGTCCGCCAAGATCGCGCCAGCCAGCGCGTCGGGACGCATCCGGAACCGCTCATCCGTCGGCAGCACGCGAACCTGGTCCGGCCGGAACCCGAGGATGCGTGCGGCGCGCGCCAGCGACGCATGCGCCTGGTCGGACAGGTAGACAACGACGTCGTCCGCCATCGCCCCGATCAGGCTTTCGCGCGCACAGGCGAGCGCCGTCATGTTGGCGGCCGAGCCGCCGCTGGTCAGGATACCGGCGGCTTCACGCGTGTAGCCGATCCATTCCTTGAACCAATCGAGCACCGTGATCTCGACCTGGCTGGGACCCGCGCCTTCCTTCCATGAGCCGCCGTACAGATTGCAGGCGCTGGCGATGAAGTCGCCGAGCGCGGCGGGCCAGGTTCCGAAGCCGGGCACGAAGGCCAGGTACCCCGGATGGTCGTATCGCGCGGTGAGCGGCAGGATGTCGGTCTGCAACCGCGCCAGGATCTCGTCGAAAGCGACGCCATGCTCGGGCGGCGGCTCGCCGAGGCGCTGCTCCGTCTCTTCCCGGGTCGCGCTGCGCAGCACCGGATCGCGTTCCGGATCCTCGAGCCGGGCGATCAGCATGTCGACCACCTGGTGCGCGATTTCGCGCATCGTCTCCGATTCGATCGCGAGCGGGTTGTCGCCGGCGCCTTTCGCCATGCCGCATACCATACGAAACGTCACCCTCCCCCTCTGGGGGAGGGCAGGGTGGGGGCTAGCTGGCTTTCTCCAGCTTGAACGACGGTAGCCGCAACCCATCGCCCGCCGCGTCGCACTCCGCGAGCAGCCGCTCGACCGCGGGCGCGGTCAGGGGCCGAGAGAGGAAATAGCCCTGGCCGGCAACACACCCGAGGGCTTGCAGGGCGGCAAGCTGCTCGGCCCGCTCGATGCCGTCCGCCATCGTCATCATGCCCAGGGTGTTGCCGAGGTCGATGACGGCGCGGGCCACGGTCGCGTCCGTTGCGCTGGCCGCCATTCGCGCGACGAACGAGTGGTCGAGCTTCACGATGTCGACCGGCAAATCGCGCAGGGCGGTCAGCGGCGCCGAGCCGGCGCCGAAGTCGTCGAGTGCCAGCTTCACGCCGCTCTCGTGCAGTTCCAGCAGCCGCGCCAGCGTGTCTTTGCCCTCGAGGGTCGCGCCCTGGGTCAGCTCGAGGACGAGCCGCTCCGGCGCGAAGGCAGCCGCCGTGCAGGCATGCGCCACGTCGGTCGCCAGGTCGACATCCTCCAGCCCACGGCGGCTGACGTTGACACTGATTTGCAGCGCCTTCGCGGCCGGAAACTGGATTTGCCAGTGGCGCCCGTCGGCGCAGGCTTGTCCGAGGACCCAGCGCTGGAGCGGCGCGATCAGGCCGGTCTCGTCGGCCAGGGCGATGAAGTCGCCGGGCGACAGCAGTCCTCGACGCGGATGATTCCAGCGCACCAGCGCCTCGAAGCCAAGCAGCACGCCGTCCTTGAGGCGAACCGCCGGCTGGTAGTGCAGGACGAGTTGGCGCCGCTGGATCGCGCGCGCCAGGTCGGATTCGAGCTCCATCCGGTCGCTGACCGCAGCGTGCTGCTGCGGCTGGTACCGCTCGAAGCGTCCCTTCCCAAGTGCTTTGGCCGCGTTGAGGGCGATATCCGCGTTGCGCATCATGGTTTCCGCGGTATCCTCGCGGCCGGCCTGGGCCACGATCCCCATGCTCAGGCGCAGGATGATTTCGCGCTCCTGCACCTTGAAGGGCGCCTTGAAATGCTCGACGATGCGTTCGGCCAGCCGGACCGGCTGGTCCTCGTGGACGACGTTTTGCATCAGCACCGCGAACTCGTCGGCGCCCAAGCGGGCGACCATGTCACCGGCCGGGATCAGCTTGCCCAGCCGGCCGCCGATCATCCCCAGTAGGTCGTCGCTGGCGCGCTCGCCGAGCGCGTCGTTGACCAGCTTGAAGTCATCGATATCGAGCGCCAGCACCGCGACCCCTCGGCCCGGCACGCTGCGCTCGAGCGCCTCGTCCAACTGGTTGCGGAAGGAGAGACGGTTGGGCAGGCTGGTCACCGGGTCATGCGCCGCCAGGTGCGCGAGGCGCTCTTCCATGTCCTTGCGGTCGGTCACATCACGGATGTTCAGGACGATCGCCTGCGAACTGGAACGGTGCAGCAGGTTCGTGATCGTCACCTCGCAATGGGTCCAGCCACCCAGCTTGTGGCGGAACCGGCAGTGCACCACGACCGGAAGGGCCGACGCCGTCAGCGCCTTTTTCAGGCCGGTGGCAAACTCGGGCTGGTCCTCTGGATGCAGGAGCTCGCTGAAGGGTTGGCCGACGAGCTCGGTCGAGGTGTAGGCGAAGAACCGGTCGATCGAGCTGCTCGCGAAGCGAATCACACCGTCGGCATTGGCGAGCAGGACGGCGTCCCCGGAGTTTTGCACCAGCGAGCGGAAATGGTCCTCACTCTCGAGCAGCGCGGCGGTTTGCGAGGCCAGCTTCAGGTTGAGCGCCTGGTTGTCCAGGATCACGATGAACTGGCGGACAATGACCAGCGCGACGACCACGATCAGGTCCCACAGCAGCAGCGCTTCCGGCGGCCCGCTCACATTCTTGAGCACCGCGATGACGGCGGCCACCGCCACCGGGATGTAGGGCACGAAGATCGCCCAACGAGCCGGCGGCCGGTCGTCGACCCGGGGTGCTGACCCGGCCAGCAGGGACGCCCGAATTCCGCCGAGCGCCATCAAGAGAAAGCCGGCGACCCAGCCCGTGCTCATGATTTCGGCCGGCGCGTGTCCGGTCACGGTGGTCAGATACACCGAGGCGCTGTCCGCCAGGAGATTGGCGAAGATCCCGGTCATCACCAGCAGCAAAGGAAGGCGCCCGTAGCCGGCCGTCCGACCCACCAGCAGCAGGGCCATCACCGCCATCACGATGTCGCTGATCGGGTAGGCCAGGCCGGTCAGCGCGGACGCGCCCACTCCGGTGTGGGCGTGGTACACGCCACCGAGCACGGTTGCCCAGCTGATCAGGACCAGGGCCCCAGCCAGGATGGCGCCGTCGAGCAGAAAGGCGATTCGGGAGGCGCCCCGGTGGCGCCCGGGGAACACGGCGATGCCGGCGACGGCCAGCGGCACGGCCACGAGATGGCCGATGTCGGTCAGCGGGGGGTAGCGGAGCTGCTCTCCGATGAATTCGTAGTAGGCCCCGATCCCCTCGCCCGCTGCCCAGGCCAGCGCGCCGGTCCCCAGCAGCACCCAGGCGAAGCGCGAACGGCCGGAATGGTAGGTGGCCGCGACCATGCAGGCCACCGCCGCGATCAGCGCCGCGCCCGCCTCTCCGAAACGGCGCAGGGCATCGCTCTGCAGGTCGCCATCGCTCCGCAACGCCATCCATGCACCGAAGCCAATCGTCAGCAGGGCGGCAAGAACCGCGGCCGCGAGGAAATCACGGTTGGCGTGCCGTGCTCCGTAAGGTCGCAGTAGACGGACGCCGGCTGGCATGTCCTGCCTACGCCGCCTCGGCGGCGATTGGGTTGCGCAGGTAGGTCGTCATGTCGTCGGCCGCCAGCGGCTTTGCGAACAGGTAGCCCTGCCCGATCTGGCAGTTGAGGCGCTGCAGCTCGGTCAGCTGTTCTTCACGCTCGATGCCCTCCGCGACGACCTCGAGCTTCAACGACTGCGCCATCTCCATGATGGTGCCGACCAGCGCCTGGTTCTCCGAGGCGTCGGGTCCGCTCACAAACGAGCGGTCGATCTTCAGGCTGTCAACCGGGAACTTACCAAGGTAACTCAGCGACGAATAGCCTGTTCCGAAGTCATCGATCGCCAGGTGCAGCCCTAGCGCCTTCAGCTCCTTGAGGATTCGCAGCGCCCCCTCGACGTCGTCCATCAGGACGCTTTCGGTCATTTCCAGCGTCAGGGCGTCGGCGGCGAGGCCGGTATCCCGGAGCGCCTGCGCGACATCCGAGACCAGCCCCGCATCGCGCATCTGCCGGCCGGACAGGTTGACGCTCAGCTGCAGCAGTGGACTGCTCTGGCGCCACTCCTGCACCTGCCGGCACGCCTCGCGCAGCACCCATCGCCCGATCGAGATGATTCCACCGGTCTTCTCCGCCAGCGGGATGAAGGTCATCGGCATGACAAGACCACGCGCCGGATGGCGCCAGCGAATCAGCGCCTCGACGCCGACGGGCCGCAGGCTGTCGAGCGAGACAAGCGGTTGGTACACGACGAAGAACTCGCCCCGCTCCACGGCGCGCTTCAAGTCGGCTTCGAGCTGAAGCCGTTCAACCACCGCCTCATGCATCGCCGGCTGGTACACCTCGTACCGGCCTTTTCCGGCGCTCTTCGCGATGTACATCGCGATATCCGCATTGCGGAGCAGCTCTTCCGGCGTATCGCCGGTGAACGAGGCGATCCCGATACTCGCCGAGATGAAGACCTCCTGCTGCTTGAGCGCGAACGGCTCCTTCAGCGCCTCGATGATCCGCTCAGCAACGCGGATCGATGCCGCGATCTCTTCCGTATCCTCGAGCAGGATGGCAAACTCGTCCCCGCCCAGGCGGGCCATGGTGTCACCGGTGCGCACGAACGGACGGAGCCTGGCGGCGACCAAAGCCAGCAACTCGTCACCGGAGGCATGCCCGAGGCTGTCGTTGATCGTCTTGAAGCCATCCAGGTCGAGGAACAGGATCGCGGGCTTCTCCTGCCGGCGGGCCGCCCGGGCCAGGCTCTGCTGCAGGCGGTCTTTGAACAGGGCGCGGTTCGCGAGCCCGGTCAGGGAATCGTGGAAGGCCTGATGCGACAGCTGCTCCTCGAGCGTCTTCCGATCCGTGATATCGCGCGTGTTGATGACGAGGCCCTTGATGGCGGGATCGTCGAGCAGGTTGGTGATCGCCATTTCGGATTGCCGCCAGGTCCCGTCCTGGTGTAGCCAGCGAGCCTCGAGGCTGGCCGTGGCCCCCGGACGACCGGCCATGTTTCCGAAGAGTGTCTGCATGGCGGCGCGGTCGTCTGCATGGATCAGCTCGCTGAGTGGCCGGTTCCTGACTTCGACCGGTTGATAGCCGAAGACGCGCTCGATCGATGGGCTCTGGTACTGGATCCGAAGCTCGGCGTCGATGATTGTGATGGCGTCCGATGAGTTCTGGACGAGGGAGCGAAACCGCTCCTCGCGCTCACCGAGCTCGGCGGTGCGACTCGCGACCCGCGCCTCGAGCGTGTGGTTGAGCCGCAGGTCTTCCATGATGGTAAGGAGCTGGCGGACGACCAGGAGCACGACCAGGCACAGCCCGTTCCAGAGCAGGAATCGCTCGAGTGCGCCACTGCGGATCATCGCGGTCACCGCCACAGCCCCGGCGACCGCGACCAGGCCGTAGGGCATGAAAGCGTCGACCCTGGTGATGCGTTCGTCGTCCTGGCGCAGCTTCGACGGATGCGTCGCTGCCCACAGTGCGCCCAGGCCGATCATCGCGTAGCCAAGCACCCATCCGGCGTCGACCGCGTTGCTGGTCCCGCTGTAGGTGTTGGCGAGTTGCAAATAGGTGAACACGCTGTCGGAGACGGTGTTCGCCAGGATGCCACCGCCGACCAGCAAGAGCGCAACACGGCTCCGGCGAGACGCGCGCGGCAGCAGCAACAGCACGATCGATCCCATGACGATGTCGCTGATCGGGTAGGCAAGCCCGACCGCCTTCTCCATGACGCCGCCGGTCGCCTGGCTGTAGCTGGGCCCCAGCACGGTCGCCCAGCTGACGAACAGCAGGGCGCCGGCGATGATCGATCCATCGAGCAGGGTCCGCAGCTGCGAGGTGGTGCGGGACGACGCACTCGAGTAGAGCATCAAGCCGGCGATCGCGAAGGGCACGGCCAGCAGGAAGCCGGCATCCGCGAAGGAGGGAAAGGGCACGGGCTGGTCGGTGACGACGTCGAAGTAGAACCAGGCGACGCTGCCCATCCCCCAGACGAAGGCCGACACGCCCAGGAGCGCCCAACTGAGTCGCGCGCGCCCTTGGCTGGCCCGGCTCGCGAGCCCGCACATGAGCGCTGCGGCGAGCGGCACGGCAATCGAATAGACGTCGTCGGCGGCCTTGGTGACGGTCGCGCCACCATAGGCGAAGATGTCCCAGGCCAGGGCGCTGCCGACCGCGGCTACCGCCAGTGCAATGGCACCCGGAAACGCAAAGCGAATCAATCCCCCTCCCCCGCTTGCGGGGGAGGGCAGGGTGGGGGGTGGCATCGGCTCCGGGGGTGTGACGATTGTGTGAAGGCGTTCCTTTCCGCCCGACGGTCACCAGTCGGTAACCGAGCCGAGCAGAACCGCCCTATAGGCTGTTCGGATGGCTCCCTCCCCCTGCGGACGCGGGGGGACAAGAAAGCCCCGCGCACGTTGCACGGGGCTCTTGCGGTTCGGTCTTTAGACCTTAGCCTTCCAACTGAACGTTGGTGGCGCGAGGACCCTTGGGGCTCGGCTCAGTAACGAAACTGACCTTGGCGCCGGTATCCAGCCGATCGAAATCGATCGTGCCGCTGCGGTGGAAGAAGTAGTCGTTGCCGTCTTCGGCGGTGATAAACCCGAATCCGCGCTCGGCGACGAGCTTCTTGATGGTTCCAGACATATTGTGGACCTCCTTTCCCGAACGTACTGCCTCGCGCTGTCGAGGCCTGTTCGAGTCGGGCCCACGGCGAGCGCACCCACTCTGAGTGCTGGCTCACCTATACCCGGCGTCAACCTCGTTCAAACCTCAGATCCCTTCCACCTCGGCCACCGAACGCGGGAAATGCGTCTTCGAGAACTGCATCGCCCCCGCCGGGACCATCCACGAGATGGGCTTGACCGAGAGTCGCCCGATCTGTACGGCCGGGTCGTCTTCCAGCAGCGCGCGTGCCTCCTCCGGTGTGGCCCGCATGATGTTCAGGCCGCGAAGCTGGTCATCGAACAGCGGACCGCCGGCGAGCACTCGACCGGCTTCGTGCAGGTTGGCGAGGTGGCTCATATGCGCGTCCTGCAGCGCCGCGGCCGCCTTTTCGTCCAGCTTCGGGGCGTCCGGCCGCAGCACCAGCAACGTGATCGTGTACCTCTCGAGTTGAACCGTCATTCCCATCACCTCATCATCTATTCTTCCGCCATCGTGGGCATCAACTTCGCGGCCTTCCTGGGCGTGTCGCTCTTCGTCATCCTCTCCCCCGGCCCGGACACCGCGCTCACCATCCGCAACACGCTGGTTGGCGGCCGTGGTGGCGGCATCGCGACCGCACTCGGCGTCGTCACCGGGCTGGCGACCTGGACGGTGGCCAGCAGCGCCGGGCTCGCTGCCCTACTGGTCGCCTCGCAGCCGCTCTTCCTCGCAGTCCGGCTGGCCGGCGCCGGCTACCTCGTCTTCCTCGGACTCCAGGCCCTGCGGGCGGCGTTCTTCACCAAGGGTGATCTTCGCCAGCTCGCCGCCGCCAGGACGAACGCGCGGCTCAAGCGAAGCGTCGCCTACCGGCAGGGCCTGCTCAGCAACCTGAGCAACCCCAAGATCGTCGTCTTCTTCCTGAGCCTGCTCCCGCAGTTCATCGATCGCGGCCAGGCGTCGTTCGAGCGCCTGCTGCTGCTGGGGCTGATCTTCTGCGCAATCACCGTGACCTGGCTGACGCTGTACGCCGTGGTCGTCGCCCGGGTCGGCGATTTTCTGCGCCGGGACCGAGTCCGCCGGGCCCTCGAGGCCACCACCGGTCTGGCCCTGGTCGGCCTGGGGCTCAAACTCGCCACCGATCGCCGCTGACCCCCGGCGACGCTGCGTGGCGAGGTCGCCGATGCACCGTACCTGACCAGTGTGATAAAGTACGCCCCGGTTGCTCGGCCTTCGGGCGACCTCGCGTGCGGCCGGCATTCTTCTCTCTCGAACAGGGCCGATGCGTTCCATTCGGTGTTCGAGAGGAGGAGAACGGCAATGCCAAAAGGCACCGTAAAGAAAATCGTTTCCGACCGCGGATTTGGGTTCATCGCCGCCGACGATGGTAAGGAGTACTTCTTCCACCAGAGTGGCGTCGACACCTCGCTCAACTTTGACAGTCTGCGCGGTGGCGAGACTGTGAGCTTCGACATCGAGCAGAGCCAGAAGGGTCCCCGGGCGAATCACGTCCGCGCCGCTTAGCCGGAACTCGATCTTCGCAAAGGGCGCCCCGCGGGGCGCCCTTTTTCTTTGACCGAATTATCCCTCGACGGCGCTATGGGCTAAGCCGCTTTCACGCCGGCGCGATCCTGGACCCCATCAAGGTCACGGGTCAGCCGTCGAATCCGCAACCCCACGACCGCGCTGATCACGAGCACCAACGGCAGTGCGAACCACGCGATCGGCCCCCACGAGGGAGCCACGACACCACCCACCAGGTACCGAGCTTGCCAGACCAGCGGCGACCAGTGCCAATCGAAGGCCATCACATTGTGGACGGCGCGGCTTCCCAAACTCGGGGACGGCACACACGAGCAGATGCCGAGCCGCTCTGCGATCTGCGGCACGATCGATCCATAGACAAGGCCGTAGGGCACGATCTGGACCAGGAGCTCGACGCCGAACCCGAGCGCCGCTAGCCCTGCAATCGCGATCCGCCAGCGTCTGCCGTCCACGAACGCGACAGCGACGAGCATCATCGGGATCAGCGGCAATAGGAACCGCGGACCCCAGGTCGCGCCTCCGGACCAATCCCACCATCGCGCATAGAACAGCAGCCGCAGCACGACGAGCGCGGCGATCACGATCGCCTCGGCGCGAAAGCGGCGGAGGAACGCCGGAAACCCCACGACGCCGAGGGCGAGCACCGGCGTGAAGACCACGATCCCGGCCCCAGGGCTGAGAAGCAGGCCGTAGAGTCCGCTGAGCAGCGGCTCGGCGAAGCCGATCGGATCCGTGCCGTACGGTCCGCGCAGCGGTGCGCCATATCGCACCACGTCGTAGGCGAGCGAGACGCAGCCCGCCCCGATGATCGGTCCCGCATAGGTCAGCAAGTCGATGACTCGCGGCTGCCAATGGCGACGCTCCTTGACCATCAGCGCCAGGGCGTAGAGCCCGAACGCGGGTAGGACCAGCAACACCGAGTCGATCCGCGCCAACAGGGCGATCCCGCCGGCCAGACCGGCGAACGCGAGCCAGCGCCGTCGGGCCGTGCGCCGATAGCGAAGCAGGCAGAGCAACGACGCGGTGATGGCGAGCCCGACCAGCGGTTCACTGAAGAGCACGCCGCTGTAGTGCCAGAGCGGGGTGCCAAAGGCGAGGATCACGGAGAGCCAGGCGGCTCGCGTCCATGACACACCCAGTTCCACCAGCACGGCATTGAAGGCCACCACGGTCAACGCCGTGACGGCCGGGAGGTACAGGAGGACGAGGGCCCTCGGGTCGTGGACCAACAAGGCGCCGGCACCGACAAACGGAAGCAGCATGATCGAGGTGCCGATGCCGTACGGGGACCAGGGCTGCGCGAAGTGATAGATCGGGTCGGTCACCTGCAGCGAATGCCGCAGAACAAGGCTCTCGCTGACCCGATACATGATTTCACCGTCGTAGCCGAAGAAGACCGGCCCGGAGAGTACGTACACCGTCAATGACAGCGCAAGGAGCAGCAGGGCGACCTGCGCCGGGTTAGCTGGAGCGGCGGACTTGCTGCCGTGCATGGAACGCACTGGCTACGCCGCCGAATCCTTTCGAACCGTAGAGGGAAGCTCCGGGATCTGGAGCAGATAGCGATAACGGCGGTCGAAGTCCGCCTGAACCGGCCGCAACCGATACCGCCCACGCCATCGGAGCCGAGTCGCGCAAAAGTGAAGTGCCGCGCGAAAAGGCGGCAGATACCTGGCGACCGCGGCGATCGCCCGCAGGGTAACGGCCGCGATGGGCGCCCGGTAGCGCACGCGCAGCACGTCCGTCGCACGATCGGCATCGTCGAAGCGACCGCGCGCGGTCGCGTACAGAGCGACCAGCACCAGCATCGTCCGAAGGCGCCGCTGGAACCGACCCGCCACGGTCGTTCGCACCTCAGCCGGGACCCCGTCGTCGGCGCGGATCTTGTCGATGATCAGCTGCCATCCCGGCCAGAAGTGGTCCAGGGCTGGATGACTGCTGGGTGAGGCGGGATGCCACGAGAACACCGCGCCCGGTTCGGACACGGTGGCGAAGGCGTGGTGCGAGGCGATGCGCAGCTGGAAGTCGAGGTCCGAGCTGCTGCCGATCGCCAGATCGAGCCCACCGACCTGCCGCACGAGCTCGCTCCGAAACACCGTCCCGGTCCAGATGAAGTGGCCCAACTCGACCATCGCTGAAAGGCCCAGAGGCGGCCGGTACAAATCCGCCGGCCACTGGCTCCCATCGACCTTGACGACGCGGCCTCGCGGATCGACGAGGAGCACGGGGCTCGACACGAACATTGCCTCGGGGCAGCGCGCGTACGCCGCCATCGCCCGCTCGAAAAGGGTTGGCAGCAACAAGTCGTCATCGGAGAGGACGGTGAAAAAGGGGCTCGCGACGCGGTCCATTCCCTGGATGATGTTGGCGTTGGCGCCGATATTCGTTTGATGGGCCGCATAGTGGATGCGTCGGTCCTCGGCGGTGAAGGCAGCGACCACCGCGGCGGTCTCGTCGAGGGAGGCGTTGTCGTAGACCCATACGGCGAAGTCCGGATCGGTCTGCGCCAGCACGCTGCGGATGGCTCGCGCCAGCAGTCGTGGCCGCCGGTAGGTCGGAATGATCACCGTGATCATTCAGGCTGCCTCGACCCGCCCCGTCCGCTCGCCGACAAACTCGCTCATCACCGGGCGGAGGTCAGCGCCGACCACCTTGAACCCCACCGCGACGTACGCGATCGACGCCGCCGCGTATGCCACTGCCAGCACGCCGGCTGACGCGTCGTGGACGAGGGCGAAGCTGATGCCATAGGTGCCGGCGATCAACCCCAAGAGTTTGAGGATGTGACGGTACCAGGTCCGCACCGGCTGGTGCAGGCATTCGCGGCAGATCCGCGGCAGGCCATAAGCATAGGCGAACAGCTGATAGACCAGCCACGACCCGGCGGCACCAACCAATCCAAGCCACATGGTCAGGACGACGGCCACCGGCAAGACCGCGAAGAGAGCCAGGAAATTCTGCCGCGCCGCAATTTGCGGGCGGCCGACCGCGAGCGACAGGATGTAGGGCGCGCTGAGGGTCGCGTTGAGGTAGGAGCCGAGACACAGAACAACGAGGGGCGCCATCAACAGGCGCGCCGTCGAGGCGTTGAAGACGTATGTCAGCATCGGCAGCCCAGCAAACGTCAGCGCCGCGAATAGCGGTGCCGTGCCGAAGGTCACGAGCGCGTGGACTTTTCGGTACTGGGCCAGTAGGGCCGCGTGATCTAAGCGATGAAAAAGGTCGGAGAACGACGGGAACGCGGCCAGCACGATGGAGGAAGTCACTCGGGCGACCGCGGCCACCAGCGTCGCGGCAAAGCCGTAGGTGCCGAGGGCGCCGATCGGCATCAGCTTGCTGACCAGCAGCTTGTCGGTCTGACCCAACAGCATGCCCAGCGAGGAGGTCGACACCATGTGCAGGGAAAACCTCAGGTTGCGACGCACCGCCGTCGCCGAGTATCCGGGCAGGAGCGCGCTGGCGGGAACGACCCGGGATGCCTTGACAACATAGGCCAGCACGCTCAGCAAGTAACTAGCGCTAAACCACACCCCCACGCTAAAGACCCCACCCCCCCGCGCCAGGATCACGATGATCCCGAGCTGCTGGGCGGCCAGCGCACTGGATTCGATCACGTTGTTGACGCCCATGGCCTGCCGGCCCCGGAAGAGACTCGCGTAGAGGGAGCGAGGCAGAGTGAGCAGGGCGCCCAGGAGGAGAATCCGCACCAACTGCGTCGCGCTCGCGGCATCCATGGTTCCGAGGTGGACCCAGTGGTTGACGAGCGCCGGCGCCGTTAGCACCACGGTTGCCGCGAGCAGCAGGTACGCCCCCCAGTAGATCGACGTCCCCGTCCGCAACAGCGCGAGGACGTAAGCCCGCTCAGTCTCGAGGTGGGCCGCCACCTCGCGGACGATGGTGGACGAGATGCCGAGGTCGAGCATCCCGATGAGGACGAAGCTTGCGGTCTGCGCGAACAGGATCAGACCGAACGCATCCGCGCCGAGCTGCCTGAAGACGACCCGCACCGCCAGCAATCCGAGTCCGAGTAGGACGGCCTGCCCGGCGAGGTTCCAGAGGATGTTTCTCGAGAGCCGCGACATGGTCAGGCGGCGGCGCGCCGCTCCATCAGGCCACGCAGCTCGCGACACACATACTCGACCTGGGAGCGGGTGAGGTTCAGCGCGCTCGGCAGGTTGATGGCCCGGCGGCTGATGTCGTAGGCGTGCTCGTTGCGAATGGCGGCGGCCTTCGCCTCGGGTCGATCGACATACGCCGGCAGCGAGCTCAACGGGTAGAAGAACGGCCTCGTGTCGATGCCACGTCGTGACAAGGCATCCATCAGCGCTTCCTTCTCCAACCCCAGCGCCGCGTCGAAGACGGCTGTCACCATCCAGTACGCGTTCATTACCATCGGTCCGGCGTAGTTCAGCGTCACGCCTTCGGCCCCGTCCAACCCCTCTCGATACCAGGCGAAGATGGTCCGCTTGCGCTCCACCAGTTCGTCGATTCGTTCCAGTTGCCCGAGCCCGAGCGCCGCCTGCAGGCTCGACATCCGGTACTTGAACCCGATTTCCTGGTTCCAGAACTGCTTTGTACCTGGCACCCGGCCATGGTCCCTCAGTACCAGCGCTCGCTGATACAGCGCCTCGTCGTCGGTCAGCAGCATCCCGCCCTCACCGGTGGTCAGCGTCTTCGATCCGTGGAAGCTGAAGACGCTGGCATCCCCGAAGCTGCCAGCCCGCCGCCGCCGGTACTCCGCCCCCACCGATTCGGCGGCATCCTCGATCACCGCCAGTCGCTCTCGCTGGGCGATCGCGAGCACCGCGTCCATATCGGGCATGCCGCCATAGAGGTTGACCAGGATCACGGCGCGCGTGCGCTCGGTGAGGCAAGCCTCGAGCGACGCCGGGCTCAGGCACCATGAGCGCGGCTCGATGTCGGCGAAGACCGGCGTAGCGCCCACGTAGCTGATCGGCGCGGAGGTGGCGATCCAGGTGGCATCCGGGACGATCACTTCATCGCCTTCGCCGATGCCGAGCCCGGCCAGTGCCAGGTGGATGGCAGAGGTCGCTGACGGGAGGGCCATCGCATAACGGCGCGAGACGTAGGTCTTGAAGGCCTCCTCGAACCGTCGCTGGTAGGTGTTGGCTTCGCCATACCAGGCGGTCTTCACCGCATCCGTTACGTAGGCAATCTCCCGCTCGGTGATCCAGGGCCCGGCGACAGGGATGCGTTCCATCCGATCGGGCAACGGGTTTGGAACTCGAAAGATTGCAGCGTCTGACACGTTTGACCTGATTACGGAGAGATGCGGGTCCTTGTAGCCGGAATCGGCGGCGCGTCCCTGGGGACCGAGATCCTCAAGTGCCTCCGGATGGCAGGCACCTACGAGGCCTTCGGGTGCGACGCCTCGCGGTATGCCTTTGGGCATTACCAGGAAGGGACGGTTGAAACCTTTGTGGTTCCCACCGATGGCTACGTCGATGCGGTCGCCGAGTTGTGCCGGCGTCTCGCCATCGATGCCGTAATCCCAGGCGGTGAGGAGCCACTCCGACTGCTGATCGGTGGCGTCGATCGGCTACAGCGCGCCGGCGCACGGCTCGCCGGCAACGCCCCGCACGTCGTTGCCGACTGTTCCGACAAGGGCCGCCTCTTCGCCCGCCTCTCCGAGCTAGCTGTCCCCATGCCCTGGACCATGATCGTGCTCGATGAGGCGACCTTTGCCCGGCGCGCCGACGTCCCCATGCCGTGCGTGGTCAAGCCTGCCAGCGGGAGCGGGGGCAGCAACTTCGTATACCTGGCCACCAGCCTGAGTGACGCGCGCACCTACGTCAACGCACTGTTGAAAGAGGGACGCACGCCGCTGGTCCAGGAGTACGTGCCGGAGGACGAGGGCGAGTTCACCGTCGGAACCCTCGCAACGCCGGCGGGCCACCTGATTGGATCCATCGCGCTGCAGCGACTGTTTCACGCCAAGCTCTCGGTCCAGATGCGCAGCAAGGCTGGTCTCGTCTCGAGTGGGTACAGCCAGGGTCTGATCGACGAGTTTCCCGCAGTCCGAGCGCAGGCGGAGCGGATTGCGGTCGCGATGAAGAACGCCGGGCCCATGAACATCCAGGGGCGAATGCGCGGTGGCATCTTCTATCCCTTCGAGATCAATCCTCGCTTTTCCGCTTCCGTTTTCCTGCGCGCGATGGCCGGCTTCAACGAGGTGGATCTTTTCTTGCAGAGCCTGCTTGGTGATGGGACGCCGGCCGTCGGTCCGATCCGGTCCGGTTTCTACCTGCGCAGCCTCAGCGAGGTGTTTGTTCCCAAAACCGACCTCAAAGCCGCCTGACGGTCGCCGGCTCAAGACTTGACGCGACGCAGGTAGCCACCGGGTGCCGAGGTCATGAGGAGCTTTCGCTCGATCTGCTCATCCACTTCAAACTCATCGGTGGACCGCAGGAACTCGGCGACGGCTGTCGCCGGGCTGTCGCCTCGCTTCCAGGGCCGGCTGACGAAGAGGTCGTCGGGTAACTGCTCGACCGACGTGTCAAAGACGATCAGGTAGCTTCCGGCGGTAACGAGCGGCGCATAGAGCTGGAGCTCCCGGAGCACATGGGCGTGCGTGTGGTTGGAGTCGAGCATCACGACCACCTGGTGGCAGCCGTTCGCGATGGTCCGCACCCGGTCAACCACGATCGGGTCCACTGACGAAGCCTCGATCATCTCGATCCGTCGGGCCAGGGGGTGCGCCTCGATCGCCGCTCGATTGGGTGGCCGGATCTCGATGTCGATGCCAACCACGCGGCCGTTTCCGCCGAGCAATTCCATCAGGCTGGCCCACAGGACCAGTGACCCACCATGGGCAATTCCGGTCTCGATCACGAGGTCAGGTTTGACGTCCCAGATGATCTCCTGCGTCGCCATGATGTCCTGTGGGAGCTGGATGATGGGCCGGCCGAGCCAGGAGAAGTGATAGGTGTACTGAAAGCGACAGCTCCGCTCGAACCAGTCGCGGGTCAGCCGGGCGAGTTCCGGGTCCTGCGCCATCCGTTCGATCATGGCCGCATGCTCACGATCCCAGGCGCGGCTCACCGGTGCCGGACGCCCCAGTCGTATGGGATCTCGTTCTCGAATGGATCCAGTCGCTCCGATGCAGATGGATCATGCGGATGCGTCGCGCAGTTCGCGACGATCGCGTAGGGATCGCTCATCCCCTTGAACCCGTTCCAGATGCCCGGCGGGATGACGACCAGTGCGTATTCGTCCGGTCCCAAGAACGCCTCCGCCACCTCACCCCGCGTCGGCGACGTGGGCCGGTCATCGTACATCGCCAGTTTGATGCGGCCCGAGATACACGCATAGTTCAGCGTCATTTGCTGGTGGCGGTGCCAGCCTTTGACGACGTCCTTGTAGACGGTCGAAAAGTAGATCTCGCCGAACTGGGTGAAATGCGGGTCGGTGCTGCGCAGCATGTGCATCACCGTGCCCCGCTCATCGGGGATTCGTCGCAAGGGGACCACCTTGACGCCGTCGATCATCAGGCGACCTTGACCTCGGGCACCGGGATGATGAAGCGCCCGCCGAGTTTTCGGTAGGCCGCTTGCTGCTCGAGGATCTCGTCGGCAAAGTTCCAGGTCAGCAGCAGGACGTGCTCCGGCATCTCCTCCAACAACCGTTCGGGCGGATAGATCGGCAGATGGACGCCCGGCATGAACCTTCCCTGCTTGTGCGGGCTGCGGTCGACGACGAAGTCCAGCGTCTCCAGCCCGATGCCGGCATAGTTCAGCAGCGTGCTGCCTTTGGCCGCGGCGCCGTAGGCGGCGATCCGGCCCCCGCGTTGCTTGAGCCCCTTGAGCATCGACTTGAGGGACGACTTCAAGGCTTCGACGCGGGCGCCGAACTTCCGGTAGGTCTCAACGCTGCGGACGCCCCAACCCGCTTCGTCGGCCAGCAACGCCGTCACGGCCGTGCTCGGCTTTGCCGTCGCGGCCTTGCCCGCGAACAGCCGCAGCGTGCCGCCGTGGATCGGGATGCGTTCCACATCCTCGACGACCAGGCCGTGCCGCCGGAACAAGGCGTCCAGCGCGGTCAAGGAGAAATAGCAGAGGTGCTCGTGGTAGATGGTGTCGAATTCGCAGTGGTCCAGCAGGTCTTTCACGTACGGCACCTCGATCACGACGACGCCATCGTCCTTCAGCACGGATTCCATGCCCTGGACCACCCCGTTGAGATCGGCGACGTGGGCCAGGACGTTGTGCGCGTGCAGCACATCGGCCTGCTGGCCCCGCCGGCGAAGGTGGCGTGCCAGCTCGATCCCGAAGAAGTCACAGAGCGTCGGGACGCCCCGCTCTACGGCGACGCGCGCCACGTTGCGCGCCGGCTCGATGCCGAGGACCGGTATGCCGCGCTGTTGGTAGTACTGCAGGAGGTAGCCGTCGTTGCTCGCGATCTCGATCACGAGTCCTGTGCCGGTGAGCCGTCGCTCGACAGCCAACCGGTCAACCAACGTCTGGGCGTGGCGCAGCATGGTGTCGGAGTACGAGGAAAAGTACAGGTAGTCCCCAAAGAGCTCCGCGGGTGGGACCGTCTCCGTAATCTGCACCAGGGCGCAGCGTGAGCAAAACGCCAGGTCGAGGGGATAGCGCGACTCAGGGAGGCTCAGCTGTTCGCGGGTGAGGAGGGCGTTGGCCAACGGGGTGCGCCCGAGTGACAGCACCACCTCGAGATCGGGGGCGTCGCAGGAGCGGCACCGTGAAGGGCTCACGCTGCCGCCGCCTCGCCCAAGCTTTGCCGATACCAGGCGATCGTCTCGCGCAGGCCCTCATCCAGCGAGAAGCGCGCCGACCAGTTCAGGACTCGACGGGCTTTGCCCGCGTCCAGGCACTGCGCGGCGATCTCGTTGCGCGCTTCATTCCGGACGTCGGGCGCCAGGCGCGACCCCATCAGGTCGAGGATCCGCTGCGCCAGCTCGAGCACGCTGACCGGTGTCTCGTTGGAGAAATTGAACGCCTCACCCCGAAGACCCGGGTCCGCGTGAAGCCGTTCCGCCAGCAGCAAGTAGGCAGCGGCGCCGTCCTCCACGTAGAAGTAATCACGAACCGGCTTGCCGTCCGAGCGGATGACCGGCCGCTGACCGCGCAGCGCCGCGCGGATGGTGCCTGGGACGATGCGATTCCAGTTGAGGTCGCCGCCCCCGTAGAAATTTCCGCAGCGGGTGATCGCCACCGGCACCTCGAAGATGCGCGCGTACGTCTGCGCGATCAGGTCCGCGGCCGACTTGCTGACGTCGTACGGGTGGACGCCCTGGAGCGCCATGGTCTCGTCGTATCGACGTCCACCATGGTCGCCGTAGGCCTTGTCGGACGATGCCGTGACGACTTGTTTGACCAGCGGGCTCCGCCGGCACGCCTCGAGCAGCGTCCAGGTGCCACCGATGTTGCTCTCGAAAGTCGACACCGGGTTGCGGCCGGCGATCGGGACGATCGTCTGCGCCCCCAGGTGAAGGACGGTGTCGATCTCGTACTCGCCGAGGGTCCGCTCCAGCAGTGCCTGGTCGCGGATATCCCCACGCACCACCTTCACGCGCTCCAGCACGTGGCTTCGCACCAGCTCGCTCTGCGGCACCCAGTCGCGGACGAGGCAGACGACATCCGCCTCCGACTCGTACAGCCGCTTCACCACCCAGCTGCCCACCAGCCCGGTGGCGCCGGTCACCAGCGTCGGGCGGTCGCGCCAGAAGCTCACGCGGCTCGTGCCTGCCGCTCCCAGCTCTTCCAGGGAGCGGTGCCGTTCTGCCAGAGGCTCTCGAGCAGGCGCAGGTCCCGGATCGTGTCCATGCACTGCCAGAACCCCTCGTGCCGATAGACGGCGAGTTGACCAGAAGCGGCCAGTCGTTCCATCACGTCCGACTCGAGGCTCGTGTCGTCGCCGTGGAGGTAGGCGCGAATGCCCGGTTCGAACACCAGGAATCCGCCGTTGATCCAGCCCTCGCCGGTCTGCGGCTTCTCGGTGAAGCGCGAGACGAGGTCGCCGTCGAAGACGAGACCGCCGAAGCGAGCCGGCGGGCGGACCGCGGTGACGGTGGCCAACTTCCCGTGTGCGCGGTGGAACGCGACGAGCGCCCTGAGATCGACATCGGAGACCCCGTCGCCGTAGGTCAGCATGAAGGTCTCCGGCTTGAGGAACGGCCACAGCCGCTGCAGACGCCCCCCGGTCAAGGTCGGCACGCCAGTGTCGACCAGATGCACCACCCAGTCGTCCGCCTGGTCGCCGTGCGCGTGGACCTCGCCACGCCCAAGGTCAACGGTCAGGTTTCCACTGAGGTGGTGGTAGTCGAGAAAGTAATGCTTGATCACCTCGCCCTTGTAGCCCAGGGCGAGGCAGAATTCGTTGAACCCGTAGCCCGCGTAGTGCTTGAGGATGTGCCAGAGGATCGGCCGACCGCCGATCTCCACCATCGGTTTGGGCTTGGTCTCGGTTTCCTCGGCCAGCCGGGAGCCGAAGCCACCGGCCAGAATAACGGTCTGCATCAGGCGGTTACCTCGATTCCAACGGCTCACCCGGCTCAATCCGGCGCTGGAGCCGGTATTCGACGCCACTCGCGGGCAAGAGCGATTCCGGCAGGTCGTTACTCCTGTAATGGCCCTCCGCAACCCCATCCCCGATCCTTTCCCTCCCCCGCTCGCCGGGGCGGGTGAGCGTGGGGG
>Ga0209009_1000228_pt1 | contig 22576 bp, 20 predicted proteins | sample BlaSpr_A8_OM3_M2_FD_187979 | JGI IMG/M metagenome (GOLD analysis project Ga0209009, IMG submission 187979) | Forest soil microbial communities from Thunder Bay, Ontario, Canada - Black Spruce, Ontario site 2_A8_OM3_M2 (SPAdes) (version 2) | ecosystem: Environmental > Terrestrial > Soil > Boreal... | reverse complement strand
GCCACCTGAGGCGCCCCCACCCTGCCCTCCCCCGCGAGCGGGGGAGGGGAAAGAGGCGGGGGCGTGCGAAGTTACACACCCGTGACGGCGCGGATCGCGGTCATCGACGACGAGGCGCCCAACCGCTCCTACCTGCAGACGCTGCTCGGCACCGCAGGCTTCGAGGTGCAAGTGGCCGCCGGCGGGAACGAAGGCATCGCACTGGTTGAGAAAGAGCGTCCCGACCTCGTGCTCCTCGACCTGATGATGCCCGAGGTCGATGGCTACTCGGTGTGCGAGCGAATCCGTAAAGGGCCCGCGGGTGCCGGAACGCAGATCATCGTGCTGTCCGCCCTGGACGCGGTCGATGGGAAGATTCGCGCGCTCGAGCTCGGCGCCGACGATTACCTGGTGAAGCCAGTCGAGTCGCGCGAGCTGATCACGCGCATCAAGGGGATGATCGATCGCGCCGATCGAATGCGGCAGCAGGGGTCGCAGGCGCGGGGGCGGCTGACCGTGGTCGCCGGCGCCAAGGGCGGCATCGGCACCAGCACGATCGCGATCAACCTGGCCGCGTCGCAAGCCGTTGGTAAGAGCGCGGAGGCGGTGGTGCTGGCGGATCTCGCCGTCCCGGTCGGGACGCTGGGCAGCATGCTGAACATCGAGGCGCCCGACCGGTGGGCGTGGGGGGAGGTGCTGGCCGAAGGGGCTAGCGCCCACCGTCTCGGAAGCTACCTGATGCACAATCCGCTGGTTCCGTTTCGATTGCTTCCCGGTGTGCGTCGGGGCTCGCCGTACCGGGAGGTGCCGGCCGAGGCGCTCACCAAGTTCGCGACCGCACTGCGCGGTCTCGGGGAAGCGATCGTCGTCGACCTCGGCAATCAGCCGTCGCCATTCGCGCCGCCACTGCTCCGCGAAGCCGACGTGATTTGCATCGTGGTGGAGCCGGAAATCATCTGCGTCGAACTGACCGGGCCGTTCCTCGACCGGTTGCGCTCGACCGGCATCCTCAGCCATCGGATCCGGTTGGCGATCTCGAATCCGCATGGCAGCCTGCAGCTGAGTCGTACCGAGGTCGCGGCCGCGCTCAAGATGGAGGCGGCGGCGATGATCCTCTATCAGCGCGATGAGTTCTCGGCGGCGAGCAAGCGTCGCCTCCCGATCGTCGTCCAGCAGCCACAAGGTCCGGCCGCCGTGCAATTCAAAGAGTTGACGCAGGCGCTGGCCGCGGTCTGATCAGCGAAGTAAACTGAACGTATTCCAGCCGCTCCTACTGCCGTAGAGCCGCGCCGTCGCGCCCTTCTACAGGTCTCCGCTCTCCAGTACCCCGAATTCCGACGCTACTTCGCCGGCCAGGCGGTGTCGGTCGTGGGCACCTGGATGCAATCGGTGGCGGCCGCGTGGCTGGTGCTGCAACTCTCACACAACTCGGCCCTGGCCCTCGCGTTGTTTGGCGCCTTCAGCTACGGCCCAGTCCTCGTGTTCGGGCTTTACGCGGGCACGATCGTCGACCGATTCGCGCATCGCGATGTGCTGCTGCTGACGCAGGTCATCTCCCTCGTCGGTGCGGTGCTCTACGCCGTCCTCACCGGGACGCACAACATCACGCTGCCGATCGTCATGGTGTTGGCAGCCGTCCTGGGCGTGAACCAGGCGCTCTATTTCCCGGCGCGCCAGGCGACCGTGCTCGAGATGGTGGGTCGTGGCGAGCTCGCCAGCGCGGTCGCCCTCAACTCGATCGCCTTCAACCTGGCCCGCGTCGTCGGCCCGGCACTCGGTGGCATCGTGATCGCGACGCTCGGCGTCGCCGCCTGCTTCTGGCTCAATGCCTTCAGCTACCTGGGTGTCATGATCGCGCTCCTCACGATTCGTCGCCGGCCTTTGACCGCCGGCCCACCACAGACGGCCATCCAGTTGATCGGTGAAGCCCTCCGCTACGTGGCGCGCACGCCCACGCTGGCGGGCCTCTTCCTTCTGCTTTTTGTCGCCGGCACCTTCGGTGCCAATTTCAACCTGGTGCTGCCGCTCTTCACCCGCGTCGTGCTGCACGCCAACGCCGACACGCTCGGTTATCTCTTTGCGGCGCAGGGCCTTGGAGCATTGATCGGCGCCATCACGATGACGCTCGCCAGCCGATTCCTGCTCGAGCCGCGCCGAATCGTCCTGGGCGCGCTGCTCTTCGCCGCCATGGAGCTCGCCTTCCTGATCGTCCCAGGCTTCACCCAGGCGATCATCCTGCTGCTGGTGATCGGCTGGTCGTTCGCGGTCTACTCGATTGGGACCAACACGCTGGTGCAGCTGCGCGCTCCCGACCGGATGCAGGGCCGCATGGTCAGCCTCTACTCGATGCTCTTCATCGGGGTGACGCCGATCGGTAACGTCTTGGCCGCCATCGTCGCGCACTTCCTTGGGCCGTCGGCGGCCGTCTGGCTCGGTGGTGCGCTTACCGGCTTGGGCGGCCTGGCGGTGCTCGTGTACTTCCTCATTAGACCCGATTGAACTCGGTCATGGCACGGTCGAGGCCGTGCTCGGCGGTGAACAGGACGGCGTTGGCGGTCCGCCCGACGATCGCCGGGAGCTCGGTCTGCTCATCGGCCGTAAACGGGCTCAAGACGTAGTCGACGCCGTCGCCCGGGGGGCGGCCGATACCAACCCGAAATCGAATGAACTCTTTCGTGCCGAAGGAGCCGATCAGCGAGTCGATGCCGTGGTTGCCTGCGGAGCTGCCGCCCTTGCGGATGCGCAGCCTGCCGAAGGGGTGATCGAGGTCGTCGTGGATGACCAGCGTGCGCTCCAGCGGCACGTCGTATTTCGCGCGCAAGGCTTTCGCGGCCAGCCCCGACAAATTCATCATGGTCTGCGGCTTGGCGAGCACCAGCTCGCGCTCGCCGACTCGGATCCGTCCGGTGAGCGATTTGGCGGCCTTGTCCGTGACCCGGGCGCCGTAGCGGCGCGCCAGCTCGTCGACGACCAGGAATCCCATGTTGTGCCGCGACCGCTCGTATTCCCGGCCGGGGTTGCCCAGGCCGATGACGAGCCAGCGATCGGAGGCCGGCGGCAGCGCCGGTTTGCGGCGGAACATCGCCCCGTAGCGTAAAGCACCCAAAAGGGGACCCCCCGCGGCACGTTGCATTGGGGCCAGCCGTGGACGCCCATGAACGTGTGATCGGCCCGCGATCGATCCGCGCCCGCCTCTGGGCCGCGGGCCTGCTTGCATTGCTGGTTGCGCTCGTCGCCTGGTTTGGGCCGGCCCAGCCATACCAGGCGCCGTGGGCCTGGATCAGCTTCATCGGTATGTGCGTCGTCGACGATTTTCTGCTCGGCTCCCGGGAGGACGCGAGCTGGGGCGAGCTCCCGAAGATTGCGCTGCTGGCAGCGGTCATCGTCTTCCGGCGGCATCCGGAAATCACCGTGCTGGTTGTGGTCGTTGCCGCGCCGCTCGGCAGCCTGCTCAAGGGTCAGAGCTGGCGGACCCAGCTGACCGCCACCGCGCAATGGGTCCTCGCCGCCGTCTTCGGAGCGACGGCGTTTCGACTGGTCGGGTTCGGCGACACACCCCATTTCGTGGCCGCGACCGCCGCGCTGATGGTTGTCTACTTCGCCCTGGGACCGCTCCTCAGTGCCTTCGTGGAGGCTCGCCTGACGGCGACAGACTTCGCACGAGCCTTCGCCGCGCATCGCAAGCTGGCCATTCCGCTCGAGCTGACGGCGGTCGGGCTCGCGCTCGCCTGGCGCACCCCCTCGCTGGAACCGGCCGCCTTGAAGGTGGCGGACGGCGCGCTGGTCGCCGTGGCCGGCCTCTTCGGCGGCTACGTTCTCGGCGGCCGATCGAGCCGCGTGTTTGCCGGCGGCGCGCCCGTACCGGTGCGACCCCTGCTGGCGGCCGGCGCCGTGCTGCTGGTCAGCGGGCTGATGCCGTTACCACTCTCGTGGCTGATTCCCCTGGGACTCGCCGTCGTCGCCGGCATCTGGGCGGTCTGGCGACGGATCTGGCCGGTGGCCTGTGGCGCGCTTGGCGCCTACTGCAATGAAATCGTCCGGGCCGCCAACGATGGTCGCATGCCAGTGGACGGGCACGGGGTGATCGCCGACGTTGGCAACCGGGCCAGCACCTACGTCGTGGCCGACGCGCAGACCAACTTCGCATGGCTGGACGATCGGTTCCACCTGCCGGCGCCATTTCCGGGCATCGCCAGCGCGGGCGACATCCTGATCGCGATCGCGATGGCGTGGTTGGTTGCCAGCCTGATGCTGCGCCGCCCTGCGGAGGTCGCGTCGGATCAGGCGATCGACGAGGCGAGCGCGCCAGCAGCCGGGGCCGAAGCCGCCGCTTAACCTGACGGCCTCTGGCGTGCGGACAAACGTTGGTCAAGATGGCCCTTGCGTGAACCGACCGCTCGTGGTTCCGTGGTGCACGGATGGGGATCTGGCTGTTACTCCTCGCGCTACTTAATCCCGTCGCGTTCGGATCGGGCCTTCCCGCCACCGGGTCAGCGGCGCAATCGGTGGAGGTCTACGAGTTGGTCCGGCCGGCGCCGGCGCCGCCAGTCATCAAGGCCCGCTCGGCCATCCTCCTTGATCTCGACAAGGGCGGGGTGCTTTACCAGATCGATGCGCAGGGGCGGCGCGCCCCGGCCAGCCTGTTGAAGGTCGCAACTGCGTTGGTGGCGCTCGAGCACCTGGGGATCGACCAGCTGGTCTCCGTTCCGGTGTCGATCAATCAGCTTCCCTGGGATTCGACGCGCATGGGCCTACGCGCGGGCGAGCGGCTGACCGTGCGTGAGCTGCTCTACGGACTGTTTCTGAATTCGGGCAATGACGCCGCCATCACCCTCGCGGAGGCGGCCATGCCACGCGCCACCTTCATGGCGTTGATGAACGCGAAGGCGGCGCAGCTCGGCCTGGTCGACACCCACTTCGTCAATCCTATCGGGCTCGACGACCCGGGTCAGTACACCTCGGCGGCCGACCTGGCCAGGGCGTCGCTCGAGCTGATTACGCGGTTTCCGGTGGTTGCGGCGATCGCGTCGACGCCGAGCATCACCCTCTCAGCGACCGCGACGCATCACGCGTATCCGCTCTACAACCTGAACCAGCTGATCCGCACCTATGCCGGCGCGACCGGGCTCAAAACGGGATGGACGGGACGGGCTGGCGGCTGCCTGATCGCCACCGCCGCGCGAAACGGACGTCATCTTCTGGTCGTCGTGATGGGGTCACCGTCGCTCTTTGTGGAGGCTGCTACGTTACTGGACTATGGTTTCGCGACTCCGTCGCCGTAACGTCGTCTACGTGATCATGCTGGCCGGACTCCTTGCGGTGATCTGGGCCAGTTACCGTAGCTTTACCGACACGAAAGCGGTAACCGAGAAGCCGCTGAGCGATTTGCTGACCGCCCTCGATAACAAGCAGGTTGTTCATGGCACGTTCAACGCCGATCAGGATCGCGTGGATTGGACCGATATTCACGCGCACGACTACCAAACGTTCTATGCGCCCGGATATGAGGCGACGCTGATCGACAAGTTTCACGAAAGCCAGCTAGCATTTGAGGTCATCCAGCCGGCGAGGTCCGACCTCTGGCTGACGGTGATTCTGCCGAACGCCATTCTGTTCGTGGTCGTTGCCGGCTTCCTCTGGTACATGCTCCGGCGTTTTCGTGACAAGCCGGTTCGATGAGTTTGAAGCGGCGGAACCGATGGTAAGCTGACCTGCGAACGCCCCGGCTTCGTGCCGCGGGCGCATTTTTGCATGGTTCCACGTCGGTGACGGATACGTTATTCGAATTGATCGATCGCCTCCCGGCCCGCGGCCGGCTCGAGGCATGGTGGAACGCGCCCATCGGCGGCCTGGAGGCGCACGGCGTTCCGTCGAGCGCACTGCCTGTCTTTGCCGCCTGGCTCGCGATGCGCGCAAAGCGGCCCGTGCTCGCGCTGGTGTCCGACCCGGAAGGGTCGTTTCAAGAAGCCGGCGCATGGTTTCGCGAGGACGTGCGCACGGTGGTGTTCCCCGCGGTCGAAACGCTGCCCTTCGACCGCCTCGCGCCGGATGAGGAAACGGTTCGGCGACGGCTGGAGGCGATCGACACGCTCGGTCGGGGCGAGCCGGTGGTCTGCTTTACCTCGTGGGCCGCGATGACCCGGCCGACGCTCGCCTCCGAAGCGTTGAAACGCTGGAGCTTCACGCTGACGCCGGGCGAGACCTATTCCCTCGATGACCTGCTGCACGGGCTGACGACCCTCGGGTACCGTCGTGAGGCGCTGGTCCAGGCACGCGGCGAGTTCAGCCTGCGGGGCGGGATCCTGGACATTTTTCCGCCCGACCGTCGGCGCCCGATCCGCGCCGAATTCTTCGGCGACGAACTCGAGTCGCTCCGCGAGTTCGAGGTGGAATCGCAGGGTTCGGTTGGCAGCATCGCGGCCGCGCGAGTTCTTCCGGCCGCGGAGCTGGTCCTGACTCCCGAGTCGATTGCCGCGGCCGATGCCGCGCTGCGCCAGCTCGACTTCAGCAACACCCTGCCGGAGGTGCGAGACCAGTGGTTGGCGGACATCGAGCGGGTCCGGTCGAGCGCCTACTTCGATGGCATCGAAGGCTTCCAGGCCTATCTCGACCCATCGCAGCCGACGCTGGTGAATCACCTCCCGCCCGAGGCGTTGATCGTCTCCATGGACGGGCGGCGTTCGCTGACGCTGGCGGAGCAGCGCGAGCAAGAGCTGCGGGAGCTGGTCGAGGTGGAGATCGGGCGCGGCGAGCTCCCGAAAGGGCTGCGTTCCGGGCTGGTCGCCATCAAGAACCTGCGCGACACCGTACTCAACTGGCGGCGTCTCGAAATCGCGAGAGGCGCCGATATCGGCACCATCGACCTGGGATTCGAAGCGGTCGACGCCTACGCGGGACGCATCGACGCGTTTTCTGACCGCGTGCGGACGGATTCGCGCGCAAAATCGCGGGTGCTGATCGTGACGCAGCAGGAACCCCGGCTCCGTGAGCTGCTCGAAGATCGCGATGTCTACCCGGCGGGTGGCGTCTTTCTCTGGTCACAGACCCCGCTGCCCCCCGGCCTGGTCGTCCTCGGCAACCAACCGGTGGCGCAGGGCTTCCGGATGCCATCGCAGCAGCTCGAGGTCTACGGCGACACCGACCTCTTCGGCGGACTGCGCCAGCGGGTCCGCCGCGGTGTCGTTCGGGCGCGCTCGGCGACCTGGGACCTGGAGTTTGAGCCCGGCGACCTGATCGTCCACGTCGACCACGGCATCGGGCGCTTCACCGGCATGCGATTGATGGGCGACGACGGACAGGAGCGCGAGTACATGCAGCTCGAGTACGCGGACGGCGACAAGCTGTTCGTGCCGGTCGAGCATCTGGATCGCGTCCAGAAATATGTCGGTGGCGGCGATGCGGCGCCCAGGTTGCAGCGCCTCGGTTCGGGCGACTGGGATCGGGCCAAGCGCAAGGTGCGCGAGTCGGTGGAAGCCGTGGCGCACGATCTGCTCGATCTCTACTCCAAGCGGCAGCTGGTCGAGGGCCATGCCTTTTCCGAGGACGGGCCGTGGCAGCAGGAGCTCGAGCAGTCGTTCCCCTACGACGAGACGCCGGACCAGATCCGCGTCATGCAGGAGATCAAGGCCGACATGGAGGACTCGCGTCCGATGGACCGGCTCCTGTGCGGCGACGTCGGCTTTGGCAAGACGGAGCTGGCGGTGCGCGCGGCCTTCAAAGCGGTGATGGACGGCAAGCAGGTCGCCATCCTGGTGCCGACCACGGTGCTCGCCCAACAGCATTTCCTGACCTTCGGCGAGCGCTTCCAGTCCTTCCCGGTCAAGGTCGACATGCTCTCGCGCTTTCGCACCGATGCCGAGGCGACCGACATCCTGCGCCGGCTGCAGGTTGGTCAGATCGACGTCGTGATCGGCACCCATCGACTGCTGCAGAAAGACGTGCGCTTCAAGGACCTCGGGCTCGTCATCCTCGACGAGGAGCAGCGTTTCGGGGTCATGCAGAAGGAGAAGCTCAAGCAGCTGCGCGCCTCGGTCGACGTGCTCTCGCTCTCGGCGACCCCGATTCCGCGCACGCTCCACATGGCCCTCGCCGGCATCCGCGACCTCTCGGTCATCCAGACGCCGCCGGAGGAAAGGTTGCCGATCAAGACCTTTGTGACCGCCGACGACGACGACCTGATCAAGGAAGTCATCCAGCGCGAGCTGCAGCGAGGCGGCCAGGTCTTCTACGTCTACAACCGGGTGCAGACGATCAACAAAGCCGAAGAGCGGGTCAAGCGGCTGGTGCCGCAAGCGCGGGTCCTGGTGGGTCACGGGCAAATGCCCGAGACCACACTGGCCGACGTGATGGTGAAGTTCATCAGGGGCGAGGCCGACGTGCTGGTGTGCTCCACCATCATCGAATCGGGCTTGGACATCCCGAACGCGAACACCATCGTGGTGGTGGATTCGCATCGCATGGGCCTGGCGCAGCTCTATCAGCTGCGCGGCCGGGTGGGGCGTGCGGGGCAGCGCGCCTACGCCTACTTCCTCTACAACCCAACGAAGTCGCACACGGAGAACGCCGACAAGCGGCTCGATGTGATCGCCGAGCTTCACGACCTGGGTTCCGGGTTCAAGCTGGCGCTCAAGGACCTCGAGATCCGAGGCGCCGGGAATCTGCTGGGCGTCGAGCAGCATGGCGCGATCGCGTCGGTCGGGCTGGAGCTCTACAACTCGATGCTGCGCGAGGCGGTTGAGTCGCAGAAGACGGGAATGCCGATCGAGATGCCGGCGGGGCTCACGCTCGACTTGCCAATCGAGCACTACTTGCCGCACGAATATGTCCCCGACGAGAAGCTGCGCCTGCAGGTCTACCACGATCTCGCCGAGATCGATGATGAGGAGGGATTGGCCGCCGCCGAGCGCAACCTGGTGGATCGTTTCGGCAAACTGCCCACGCCTGTGCGCAACCTTCTCTATGCGTTGCGCGTCAAGCGGCTGGCGCGGGCCGCCGGGGTCGCGGCGGTCGAGACCGATGGCGACTGGCTCGTGATGCGACTGCCGGCCGGCTGGAACGGTGACGAGCGCCGGCTCGAAGCGCAGTTCAGGTCGATCCTCTACGTGCGATTCGGCAAGGTCCGAATCTCGCTCACCCAGGCCGGGCCTCAATGGAAAGAGCGCCTGATCGACGTGCTGGGCGAGATCGAGCGGCTCGGACGAGTTCCGGCCAGCCGGCCGACGCGAGTGGCGCTTTAGTGCCATACGAGCGTTTGAGGCGTTCCTCTCTTAGCATGAGGCCGTGGAACCGCGACACGTCGTCACCACCGGTCGGAAATGGGAGCGAATCGTCGGCTACGCGCGCGCGGTGCGGGTGGGCCCGGTGATCGAGATCTCGGGTTGCGCGCCCACCACTGACGACGGGTCGACCGTCGGCGACAACGTTTACGAGCAGACCCGGCAGTGCCTGCGCGTCATCGGTGAGGCGCTCGCCGGGGTGGGCGCCGGCTTCGATGACGTCACACGCACCCGCATCTTCACGACGGTGCCGCGCCGCTGGCGCGAGATCGGCCGGGCGCACGGCGAGGTCTTCGGCGCCATCAAACCGGTGACCACGCTAGTCGGGGTCCGGGGGTTTCTCGACCCCAAGTGGCTGGTGGAGGTCGAGGCTAGCGCCTATCGTGCCGACGACTGACGACATCCAGCGGGTCAGCGAGCTGGTCGAGGTGGTGCGGCGGCTCCGTGCGCCGGACGGCTGCCCCTGGGACCGCGAGCAAACGCATGCCTCCCTGCGGGCGACCATGCTCGAGGAAGCCTATGAAGTCTTGGAGGCCATCGACGAGACGTCGATGCCGAAGCTTCGAGAAGAGTTGGGCGACGTGCTGCTGCAAGTGCTGATGCAGTCGGCCATTGCGGAAGAGGCGGGTGACTTCACACTGGGCGATGTCGCGGAAGCCGTCCGCGAGAAGCTGGTTCGGCGTCATCCGCACGTGTTCGGGTCGACCGTGGTCAGCGGTTCGGATGAAGTGGTTCGAAACTGGGAAGCGCTCAAGGCTAAGGAGTACGGGCGCGAGTCCGCGCTCGACGGCGTCCAGCGGTCGCTGCCGGCCCTGCAATGGGCCTGGTCCCTGCAGCGGCGGGCCGCCAACGTCGGCTTCGACTGGCGCGATGTCGAGGGCGCCCTCGACAAGGTCCGGGAGGAGCTAGAGGAGCTACGGCAGGCGTCGACCGTCGAAGAGCGGGAGGCGGAGTTCGGCGATCTCCTGTTCACCATGGTCAACGTCGCCCGCAAGCTCGGTATCAACGCTGAGGACGCGCTGCGCGGCACGACCGGCCGGTTTGAGGCGCGTTTTCGCATGATGGAGCAAGCGGCCCGCGCCGACGGGCGGGCGCTCACGGATCTCCCGATCGACGAATTGGATCGCTATTGGGAGGCTGCCAAGCGCAACGGATGACGCCAAAGCGAGTTGGCGGCCTTGCCAAGCCAGTGGGGCGTCCCTATAATCTGTCCGTTTTCGGGCTGGCTTGATTATCCAAGAGTTCCAGATCACGTCTTGAGCACCTCCGAACCCAAAGCCTCCCGCGGAAAGGTTCACATCGCTGCGCCCGATCGGTTGATCTGGATCGTCGTGGCCGCGATCGTTGTATGGGGAGTGTGGGCGTTCGGATCGGAGCTGATGTTGAACCTACGGCTGAACCACGAGGTGCAGGCCTTGCGTGATGGAAACGCGCAATTGGCTGTGACCAACGAGCAGACGAGAACGCAGCTCGCCGCCGGCGGATCGCCTGCTGCGATGGAGGAGGCCGCGCGCAAGGCGGGGTTCGCTCGACCCGGCGAGCAGGTTTATGTCATCGTTAAGCCCAGTGACTCGGCATCGCCAGCGGCTGTGGGGACATCGGCCGCACCACGCGTCGTACCGAGTCCGTCAATTCGGGGACCTATCGCGAAGCACGACGGCGGCGTGATCGGCGCAATCCGGGAGTGGTGGAGGAATTTATGGCATTAGGAGGGTCTGCGGGTTAGGTGGCAGTGACGCCTGGGACGGTGGTGGACGGGACGGTCGTGGGGATTACGAACTTCGGGGCCTTCGTACAGATCGAGGGGGCAGGGACGGGGTTGGTTCACATTTCGGAGATCGCGAACGAGTACGTCCGCGACGTCAACAACCACGTGAAGATGAACGACAAGGTCAAGGTCAAAGTCCTCAACGTGGATGCGACCAACGGGAAGATGGACCTTTCGTTGAAGCAGGCGGCCGTGCCCGACGGACCGGCCGGGATGTCGGCTCCGGTGCTGCCGCGCTCCTACCGGCGTGGCGGCCGCGGGAAGCGGGAGCTGCCGGAAGGCGCCGACCCGGTCTTCGAGGAGAAACTCTCCAAGTTCTTGAAGACCAGCGAGGAGCGCCTGCTCGACATCAAGCGCAACATCGAAGCGAAGCGGGGCGGCCGCTTCAAGTAGTAGAATGACGCTCTCGCCTCGAGAGAGGCTGCACGCGGCGTGGAGCAGTGGAAGCTCGTCGGGCTCATAACCCGAAGGTCGCGAGTTCGAATCTCGCCGCCGCAACCAAGCAATTATTGAGGAGCCCATCGGGGCTCCTCTTCTTCTTTACACGCCGCGGCTATTTTTATGTTCGCGCCGTGAAGATCGCCCACTCCGACCGCTGGGTCAGCCTGATGGAGCGGTCCTGCGCCAGCATTTCCTCCAACCGCTGCAACCCGAGCCGGTACTCCAGCGGCGGCAGCAGGCTCAACGTCGAGATATACCGGCCGCGCACGCGGTCGACCACCTCGGCGATGTCAATCCGGCGCGGTTCGTCGCGCACCTCGACCCGCACATCCGCAAAGCCGCCGCGGCCTAGCTCCGAGGTCAGCGTCTGCACTGACGGAAAGCGAGGACGGTCGATGGTGGCGATGCTGGGGAAGTAGGCGTTCAAGTAAAACTCTTCGACGTGCCGCGGGGTGAAGGTCCACACACTCAACCGCCCGCCCGGCCGCAACACCCGTCGCGTTTCCGAAAAGGCGCGCACCCGCTGGCGCAGCAGGTGGACCACCATCACCATCATCACCAGCGACGCCTCGCCGTCGCCCACCGGCAAGCGATAGGCGCTGCCGCGAACCCACTCCACCCGTCCGGCCCCGTCCTTGGCGCGAGCGACATCCAGCATCTTGGCCTCGGAGTCGACGCCCATGACCCGGGCCGGCGTGATCGCCGCCAGCGGCAGGGTCAGCCGGCCCGTACCGCACCCGACCTCGACCACCAGGTCCCCGGCGTGCAGGTCGGCCTCGGCCAGCATGGTCTGGAGGCGCGCGCGATCGCCGGAAGAGAGCGGCCGAAGCGCGTCGTAGCGCGGCGCGATTTCGGCGAATGACGGCGACATCCTTGCTAAACTAACCGATGCTCGGGGCGGAGTAGCTCAGTGGTAGAGCAACCGGCCCATACCCGGTATGTCGCAAGTTCGATCCTTGCCTCCGCCATTCCCGTGATGCTCCCAAGACGCGTCGCCATCGCGATCACGCTGCACCATGTCTTCGACCCGGGAGAGCGTGTCGTGGTCGCCGTGTCGGGCGGCCCCGATTCGCTGGCTCTCCTTTCCGTCCTGCGCGAGATCGTTGCCGCCTTTCCGCTGCACCTTACCGTTGCCCATTTCGACCATGGCTGGCGCGCCGATAGTCAAACCGACCGGGACTTCGTCGCCTCAATGGCCTCCACCTGGGGATACGACTTCCGAACCGCCCGCGCCGCGGACGACATCCGGCATACGGAGAACGCCGCCCGCGCCGCGCGCTACGCCTTCCTCCGGCAAACCGCCGCCGACACCAACAGCACCGCCATCGCCCTCGGTCACACGCAGGATGACCAGGTCGAGACGCTGCTCCTCCACCTGCTCCGGGGCAGCGGCTCGAAAGGGCTGGGCGCGATGCGACGGCGCGACGGCGACCTGGCCCGCCCCGTGCTCGACATTTCGCGAACGGAGATCGAGGCCTACCTGGCGCAACTTCACCTGACGCCGATCCGCGATGCGACCAACGACGACCCGCGATTCACGCGCAACCGCCTGCGGCAGCAGGTCATGCCGGCGATCGACGCCTTCGATCCGGCGGCGCGCGACTTGCTGGCACGCACCGCCGACATCCTCAGCGAGGAAGACCGCTTCGTCGAGGCCCAGCTCGCGGATCTGCCGGACGGCATTGAGACCAACCGCAACGCGTTCGCGAAGCTGCCGCCCGCGCTGCAAAGGCGTGTCATTCGCCGGCTGGTCCCAGACGCGGGCTTCCTCGAAGTCGAGCGTCGGCGCCGCGGCGAAGAGCCACCGGTGCCCGAATCCGCCATCGCGCCCTCAAGGCCGCGCCTTCTGATCAAAACCTGCAGCTGTGACCGAGCGACCTTCAAAGCTCGAGACCAGGTCGGTCACCTCGACGCCGACCTCGTCCAGCTCCCGCTGTCGGTTGGCAGCCGCAAACCAGGCGATCGGATGCACGCACTGGGGCTGGCGCAGCCAAAACGCCTCCAGGACATCCTGGTCGATTCCCACGTCCCGCGACATCTTCGCGACACCTTACCGCTGGTTTCCGACGCCGAGGAAATCGTCTGGATCCCCGGTGTAACGATCGCGAACGGCAAGCGCGTCACCCCGGCGACGCATCGCCAGCTTCATCTCGAAATAGAGCGCTCCTGAACTCGTTCTACTTCCTGTTGGATAACAGGTTTCTTAAAAACCCGGTGATAAGATAGCGTGGCCATGAGAGGGCGAAACCGCAACATCTTCTACTTCATTCTGCTCGCGGGTTTGCTGGCGATCATCTGGGCAAGCTACAAGAGCTTCAACACCATCGCCGCGCCCGCCGACCGGTCGACGTCGGATTTCCTCGCGGCCGCGGATGGCGGAAAGATCAGCACCGCCCTCATCAAGGGCAACGGGACGGAAGTCGTCTGGGACTCGATCGACGGTGGTCATTACAAGACGACCTTCCGCGACACCTACCAGATCGAGACCATCCTCCGTGACGACCACGTCAAATTCAACACCGAACAGCCGAGCTCGTCGAACCTCTTGCTGTCGGTCATCCTGCCCAACCTGATCCTCTTCCTGGTCATCGGCGGATTCATGTGGTACATGCTTCGACAAACGCAAAGCGGCAACAACCAGGCCATCTCCTTCGGCCGCAGTCGAGCTCGCTTGCTGAGCGGCGACAAGCCGGCCGTCACCTTCAACGATGTCGCGGGCGTAGAGGAGGCCAAGCAGGAGCTCACCGAGATCGTGGAGTTCCTCAAGTTCCCGGAGAAATTCACCGCGCTTGGCGCCCGAATTCCAAAGGGCGTCCTCATGGTGGGTCCACCCGGCACGGGAAAGACCCTGCTCTCTAAAGCCGTGGCCGGGGAGGCCGGCGTGCCCTTCTTCAGCATCTCCGGCTCCGAGTTCGTCGAGATGTTCGTCGGCGTCGGCGCCTCGCGCGTACGCGACCTGTTCGACCAGGCCAAGAAGAACTCGCCCTGCATCGTCTTCGTCGACGAGATCGACGCCGTGGGCCGCCAGCGCGGCGCCGGCCTGGGCGGCGGCCACGACGAGCGCGAGCAGACCCTCAACCAGCTGCTGGTGGAGATGGACGGCTTCGAGACCAACACCCACGTGATCGTGATCGCGGCCACCAACCGGCCCGACGTCCTCGATCCCGCCCTGCTCCGCCCCGGTCGGTTCGACCGGCACGTGACCCTCGATCGACCCGACATCCGCGGTCGCCGCGCGATTCTCGAGGTGCATGCGCGCAACAAACCATTCGACGGGCAGGTCGACCTCGAAGTGCTGGCGCGCCAGACGCCCGGCTTTTCCGGCGCCGACCTCAGCAACCTTATTAATGAGGCCGCGATTCTCGCCGCCCGCAACAACAAGAAGGCCATCGGCCAGCTCGAGCTCGAGGAAGCGATCGCGCGGGTCATCGCTGGCCCGGAGCGCAAGTCACGAATGATCACCGAACAGGAAAAGAACGTCATCGCTTACCACGAAATCGGCCATGCGCTGGTCGCGAAGTCGTTGCCCAATGCGGACCCGGTGCACAAGGTCTCGATCATTTCGCGCGGCATGGCCCTCGGCTGGACGATGCAGCTGCCCACGGAGGATCGCTACCTCGTCTCGCGCAGCGAGCTCAACGACGACATGGCCGTCATCCTCGGCGGTCGCGTCGCGGAAGAGCTGATCTTCGGCGACATCACCTCAGGCGCCTCGGACGACATCGGCAAGGCGACCAAACTGGCCCGCCGCATGGTCACGGAGTGGGGCATGTCGGAGAAGCTCGGCCCGCTCACCTTCGGCCACAAGGAAGAGCTGGTCTTCCTGGGGCGCGACCTGGGCGAGCAGCGCAACTACAGCGAAGAGGTCGCCGGCGAGATCGACCAGGAGGTCCACCGCCTCGTCGACACCGGGTACCAGCGAGCCAAGAAAATCCTGACGGAGCGCCGCGAGAAGCTGGTCCAGCTGGCCGAATACCTCAAGCAGGAAGAGACCATCGAAGGCTGGCAGATGGACGCGGTCATCAACTCGCCCGACGGCAAGCTGCCGCCGGTGCCGGAGCGGCCCAAGGCCGAGGCGCCGCGCCCACCGCAGACCCAACCCAAGGCCGACGACCGCGGGCCCGAAATTCCGCCCGGCCGCCTGGAGCCGACACCAGCGTAAAGGAGGGCAGAGGGTGCCGTTCCTCGGACACTGGTACGTCATCTTCGCTCTCGTTCTCTATGCCGTGGTGATTGTGTTGGCGGTGTGGCTCGTGCTCTGGGCGATTCGAGTCGCTCCGCGAGGAATCCGGTCGGACAATGCGCTCCGCATCCTGAACGAGCGCTTTGCCCGCGGGGAGATCGACCAGCAGGAATACGAAACCCGAAAAGCCGCCCTGCGGCGTCCCTGAGCCGAGCCCAACCGACGCTGTAGGACAACCGCCCGCCTTCGCGTTATATTGGAAGCGCCCGCTTGGATCCTCAGGACCGAGACGGAATCATGCAGAAACCGACGATCGCCATCATCGGACCCGGCCGGGCCGGATCGGCGCTTGGGCGCGCCCTTCACACGGCCGGCTACGCCATCGCCGCCATCGGCGGCCGCAACCCGGATAACGTCCGCAACCTTTCCGAGGAGCTTGGCGCTCGCGCCTGCCAGAGCCCGGCGACCACCATCGACGTGGCCGACCTGACGATCCTGGCGGTTCCCGACGACGTCATCCTGCCGCTGGCCACCGACATGGTCGAGTCGCTCTGTTCGGCGGCCGGCCACGCAGCCGTGCACCTGAGCGGCGCCCAGGACCGCGGCGCGCTGCGTCCCCTGGCGCAGCAGGGGAGCCTCCGAACGGGAGTGTTCCATCCGCTGCAGACCTTCCGGCGCGGGCCGGAGGCAGTCGGAAACGTCGCGGGCACCTATTTCGGCATCGACGCCGACCCGCCGTTGCGCGACCAGTTGATGCAGATGGCGCGCGACCTGCATGGCTTTTCATTCGACTTGACGGGTGTCGACCTTGCCCTGTACCACGCTGCAGCGGTCTTCGCCGCGAACTACCCGATCACTCTGCTCGCGGAAGCGATCGCGCTCGCGGCGGAGGCCGGCCTTGACGCCGAGACCGCGCGGCTCGGCATGACGAACCTGCTCGTCGGCGCAGTCAACAACCTGCGTGACCTGGCACCGGCCGACGCCATCACCGGACCGGCGTCGCGCGGCGACGAGGGCACCATCGCGCGCCACCTCGAGGCGCTGAAAGGCGATCCGGCACTGCAGCGCCTCTATCAATTGCTCGCAGACCGCACCAAGCTCCTCAACCCCAACAAGGAGGCCGCCGCATGACGACCAACGTCCGCGACCTGCGCAAGTGGAAGACGGAGGGCAAAAAGTTCACGATGCTCACCGCCTATGACTACACGACCGCGCGCTGGCTCGACCGCGCCGGTATCCCGGTACTGCTGGTCGGCGACAGCCTGGGCAACACGATGCTGGGATATCCCGACACGCTCAGCGTGACGATGGACGACATGATCCGTCACGCGGGCGCGGTGGTTCGCGGCGCGCCGAATGCGTTGATCATCGGCGACATGCCTTTTATGGCCTACCACGCGTCCGAGGAGGACGCGATTCGCAATGCCGGCCGCTTCTTGCAGGAGGCGCGCGTCCATGCGGTGAAGATGGAGGGAGGAGGGCGTGTGATCGGCTACACGAAAACCTTGACCTCGATGGGCATCCCGGTGATGGGCCACCTGGGGCTGACGCCGCAGTTCGTCAACCAGTTCGGTGGCATGCGCGTTCAGGGTCGCAGTGATGAAACGGCCGAGCAGATCCTCAAGGACGCCCAGGCATTGGAGGAAGCCGGCGCTTTCGGCGTCGTCCTCGAGGGCATTCCGAGTGTGCTCGGTCAACGCGTGACCGAAGCGCTGACGGTGCCGACGATCGGCATCGGCGCGGGAGCGCATTGTGATGCCCAGGTGCTCGTCATCCAGGATGTCCTCGGGTTGAACCCCGACCACGTCGCGAAATTCGTCCGCCAGTACGCCAAACTCGGTGAGGCGATCGAGGCCGCGGCGCGCGCATTCGACCAGGACGTGCGCAATGGCGCCTTCCCCACCCCTGAGCACGAGTACTCCGCCCGCTAAGCCCGCCGTCATCGAGTCGGCGATCGCCATGCAGGAGCAGGCGATCGCATGGCGGCACGCCGGCGACGACATCGGGCTGGTGCCGACCATGGGGGCGCTGCACGCCGGCCATGACAGCCTGGTCAGCCGCGCCCGGCGCGACAACCAGCGCGTCGTCGTCAGCATCTTCGTCAATCCGAAGCAGTTCGGGCCTCACGAGGACTTCGAAAAATACCCGCGACCGTTCGAGCAGGATCGGGCCCGGCTTGAGGCGCTCGGCGTCGATGCCATCTTCCACCCGCCCGTCGACCAGATCTACCCGCCGGCGTTCAAGACCCGGGTCGATCCGGGGCCGCTGGCAGAGGTTCTCGAGGGCAAGAGCCGGCCGGGCCACTTCGGCGGCGTGCTCACGGTCGTGCTCAAGCTCCTCAACGTGACTCAGCCAAAGCGCGCCTATTTCGGCCAGAAGGACTTCCAGCAGGTGGTCCTGGTGCGCCAGCTGGTTCGCGACCTCGCCCTCCCGGTCCGGATCGTCGTCGTGCCCACGGTCCGGGAGCCGGACGGCCTGGCGACGAGCTCCCGAAACGCCTACCTCGACCCGGCCCAGCGGCAGCTTGCCCCGATCGTCCGCCAGGCGGTCACGGAGGCGGCACGGGCTTTCGCTGAGGGTGAAACTGACCCCGCCAAGCTCGAGCGGCTCGCGGCCGATCGGATCGCCCGCGCGCCGGGCCTTGAGATCGATTACGTCGCCGTGGTGGACGAAACCACGCTCAGCCGCCCCCAGCACGCCTCGCCGGGCAGCGTTTTGGCAGTCGCTGTTAAACTTGGATCAATCAGATTGATCGATAACGTGGTATTGGGAGCGGAGCGCCTCTGAGTTCAGAGCGGCGCTCCAAAGCGAAGGGCGGAGTAACAACTTCAAAGGTCAAGGCGAAGCCGACCGCGAAAGCGGCACGCCCAAAGCCGGCGTCGTCCGCCCGGAAGGAGTCGTCAGCGGCCCATAAACCAGCGGTCGCGACCCGGCCGACCCCCAAGCCCTCGGTCGCCCCTCGCAGTCAGCCGACCAACGGCCAGCCGGCGGCCTCTTCCGCACAGCCCGTGCTCCAGCCAGCACCCGTCCAGCAGCCGCCGCTGGCGCCCGGCGTCCCCGTGCTTCCCTTCCCCAGGCCCACCATCCTCGGCCTCGGCTCGCCCTGGCGGACGGCCGGTCGCCCCGCCGGGATGCCCCCGCGCCCCGCCCCCGTTCCACACCCGACGCCCGCACCGCAGCCGCGTCCGGCCGCCCCTCCCGTGATCACGATGCGGTTCCCGATGACCGCCGTCGACAAGCTCATCAAGGAGGCGCTCGCCGAGGACGTCGGCGACGGCGACCTGACGACCGAGTCGCTCTTTCCGGGAAAGGTGAAGGCCCGCGGCAAGCTGATCGCCAATGAGGAAGGGGTTCTGGCCGGGTTGCCCATCTTCAAACGGGTGTTCGAGCTGGTCGACAAGAACATCTCCTTCGAGCCGCGCGCCACCGACGGCATGGCCCTGGCTGGGGGCCAGCTGGTAGCGCGCGTGTCGGGCCCGGCGGTGAGCGTGCTCAGGGCGGAGCGGACGGCGCTCAACTTCCTGCAGCTCCTTTCCGGAATCGCCAGCCAGACGGCCAAGTTTGCCAACGCCGTGAAGGGGACCAAGACCCGCATCCTCGACACCCGCCGGACCACGCCGGGCCTCCGCTTCCTCGAGAAGTACGCGGTTGAGGTCGGCGGCGGCGCGAGCCTGCACAAGGGGCTCGCCGACCGGCTCGTCGTTACGGAGTCCCACCTTGCCCTGAGCGAGGGGGTGCCAAGCGTCGTCAGGCAGCTGCGCAAAGCCCACCCGGGCAAGCGGATCGAGCTAACGGTCACCAACATGCAGGAGCTGGACCAGGCGCTGACGGCGAAGGTCAACGTGCTGCTGCTCGAGAACTTCCCGCCGGGCCAGGTCCGCCAGGCCATTGCCCTCGTCCAGGGCCGCGCCAAGGTGGAGGTCACCGGCAAGGTCGGCCTCGACAATGCGCGCGCCTACGCCCTCGCGGGCGTCGACTACATCTCGGTCAGCCAGTTGACCCAGTCGGTCAAGGCCTTCGACTTCAGCTTCCGCGTTTCTCGATAGTCAGTTCGTCTTCGAGGCTGCCAGGCCGAGAAGGCACGCCGCCCCGGCGGCGGCAAGGAAGATCTCCCCTGAGTTTTCGCGGCCTGCTGTTAGACCGGAGCAACCGCCGGCGCCAGCTCCAGCATCCGGCGCCGTTTGCGCCGCGCGTCCAGGATCTCGGCGGCGAATCCGTAGCCAGCGTCGATGTAGTCCCTGGTGGCACCGAAGTCCATCGAGTGGCGTAAGAACCCGGCGCTCGGGCGCAGGTGGATGATGTCGACATTGCGGGCCATTTGCTTGATGGTCCAGCGCGTCCGGTGCTGGGCGGCGATCTGGAACGTGTGGTCGACGATGGCGTTCATCGACCCGAGCGGCGTCGGTAGCCGGCCAGCGTAGCCGGAGTCCAGGACGTAGACGCGCCGGGCGCCCAGCTCGATGGCAGTATCGAGCCCGGTAGGGTCGACCAGGCCACCGTCCACGTGCTGGCGTCCGTCGATCATGACGGGTGGAAAGACGCCCGGGATCGCGGACGAGGCCAGCACCGCCGGTCCCAGGGGCCCGTGGGAGAAGACCGCCTTCTTACCCATCGTCAGGTCGATGGCCACCGTATGGAGAGGCACCGCGAGGTCCTCGAAGTTGGACACTTGCAGGTGTTGGGCGATGAAGCGGGAGAGCCCACCGCCCTCGTAGAGGGAGGGCTTGCGCCGCATCATGTTCCGGGCGGCGCGCCACCAGACCATATCGAGCGAGCGGCGGCTGACCTGGTGCCAGACCTCCTCCAGGCTTTGCACCCACTCCAAGTCCGGCCGGTGGGCGAGCCAGGCGCCATTCCAGGCGCCGATCGAGACTCCCACGATGAAATCCGGGACGATATCGCGCTCGATCAGGGCGCGCAACATCCCGACCTGAGCAGCTCCCCGAGCCCCACCTCCAGAAATCGCGAACGCCGTCTTATCGCGCCCCCAGCGCAGCATGTGTCTTTTAGTCTATGCAAGTAAGGCACCGAAGTACACCGCGGAGTTGGTTTTCGGAGATGACGACAATGCCCGGTTGCTATACTTCGAAGTGACTCGCGCCTTTGCCTACAACTTTGACGACCAACGAGTTCCAATAACACAAGGTGGTGGCCTACTGGATTGTCAGATTTCGAGCTTTCTCAGGACTCGTCCGACTCGCAGAATGGAAGCGCAGCGACGATGGAGGAGTTCCTCAACCAGGAGGAAGCTTCAAGTAAGCGCATAGCCCACGGCGACATCATCGACGGGGTCGTCGTCCGGGTTGATCCCGATGAAGTCCTGGTCGATGTTGGCTCGAAATCCGAGGGGGTAATCTCCAGCCGGGAACTGGGGACGCGCGAGGCGGGAACGCCCGACCTCCATGCCGGTGACCACATCAAGGTCTTCGTGCTGCAGCCTGAAAACGAGGACGGCAACGTCGTCCTGTCGCTCCGCCGAGCCCGCGCGGAATCGGTCTGGGTCAAGGCCCAGGAGCAGCAGGAGACCGGCGAGATGATGGACGCCGAGGTCCGCGAGCAGAACAAGGGCGGCCTGATCGTCAACATCCTGGGCCTGCGCGGCTTCCTGCCGACCTCCCAGGTCTCACGCACCCACAGCTCGAACCTCCAGGAGCTGGTCGGCCAGCGGATCGGGGTCAAGATCCTCGAAGTCAACCGCAAGCGCAACCGGCTGATCGTCAGCCAGAAGGCGGCCTTCGACGAGGACCGGGCCCGCCAGCGGGGCGAGCTCTTCGAGAAGCTCAAGATCGGCGATGAGATCGAGGGTAAAGTCTCGGGCCTGACCACTTACGGCGCCTTCGTCAACCTGGGCGCCGCCGACGGACTGATCCATATTTCCGAGCTCTCCTGGGACCGGGTGGCGAACGTCGCCGATGTCCTCACTGTCGGCCAGGAGGTGCGGGTCAAGGTCATCAAGCTCGATCCCGACACGTCGCGCATCTCGCTCAGCCTGCGCCAGCTCGGCCAGGATCCCTGGGACCACATCGAGAAGCGGTTCCCGCCGGGGGCGATCGTCGAGGGTGAAGTCACCAAAATCAAGAAATACGGCGCCTTCCTCCAGATCGGCGACGGCATCGAGGGCCTGCTGCACATTTCCGAGCTCGCCTGGGAGCATGTCGAGCACACGGAGGATGTCGTCCAGGTGGGCCAGCACCTCCGGGTGCGGGTGCTGCAGGCCGATCGGAGCCGACGCCGGATCAGCCTGTCGCTCAAGCAGGCGGAGGATCCCTCCACGCGGCCGGCTGAGTCTGAGGTGTCGGATTACCCGGGAGAGATCGAGCGGGTGCCCGAAGCCGAGCGCGAGCGAGTCTACGCCGAGGTGAGCGCCGCCCCGCAAGAATAGGGGCGTTTTGGCGTTCGACGCAGCTAAGGGATTATTAGATTTGGCGCGTATTCAAACTGAATTTGCGCTATGCTTCCGAGAACGATTGTTTAGACCTACCCGAGCAGTGGTAACTCCCTAACGTCCTAGCAGGCGGCAAACCGCAGATCCGAACGGGAAGTCATTTGAAAATTCCGGGTATCGTAATAGGTAGAAGTCAACTCAGTCGGAGGATATTGGTTGTACCCCTTTGAACGGTTTACGGAGCGAGCGAAGAAGGTCCTGACGCTGGCCCAGGAAGAGGCCGAGCGCTCGCACCATTCATATATCGGCACCGAGCATCTGCTCCTTGGGTTGCTGCGCGAAGGCGAAGGCCTCGCCGCCAAGGTGCTGAACAATCTCGGCGTCGAGATCAACAAGGTCCGCGCCACCATCGAGTCGGTGCTGGGCCGGAACGAACGCATCATCATCCAGCAGATCATCCCCACCTCACGGGTCAAGAAGGTCATCGAGATCTCCTTTGAGGAAGCCCGCCGGATGGGCAACAACTACGTCGGCACCGAGCACCT
>Ga0209009_1000227_pt1 | contig 22605 bp, 18 predicted proteins | sample BlaSpr_A8_OM3_M2_FD_187979 | JGI IMG/M metagenome (GOLD analysis project Ga0209009, IMG submission 187979) | Forest soil microbial communities from Thunder Bay, Ontario, Canada - Black Spruce, Ontario site 2_A8_OM3_M2 (SPAdes) (version 2) | ecosystem: Environmental > Terrestrial > Soil > Boreal... | reverse complement strand
AAGCCAATGTTTCGCGTCCGGCCGAGCACACCTTCGTCCGTGGCGAACCATTGGAAGCCGAGTTCCATGGCAATTTCGAGCGCTTCATCGGAAACCGATCCTTCCGAGGGCCATACTCCCACCGGCGGTTTTCCAAAGACGCGCTCGTGATATTGCCGCGAGCGCAGCAACTGTTCACGCGCATCTTCCGGATGCCGAAACGCCGGATGCGGCAATGGCGACTGCGGATTCGATACCCGCGCGATGTCCGTGTCACAAAGTAGAGGAAGGATCGGATGATAATAGGGCGTGGTAGAAATTTCGATCTGGCCTCGCTCTGCGGCCAGCCTGTACTCCGGTAACACAGCGCCGAGCAGTTCCAGTTGCTTGTCTCGCAGAGCAGCCTTGTCTTTTTCCGTGTAATTAGCGCCTTTGCGCGACAATTGGGATACTACGGGATCTTTCGCGATGTACTCCTCGTCCATCCAGGCGAGTTGCGAAAGCAATTGCAAATCGCGCCAATCGCGCACGTCGAACCGCGCAACGCAGGATTCCACGCCGGCTGTTCTAACTTGTGCTTGCAGCTCGGCAAATCGAGGCCAGCGTCGCACGAAGTTTTCGTTCACTTGAAATGCGCGCTCGAGTATTTCGCGTTTCTGCGGAGGCTCGAGCGATTCCGCTGGCGCAAAGGCCAGCTCGAACCACGGTTCCTGAAACTTGCCGCTGGCGTATTCCTCAATTTGCGCAGCCAGTAGCGGGACGAAATTGAAAGTCGCATGTAGCCGGGGAAATTCTCCGAGAATTTTCACCATGCCCCAGTAGTCTTTGAGTGCATGCAAACGCGTCCACGGCAGCATGTAGCGTCCGGTGAACGGTTCGCGGTACTGCGGTTGATGCATGTGCCAAAGGATGGCGAGATTAACGCGGCTCAAAAGAGCGGGCCTTCCGTCTGCATCGACACCTCAATAAATTCTCGGCGCAATCTAAAGCTGCTTCCCGTTTCTGCGCCCCATTCTCTTACCATGCTAGAATGGCCGCGCGCAAATATGCGCCTGCTTGATAAATATATTGGCCGCGAAGTAGCCTCGCATTCCATGCTTGGCCTCGCTGTCTTCACTTTCGTTTTCTTCGTGCCGCAACTTGTACGCTTGATGGATTTGGTCGTTCGCCACTCTAGTGGCATCGGAACAGTCGCTCTTCTGTTTCTCTGTTCGCTGGCGCCGGTGCTCGCATTCACCATTCCGATGGCTGTGCTCGTGGGAGTTCTTATCGGGCTCGGCCGGCTTTCTGCCGATAGCGAGATCGTCGGCATTCACGCTTCCGGCATCAGCATGCGCCGGCTGCTACTTCCCATCGGATTCGTAGCGGCGAGCTGCGGGCTCCTTACTCTGGTGCTTACGTTCTGGATAATCCCGCTGTCCTGGCGCACACTCGGCAAACTTGAACAAAAGGTTCTTGCGTCCCAAGTGCCTTTTGCAGTGCAGCCGCGTGTGTTCGACGAGCGCTTTCCGCATTTCGTATTATACGTACAAGATGTGGAAGCCGCGGCCACACGTTGGCGCGGCGTTTTCCTGGCCTCCTCGGCTCAAGCTAGCGCCACATCGAATATAACGCTGGCACAGGACGCGCAAGTAGTGGCCGGATCAGAACGGGACCAGATAGAACTTCATTTCGGCCCAGGCGGCACGCACGACTACGATCCCCACGAGCCGGACCATTATAGTGTCACCACCTTCGGCAAAAGCGATATTCCCATCGACATTTCGGCTTCTACAAGCGCCACCAAGACCACCGCGTTTACCGATGCTGAGAAATCCGTGTCCGGGCTTTTGGCAGATCAAGGGCCAAACTGGCGCGACGCTCGCGTGGAGTTTCATCGGCGTATCGCTTTCCCCGCAGCCTGCTTGATTTTCGCGCTCTTGGGTGTTCCGGTTGGAGTGCGGCCACGCCGAGGGGGCCGAGCGGCTGGACTGGTTCTCACCTTGGTGCTGATCGGTGGCTATTATTTTCTTTTTGTCACCGGCGCGCACATGGCGCAGCAAGGATCGCTAGCTCCCTGGGCAGGCATTTGGGAAGCGAACATCGTGGCCGCAATCGTAGGATTTATCTTTCTGCGTCGAATTGAAAACATTCGCAAGCCCAACCGCATCACCGGCGCGTTGGAATCCATTTTTTCGCGGCAGCGAAAATCACAGCGCCTGGAATCCGATGCAGCGCCAATCCGTATATCGAATGGTCCGATCTCGAATGGCTCAGCGAGCCTCGTTGCTCCCGCACTCAAAGTTCGACAGGAAACAGGCGCAGGCAGCTCTGTAGCGTTCCCCATGCTGATGGACATGTATTTACTGCAGCAGTTCTTCTACTACTTTCTCGTGCTGCTCGCAGGTTTCGTGCTGATCTTCGATGCGTTCACGCTATTCGATCTCTTGGGCGATATTTCCAAGAACCACATTCCGGCATTCATGGTCCTCAATTATTTTCGATACCTCGTGCCGCTCATGGTGTATCAGCTTTCGCCGCTAGCATCGCTGGTAGCCACATTGGTGACACTCGCTGTTCTGGCGAAAAATAATGAAGTAATAGCCTTCAAGGCCAGTGGCGTGAGTCTCTACCGAATTGTCCTTCCGCTCACGTTGGCAGGCTGCATCACCGCGGCCGGAATGTTTCTTCTGGATGACACCTTTCTCCCCTACGCAAATCAGCGGCAGGACGCTCTTCGCAACGAAATTAAGGGACGTCCGGCACAAACGTATTTTCAACCCGCTCACCAGTGGATATTCGGGGAGAATGACAAAATTTTTAATTACGAACTTTTCGATTGGGAGCGCCAGCTTTTCGGCGGGCTAAGCATTTTCGAGCTCGATCCCAATACTTTCCAGATGCGCCGCCGCGTTTTTGCCACACGCGCCACTTGGGAAGCCACCGAGAACGCTTGGGTACTCACAGGTGGATGGATCCGCGACTTCGATGGCAACAAGGTCACGCGCTATACGCCATTTAAGGTCAACTCGCTTCCTGAACTAACCGAAGCACCCAGCTATTTCCGCAGAGAGGTTCGCCAGTCGGCTCAGATGAATTGGCGGCAATTAGGACAGTACATCGCAAGTCTGCGCCAGGCAGGTTTCGATACTTCGCGGCTGTCTGTCCAATGGCAAAAGAAGTTCGCTTTCCCTCTAATCGCGGCGATTATCGTGTTCCTCGGCGCGCCATTTGCTTTTCTGGTGGGGACTCGCGGCGCGGTCGGAGGACTGGCTGTCGCCGTCTGCATTGGAATTGTCTACTGGGCGACCGCCGCGCTCTTCGAAGCGATGGGATCGGTTGGACAGTTGCCGCCCTTGCTTGCCGGGTGGGCGCCGGATGCGATCTTCGGTTTCCTAGCGGTTTACTTCTTCTTGAAAATGCCGACTTAGACTTTTAAAGTGTTAGTTGAATGCGGGATTGTGAAAGAAGTCCGCATCGAAAACCGATTCTTTAAGTTCCCAGTTTCTCTTTGTCGCACGATGCGGAAAAAGTTTGAAGCCCCACTGCAATTGTCGGCTGTCCCACAGTGGAAGTATTTCCGCAGCTCACCGTCGCCTAAACTCGAGCTGCGCGTGGCCCGCGTAGAATTCGCACTGGAAGCAAAATGATCGCGCGAACGAGTTCAAGCGCTCCTTCAACCGCGATTCCTAAAATTCGAAATGGCAAAAGAAGCAGCCAAACGATTGGGTAGATGACCAGGGCCAGCAACGCCAGCGGCCAGCACAGGACCAACAATATGCACCAAAGTAAGAACCCCACCATCGCACCTCCTAACTTTTATCTCTGCTCTGGAGTCATTAGATGATACGCATTCGCTAGTAATTTCGTTCCGCGGCTGCAACCGTGAGTGCACACCAGATCCGTCACGGCGAGCTACTTGGGCGGCGAGGCTCTCGCTGCTAGCCCCTAGGCGCTAGCGATTTGATCTTTTGAATCACCAGATCGATTCCCACCTCGTTATATCCGCCCTCAGGGATAATAACGTCGGCATACCGCTTTGAAGGCTCGACGAATTCCATGTGCATAGGCCTCACAGTCGCCATATATTGCTCAACGACCATATCCATGGTGCGTCCTCTTTCGCGGATATCTCGCACCAAACGCCGAATAAATCTTAGATCGGCGTCGGTATCTACGAAAATTTTAATGTCCATCAAACTGCGGAGAGCTTCATCGTCGAAGATCAAAATTCCTTCCACAATAATGCTGGAGCGCGGAGGAATTTCGACGGCTTCGCTCAGCCGCCTATAATCGGCAAAATCATAGGTCGGGCGTTCGATAGTCTCCCCCGCGCGCAACTGGCGCACATGCTCTGCAAGCAAGAGCGTGTCCATCGAATCAGGATGGTCAAAATTCAGTTTGATACGCTCTTTAAACGGCAAGCCGGGAAAGTCTTTGTAGTAATTGTCTTGCTGCAAAACGATGACGTTGCTGGAGGAGAGTGCTTCGATAATTCGGCGCGTGATCGTGGTCTTTCCCGATCCCGAGCCTCCGCATATGCCGATTATTAGCGGCCTGTTCTCGAATGGGCGAATATCTGGTTCGGTTTTCCGCGGCGCCACGTCGATCCGCACAATACCAACGCTTAATTCCTGGATTTTTTTGCTTGGCCCTTTTTTCGTTCTTCAAGAACCGCCTGAGCCGCCGCCAGCCTGGCCACGCCAACGCGAAACGGAGAGGCACTCACATAATCCATGCCCACGCGGTGACAGAATTTCACGCTCTCAGCGTCGCCGCCATGCTCGCCACATATTCCAATTTTCAAGTTCGGCCGGGTCTTTCGTCCTCGTTCGATTCCCCATTCGACGAGCATTCCCACGCCAGCTTCATCAATCGTTTGAAATGGGTCGGAAGTGAAGATGCCGGCCTTGCGCTCATCCACGTATTCCGGAAGGAACCGTCCCGCATCATCGCGAGAAAGACCCATGGTCGTTTGCGTCAGGTCGTTTGTCCCGAACGAGAAGAATTCCGCGACTTCGGCAATTTGGTCCGCCAGTAAAGCCGCGCGAGGAAGTTCGATCATGGTCCCGACAGTGTATTCAACCTTAACTTTAGCTTTCGCAATGATCTCGTCTGCCACACGACGCGTGGCCTGATCGAGAATTTGCATCTCTTTTTTGTCCATGGTGAGCGGATGCATGATCTCAGGTATCACTTTAATCTTATTTTCCTGACATTCAATCGCCGCTTCGATAATCGCTCGAATTTGCATTTCGAGAATCTCAGGATAGGTAATGCACAACCTGCAACCGCGATGACCGAGCATCGGGTTCGCTTCGTGTAATTGCTCTACGCGCCGCGCAACAGCCTCCGGCGACATACCTATTTTTCGCGCTAGCTCCGCCTGCTTCGCCGGATCGTGCGGGACGAACTCGTGAAGCGGAGGATCGAGCAGGCGTATGGTGACTGGAAGGCCATCCATCGCCTTGAAGATTCCGACGAAATCCCGACGCTGAAACGGAAGAAGTTTTGCGAGAGCTGCTTTGCGAGCATCCGAGGTATCCGCCAAAATCATTTCCTGAATGGCTAGTTGCCGCTCGCCGCTTTTCTCAGGATGCTCAAAGTCCTTGAAAAACATATGCTCCGTGCGTACCAAGCCGATGCCTTCTGCGCCCATTTCGCGGGCCACTCGGGCATCTTGCGGAGTGTCGGCATTAGTGCGAACGCCAAGTTTGCGCACTTTATCGGCCCACTTTAGAAGCGTATAGAAGGCTGGGGGGGGCTCCGGACGTATCAGATCAATTTGGCCACCGTATACGGTTCCATCACTGCCATCCAATGTGATCCACTCGCCCTCGCGGACCGCATGCCCGTTTGAACTCATCGTTTTCTTCTTCAGGTCGATGTCGAGCTTTTCCGCCCCAACGATGCAGCATTTGCCCCAGCCGCGCGCGACCACTGCGGCGTGACTGGTCTTGCCTCCGGTGGCGGTCAAAATTCCTTGCGCGACGTTCATGCCGCCGACGTCCTCGGGACTGGTCTCATGGCGCACGAGAATCACTTTCTCGCCGCGCGCCGCCCACGATTCCGCATCCTGGGCGGTGAAGACAGCTTTACCCACAGCCGCGCCAGGGACTGCGTTGATGCCTTGCACGACTTTGCGAGACGACAGTTCGGCGCGATTCATTCGCGGATCAATCACGGGATAGAAAAGTCGCTCGACGTCATCCGATTTGATTCTTTCAAGTGCTTCTTCAACTTCTATCAGACCCTCGTCAACCATATCCACGGCGATTTGAAACGCGGCCGATGGAGTGCGTTTGCCGGTACGCGTCTGCAACATATATAGAGTGCCGTTCTCAACCGTGAACTCCAGGTCCTGCATGTCCCGATAATGTGTTTCCAGCGTCTGCCGGACACGTTCAAGTTGTTTGTAAACTTTTGGCATGCGCTTGGAAAGCTCGCTTAAGTGCATAGGCGTGCGAATTCCCGCCACCACATCTTCTCCCTGCGCATTGAGGAGAAAATCGCCGAAGAAAGTTTTCTCGCCAGTCGAGGGATCGCGTGTAAAACACACACCGGTCCCGGAATCATCTCCCGTATTTCCGTACACCATCTGGACCACATTCACTGCAGTCCCCAGAAGACCTGTAATCTTTTCCACGCGCCGATAGGTCTGCGCTTTTTCTCCCATCCAGGATTCGAAAACCGCCCCTATGGCGCCCCAAAGCTGTTCGTACGGATTCTCAGGGAATGACTTTCCGGTTTTTTCCTGAAAGTGCCGTTTATATTCGCCGATTAATTCGCGCCAACCCTCGGCGGAGACTTCGGTATCGTCCTTTACTCCGAGTCTCTTTTTCAACGCGCGCAAGCGGGATTCAAAATCATCTTTCGGCAGGCCAATTACTACGCCGGAATACATCTGCACGAAACGCCGGTAGGCGTCGAAGGCGAAACGCTCATTCTTTGTGGCGCGCGCCAAGCCGGCAACGGAGGCGTCATTCAATCCGAGATTCAAAATTGTTTCCATCATTCCCGGCATGGAGCGGGCTGAGCCGGAGCGGACGCTTACGAGCAAAGGATCTTTCGCATCTCCCAATTTCTTCTTGGTAAGTTTCTCAAGACGTTTGAGATTCTTCTCGACTTCCGCTCGCAGGTCTTTCGGGAACTGGCGGTTGTGCTTGAAATAATAGTCGCAAGTCTCGGTAGTAATAGTAAATCCCGCAGGAACCGGAAGGCCGATGCGAGTCATTTCGGCCAAGCCAGCGCCCTTGCCGCCGAGCAAGTCTTTCATCTCGCCGTCGCCGTCGGCTTTTCCCGTTCCGAAGAAATAGACGTATTTCATGTTCGCCTCGCGATTTTAGTTTCCGTTAAGAATCTTGACCTTCCAGTTGCATGTGACCGATCCGTGAGGAAATATTGTCGGCGCGCCAACAGCTAAGCTCTTGCTTTAATGTGTCGCGAGCCGAATTTTGCCCATTAACGCGATTGTTGAGATAAATCTTTAGCATCCTCTGAAACCAATTCGGAGAAGTCCGCGATGGTGGAAAACTCCTTTAGCAAATTCCCCAACAGCGCAAGCCTATTTTTTCGCACCCGGGTGTCTTCAACCATCACTAGAACGTTGTCGAAGAATTTATCTACCGACGGACGAAGCTCGGATATTACTTCAAGTGCTTCTCGATACTTGCCGGCTTTCTTTCGACGTGTCGCTTCGGCCCCAATCTTTTGAGCTGACGCGTGAAGTTCACGCTCCGCGGGTTCCCAAAGAAGCTCAGGTTCCACTTCAATCTGCGCTTTATCAAGCTTACCCGCTGACTTTTCCAGTATGTTGCGGATGCGCTTGAAGGAAGCCGCCAGCGGAATAAAATCCTTCGTATTGCGAATTGCTTTTACTGCAACTATCCGCTCGGCCGCGTCCACGAGGTCGTCCGCGCTGGCTGCAAACGCCGCGTTGATTTCGTCGTATGCGAATCCGCGCTTCTCTTTCAGCAGGAAACGGGCGCGCTCCAAAAGGAAATCGAGGACTTGCTTCTGCACAGCTTCGGAAACTTCGATCTTGGGGGCGTGGTCTTTCAACGACTTTGACGCTGCGGAAATTGCGGCGGAAAGCGACAGCGGCAGTTTTCGTTCCAGAATTATCTTCGCAACTCCCAGAGCTGCCCGCCGCAAAGCAAAAGGATCGCTTGAGCCCGTCGGGACCGCACCCACTGCGAAGCACGCCACTAGAGAATCAAGTTTGTCGGCGAGCGAAACAGCGCAACCGGTCAAGTTGCGTGGCAACGCATCGTCCATACCCGAGGGCTTGTAATGATCGTAAACAGCTTGCCAGATTTCCTCCGGTTCATGCTGAGCCCGGGCATAGAGTCCTCCTACAATTCCTTGCAGCTCCGGAAATTCACGCACCATCTCCGTCACCAAGTCACATTTTGCGAGTTCGGCTGCACGATCAGAACCTGCCACGTCCGCATGGGAAACGCCTCCACTGAACCATTGCTCGGCGAGCCAACGCGCCAGTTCGCGCATGCGGTCCACTTTGTCGGCGTAACTGCCAAGACGGGACTCGTATGTAACGGCTGCGAGCTTCGGCAAATAATCTCCCAGCGGACGCTTGAGGTCGGTCTCCCAGAAAAATTGGGCATCGGAAAAGCGTGCACGCAGCACGCGCTCATGTCCGGCGCGCACAATGCCTTTCGTGTCGCCGGGCAAATTAATTACGGCGAGAAAATGTGGCGCGAGTTCCCCATTGCGAGTTTCCAACCCGAAGTACTTCTGGTGGCCGCGCATCACGGTTATGAGAATCTCTTCCGACAACGCCAGGAAGGAAGAATCGAATTCTCCCATGATTACGCTGGGATACTCGTTCAAGTAAGTCACGAGGTTTAGGAGATCCGAATCCTCGTGCACGCGCAACTGTTTCCGAGCAGTCAGCGTGTGAATCTCCGCTTCAATTTTCTTGCGCCGAGCCTCCGGGCGGCACAATACAAAGTTCTTCTTTAACTTTTCTTCGTAATCATCCGGGCCGCTAACTGGAATGTTTTTCTTTCCCAGAAAGCGATGCCCCTCGGTTTGATTGCCTGCATGAACGCTGGCAAAGGAAAAGGGCGCCACTCGGCCGGCGAACACTCCCACCATCCATCGAATGGGCCGTATGAACCGAGATGAGTCGGCTCTAGTCCAGTACATCGAACGCGGCCATGAAATTTCTTGAATGGCTTGAGGCAGAACTGTGGCGAGAATTTCCGCAGCGGGCTTTCCAATTACAATTTGCTTCGCGGCGACGTATTCGCCTTTCGGCGTGTTCACGATTGAAAGTTTTGAAATAGGAATGCCCTGCTTCTCGGCAAAGCTCATGGCTGCGCGCGTCGGCTCGCCGACATTGTCGTAGGCCACAGATTTCGGCGGGCCAGTGACTTCACGCGTTACATCTTCCTGACGCAAACGAATCTTGCGAACAATCGCGACTAATCTTCGAGGCGCGCCGAAAGTGTCAATTGAAGTTCCGGATTGTTCTTCCGCCAGCAGTCCGTGTGATACAAAATATTTCTGAAGTATCGCTTTAAGCTCTGCGGACGCCTTCAAAATCATTCCCGCAGGAATTTCTTCGCATCCAATCTCGAAAAGAAGGTCGCCGGTAGCTTTCAAAGCGGAAGGCTTCAATGACTTTGATTTGGGACGCGAGCTCATGCGCCCCTGCCGAGTGGTTCAGGCGCGAGCGCCGTCCCCGACCGCTGCCGCAACCAAAGTTCAGCAACGCGAACTGCTAGCCTGCGGACGCGGCCAATCATGGCAGCGCGCTCGGTTACCGAGATTGCCCCGCGCGCATCAAGCAAATTAAAAAGGTGGGAACACTTCAGAGTCAGGTCATAAGCCGCCAGAATCGGAAATCTATTGAGATTTTTGGTCTCAGACTTTGGCCAAGCATCTAGAATTCGTTTTGCTTCGGCTTCGTTCAACTCAAATTGCTTGCGGGTGGATGCTGCATCCGCGTAATCGAAGCTATAAGCGGAAAACTGACGCTCTTCAGCCAAGCGTACTTCACCATACGTTTTATTTTTCGACCAACGCACAGCAAATACGTTGTCCACGCCTTGCAAGTAGGCAGCGATGCGGTCTAAGCCGTAGGTCAGTTCAACCGATATAGGATCCAGGTTGATTCCGCCGCTCTGCTGAAAATATGTGAACTGGGTTATCTCAAGTCCGTCGAGAAGAACCTGCCAACCGATGCCCCACGCTCCTAGCGTCGGGGATTCCCAGTTGTCCTCTTCAAACCGAATATCGTGTTCTTTCAAGTTAATGCCAACGGCGGCCAAACTGTTGAGATAAAGTTCCTGCGCATTCGCTGGCGATGGCTTAAGTATTACTTGAAGCTGAGTGTGTTTATACAAACGATTCGGATTTTCGCCATATCGACCGTCAGCGGGGCGCCGGCTCGGTTGCGCATAAACGACACGATATGGATCGGGTCCGAGTACGCGCAAAAAAGTTTCAGGGTGCATGGTGCCCGCGCCGACTTCCACATCATACGGCTGCTGCAGAATGCAATCCTGAGCCGTCCAATAATGTTCAAGTGTTAGTAGAAGATCCTGAAAAGATAATCCTCTGCTTTCAATGTTGCGCTGGGCCGGAGAAAATCTATCCCTTGCTTTAGCAACTTGCATGTTCACGCCGTGGGCTCCAGAAGTTCTCGAGATTTCAACTTGCGATCTATCTGCTGTTCAATCACGTCGAGAGTGATATCGGTCAACTCTCGGGCGGTGGAGTCGGAAATCTCGCCTGGTGCAAACTTGTCTAAGCGCTGTGCGAGCATCCTGCGCGCAGCTACCAACGCAGTAGCCGGGATTGCGCGTAACCCCGGTTTGCGACACTTCGCGCAAAATAGCGCCGAAGAACTGCGCGAAAAATAGGCCGGCTGGTTGAAGGTAAGCACCGTCCCGCACCTCGAACAAACATCCAACGGCGGAAGCCATCCGCCAAGCTTTACTGTCCACAACGCGAAATAAGCCAGGGGCACTTCCCACTTACCCGTGCGTTTCACCGCTTGCGCAGTCAACAGCAAAAGTCGAAAATTCGCGTCTGACGCCTCGCGGTCCGGTAAAACCGCTTCGGTAACCTCGCTAATAATGGCCAATCCGACGCCCGATTCGTAATCCTTGAATGCGTCAAGAAACGACTCGATCAATTCGCACTGGCTGATACGCACAAGCTCGCGTGTTTCCTTTTCGAAAAACCATATGCGCACGTGCGAAAGACGTTCCAGCGTAGAGCCGAAACGGCTCTTAGTTCTGCGAGCGCCCGACGCAACTCCGCGCACCCTTCCGATGCTGCGCGACAAAAAGCTCACCAGGCGATCAGCTTCACCGAGCGGATAGCTTTGCAAAACAATTGCTTCGGATTCGCGTAATGGCATCAGCGTTCACCTGGCGGCAATTCAGGGTGCGCAGTTGAGTCGACGCAACGCGCTCACTGCTGTTACCGCACGCATGTGAAACAAAAATGTTTATCATAGCGACGCACGCCGCGCAATTGCTAAACATTCGCCCGAGCCGCTTCTTAACTTGAAATCTATAGCACCTCAGCTACAGTGCTATTCTCGATCGGGTCTCAGATAACTTTAAGAATTAATGTAAAGCATAAGATCGATTTCGTCTGACGCGAATTGGTTGAGTCGCCGGCACAGGAAGAGCAAATGATACCGCTTCGAGATATGACCCCGCGCCGCTCGGCGCCGGTGATGACGTTGGTCCTGATCGTTATCAACGTGATTGTGTTTCTCCACCAAGTATCGCTGCCGCCCGCGCAGGCCGAAGCGTTCGTGCGGATTTACGGCTTAGTCCCGGCGAAGATACAACTCGCGCTTGCCGGTCTGCATTACAGTCTAGCCGGCGCGCTAATGCCCCTGTTCACCTGCATGTTTCTTCATGGCGGCTGGCTTCATATTATCGGTAACATGTGGTTCTTGTGGATCTTTGGCGGAAATGTAGAGAATCGGCTGGGTTCGCTTGGCTATTTAGTTTTCTACCTAGTCTGCGGAATATCCTCCGGGCTTATGCAGACCATATTTTCCTGGGGCTCGCACTTGCCGTCCATCGGCGCTAGCGGAGCGATTTCCGGCATACTTGGTGCTTATATTGTGTTCTTCCCCTCTTCTCGCATACTAACGCTCGTCCCGCTGTTCATCCTCTGGTTCACCTGGCAAATTCCGGCGCTGGTCTTTATCGGGCTTTGGTTTCTGGTGCAATTCATGAGCGGAATCGGTGCGCTTAGCGATCCGCGCGCCGCCTCATTGGGAGGAGTGGCTTGGTGGGCTCACGTGGGCGGGTTCCTCACCGGGATGCTCCTAGCTCGGGCAATCAAGCCAGCGGAGCGAAGCGCGATTTACAATTGAGATCGTCGTCACGCCGACAGTTGCGGTAACCGTTGAACAAAACGAGCGACCCACAGAATGATCTCTAAGTTTGCAGAACACTCGCAAGTGACCGAGTAATATTTGAACATTCACTTGAACTAAGAGAATCTTGCTTGGCGATTCTCCTCCGCGTCGACTTGCCGACAATCGAAGAGAAAGATTAACCGCCGCGAGCGCTTCTAAGGCAGTACTTGAACTTCAATTCCCGAGGGCTGAACTTTACTTCGATACACTCGCTCGGTAGCTTTCTGGAAATCTGCCGGCTTGGCGTCCGGGATATTTTCGAAAACTTGAGGGTTCCGATCGATCAAGGGAAACCATGAACTTTGCACCTGCACCATGATCCGATGTCCTCGCCGGAAAGCATGATTTATGTCTGGCATGGTGAAATCCACTTTTTCAACCTCGCCCGGAGTAAACGCTTCGGGATACTCGAAGCTTTTCCGAAATTTCCCGCGCATGGGTTCCCCGCGAATTAGCTGCTCAAAGCCGGCAAGCTTAATTGTCGGCGGACCTACGTCGTTGGGTGGCGTCGCGTTGGGTGCGGCCTCATCGGGATAGTCCTCGGGATACACGTCGATCAGTTTCACAATCCAGTCCGAATCGGTGCCGGAAGTCGATACAAAAAGCCTAGCTGATACCGGACCCACAATCGTAACGTCCTGCTCAAGCGGCTCGGTCTGATATACCAGGACATCGGGCCGGGTCGTGGCGAATCGTTGGTCCGCCACCATATATTCCTGGGGCACGGAAGTGGCCGGATAGCCGACGAACGGCACCGGCCGATTTGGGTCGCTGACATATTCGTCCGCCGCTCCCGCCGCGTCGGCTGGCGCATCGAATGAAAGTTTTCCATTCGCGCGAAAATATAATGTTTTGGGTTCAGTATTCTTCGGTGGCCAAGTTGAATACTCTCTCCAAGTATTGGTTCCCGTTTCAAACACGTAGGCCGCGGGCAATTTCGCGTCAGCGCCACCCTTCAAGTACTGCTCGAAGAATGGAAAAAGAATTTGGCTTCGGAAAAATTGCCCTGTATTCGACGCGAAGTTTACACTGCCGAGGTGATTCCCCTCATAGCGCGACCAACCACCATGCACCCAGGGGCCCACTACAATTCCGTTGTAGATCTCCGGATTATTGCGGCCGATAGCGGCATGTGTTGAAAAAGGTCCCTGCAAATCTTCCGCGTCAAACCAGCCGCCCACCGTGAGCACCGCACAATGGATGTTCTTCATGCGTGGCGCGAGATTGCGAGCTTTCCAGTAATCGTCGTAAGTATCATGAGCGACCTGGTCATCCCAGAGCCAGTTGGGATCTTTGAAGTAAAGAGCCTTCGCGTCCGATAGCGAGCCCATCCTCAGGAAAAAATCGTATCCATCGGCTGTGCCGAAGTCGAATCTCTGCGAGTTTTTTTGCGGCAAGATCGGCGCGGGCTGCGGCCGGAAAAAGGTGTAAAAGCCAAAATTCGCAGCGAGCATGAACGCACCACCGTGATACGCATCATCACCCATGAACAGGTCGGTCATGGGCGCTTCCGGTGAAGCGGCTTTAATCGCCGGATGCGAGTCAATAATGCTGGCGGAGGTGTAAAACCCTGGGTAAGAGATTCCCCATATACCCACCTTGCCATTATTGTTCGGGATGTTTTTCAGCAGCCAATCAACGGTGTCATACATATCGCTACTGTCGTCCACATCGTCCTTGGATTTCTTGAGGTCGACGTGCGGCCGCATCTCCACAAATGTTCCTTCCGACATATAACGTCCGCGCACATCTTGATAGACGAAAATATAGCCAGCGCGCTGAAACTCGTCGGAAGGTCCGAGCGTCTTTCTGTATTGATCGACGCCGTAAGGAGCGACATTGTAGGGCGTGCGGTCGACCAAGAATGGATAGCTGCGTGATGAATCCTTGGGAACGTAAACCGAGGTGAAGAGGAGTTTCCCGTCGCGCATGGGAATCCGGAATTCAAATTTTGTGTAGTGTTCCTTTACATTAAATTCTGGTGCGGAGTCCGCGTGAGCACGCGTCCAAACGCGCGGAACAAACACAAGCATCAAGATGAAGATTAAATATGGCGCCGAACGCCGCATCAAGACCGCCTCCAAGAGATTGCCGATTCGCGCATGCAGACCCTACAATTTAGCGAATTCAAGGTCAAGAGGTTTCGAGCTTTTGAGTCGTATCGCCGACAGTTCTACCGGCGGTTGAGGTTTGATGCAAGCAGGAAAACTAAGAAAATACTTTCAGCTTGTAGTTTCATGTCCCGCTCAGCAGAAAGTATGGTTAGATATTTCAGTTCAATTTCGATTACGGGAGTTGCCATGAAAATCATCAAGCGCGGATTTGTAGCTGTCCCAGTGGTCTTCCTTTCGCTAATCCTCATTCCGCTCGTTGGCTCGGCCCAGAATCAAAAACCGCAAGCACCGAACCAAGTCTTGGGTGAAGTACAGTTCATCGGGCCTGACAAAGCTGAGAAAACTGCGGGCGTGTGGATCGACGGCCAATACGTGGGCTACGTCGCAGAACTGAAAGACGACAAGAAGGTGATGCTGCTGCCCGGCACGCACGAAATCTCCTTTCGCCAAACAGGCTATCTAGACTCCACGCAGTCATTCGTTGTCGAGCCTGGCAAAAAACTAATCGTCACCGTGAAGCTGGACAAAGATCCTAAGGCCGAATACTCGACCGTTACTTCGGAAATAAAGCTCAAGGTCACGCCCGAACGCGCGGCCGTATTCGTCGACGGCTCTTTCGTAGGCTACGTGAAGCAGTTCAGCGGGATGGGACGTGGAATGCTCGTGGGCCCGGGCGATCATCACATCAAGATTGCTTTAGCGGGATATCAGGAATTCAATACGGATGTGAAGCTTTTGCCGAAACAAAAAATCACCTTGAAGACCGATCTGGCTGCGGGCAGCATTACGCAGGCTCCTCCTGCCATCAAGCAGAATTAAAGTTACGCTCTAAGTTACCCTGGCGATGTTAAATCGAAGAGTGCGCCATGAACTTACTTTAGAAATCCGAGTCGACCTGCCGACAAGTGAAGTGGGAACTAACGTTTGATCGCGTCAATATACAAGCGGAAGCTCGTCGGAAAAATAGCTCAACTAATAGTTGAGAGTCTACCGGACACCAGCTTTGGCGACGAAACTACTTAGCCAATCTCCGAGCTCGCGCGTACCCATCGAGCCACCTAACTCGGCGGGTGTCTTCCCTTCCCGCAGAGCAGCGTGGACTGCGGCTACGATTGCTGCAGCCTCGGGCTTCCAGCTCAAATACTCGAACATCATTCCCACGGTGAGAACCGCTCCCATGGGATTCGCAATATTCTTTCCAGCAATCGCTGGAGCCGAACCGTGCACGGGCTCGAATAGTGAAACTTGTCCGGGATGAATATTGCCCGACGGGGCCAGGCCTAAGCCTCCAGCGAGTTGCGCGCCCAAGTCGCTTGCGATGTCGCCAAATAAATTACCAGTCACGATCACGTCGAACTGCGAGGGATCGCGAACCATTTGCATCAGGAGATTGTCGATGTATTGGTGGCTGGACTCGATCTCCGGATACTCCGCTTTAACTTGTTTGAACACGCGCTGCCAAAGGTCATGGGCAAACGTCATCGCGTTGGATTTATCGCTCATGCACACGCGCTTGAGGTCGCGGGCCTCCGCATATTCAAAGGCGTAGCGGATGATGCGCTCCACGCCCTTGCGCGTATTCAAATCTTCTTGTACTGCAACTTCGTCGGCTGTTCCCTTCTTGAAATTCCCGCCCATTCCAACGTAAAGGCCCTCGGTGTTTTCCCGAAAGACCATAAAGTGGATGTCTTTCTCGGTGCGATCTTTCAGCGGCGTGAAACGCTTGTCGAAAAGAACGCAGGGGCGGGCGTTAACGTAGAGGTCCAACTTAAAACGCAAGCCCAGCAGAATATCGGCGGCATGGACGTTTGTCGGAACGCGCGGATCCCCCATGGCACCGAGCAGGATGGCGTCGAAATCGCGATGGAACATTTCCACCGCGCCAGAGGGCAAAGCAGTGCCATCGCGAAGATAGCGGTCGGCGCCCCAGTCAAACTCAGTCACCGCAACTTCGCGCCCTCCCGCGGCGGCAGCAGATTTTAGTACTTGAACAGCCGCAGGAATTACCTCTTTGCCTATGCCATCACCGGGGATAATTGCGATACGTTTTTTATTCGGAGCGAATGAACTCGTTTGTGTCATGGCTCGCGAAACTAACACGCGACCCAACCAGTGTCAACGCGGGCGAATACAGCGTCAAAATAAGGCACGCAAATAATAAAAACGCGGACTCTGAGCCTTCAGAAAAAGCCAGAGTCCGCGCCCGAATTCCAAAAAACAATCTCTTAAAGTGAAACTTTAAATGCCACTAGTGGCGTTCGTCAGGCCAGCGATCGTCATGGTCCCAATCCGGATCGGTGCGCCACCTACGGTCTCGACCGTCCCACCACTGGTGGTATGCGGTCCGGCAATGTTCTCGTTCAGCGCGCAGCTCGCGCCAACGGCCGCGGGCTTCAGGGCTATTCGCGCCGTGTTTGGCGACGGCAGCGTTTAGCCTGGCTTCCGCTTTCTCAACCCGCTGACGGCATTTATCTCTCTGGTCGGCATGTGCACGAGGCGCGGCAGCCAGGAATAAGAATGCGCTCATCGTTGCGAACGCGGCTAAAGTCTGAAGCAAACTGCGATGCCTCCAAGCATTCGTTGTTTTCAGTTAGTCCTCCTGTGGCTGATCAGAACGGTTCAGTGACGCGCGAAACTCTACGGCGTGCCCGGCTGTGAGGCTATACCGCAATCGCTGTGTTAAGGATTGCCGAAACGAGAGAAACGACGAAAAAGAGAGATGGGCGAAATGACAGAGCTAATTTTGACTTACGCCTTACTTTTTGCTGGCCGTTGTTTTGGAGAACGCGCACGCGTGTCTTTCTTGCCGTAATGAAGCACCAGGAAAATTACCGCAACAACTGCCGCGATTCCGATGACTGAAAGCACCACCGGATGACCGTGCTGGTGAATGAATCTGATGATTCCGTGGCCATAGCGAGCCGCCAACATAGCAAGTATGCCGTACCTGGCAAGTCGTCCCAAAGTCATGGCTGCGAGAAATTTTCTAAGCGAATATTTAGTCGCGCCGGCGGCTAGAACAAAAGGAATCATGGGCATCGGAGGCGGCAACAACGCCGGAATAGCAATCGCCCCAAATCCCCAACGCTCAAAAGTCTCCGTCACCCGCTTCATGTTCTTGTGCGAAAGTCTCTTTTCCAGCGTTTCCTTACCTCCCTTGCGCGCGAGCCGATAGGTTAAGAAATTACCCAGTACGGATCCTACAGTGGCGATTAGCGCGTAAACAAACCACCAATCCGGCTGTTTGGTGGCCAACACAATGGTGAGCACATCCATACTTCCAGGCAGCGGAATAACGGAGGCGTCCAATATACCGAGCGGAATTAGCCCAAACGCGCCGAGATGAAAAATCCAATGCGAGACTTTCTTCGTCGCTTGAAAAGTCAAAAGCACGATGATGGCGTTGCTTTCCATTTCGCTGGATCCGGCCTCTGAATCCTATGTTGGCGGTAAATAATAAGACTGCCAATTCCGCAGTCCGGTTACTTCTATTCCAGGAAAAGTACTATTGCCGTAGGCGATCCGCCCTATTATTTTCAGTAGAGCATCAATCCTTCATTGGGCAAAGGAGGATGAATGGCGCCGTCTCTTGGGAGGCAGCGACGCAGCAAGCGTTTACCTTTATCCATCCCGGTTCGAGTGTACGGACGCACCGCCGATGACCGGCCTTTCCGGCACGATGCCGAGACCAGAGCCGTAAGCGTTCATGGCGGGCTATTGTCACTGGGCGTAAAAGTGAAAACCGGTCAAACGCTTCTGCTCGTGAACAGTGTCACGGAAGAAGAGCGCGAATGTCGCGTAGTCTTCGTAGGCCACAGTCTTTGGACTCACAATAAGGTCGGAGTTGAATTCACGCACACGGAAGGCGATTTTTGGCACGTGTACGGCACTCTAGTTGGACTGAAACACGTCCGTGTCGCCGACGAGTCTATCGACCGAAACGGGTTCTGATTCGAATTAATCGCATGCAAAAAAGGGCCTCCCATCGCATAGATGTGAGGCCCTCTTATTTTCGTTAGAGCGTTCAGTCTACGAATGCGAGAGTGCACTTTGAGACGTAGTCTCCATTCGCGGTTCAGGCTGAGCAGGCGGAGCGGGATTCGTCGCCGGCGCAGTCTGCTTGTTGTTATTCTGGTTTGAAGTGGTGCTGTTCGAGTTATTGTTCGGATTAGTGTTCGGAGTTCGAGGCTTGTTCTCGTAGCGAGGCCGGTAGTCGTTTGAAGACGGCGCCGGGTTCGCACTGTCTGGATTCGGCTTCAAGGAGAACCGCACGCCGCGCTTCGCGTTTTCGTTCACCGTACGCTGCAAATCCACCTGACTCATGTCGACGCTATTTTCGCCGCCATAGTTCACGTAGTAATGCAGCTGGCCGTCTGCTAGCCAGTAGTCGCTCGCAGCCAGTGTAGTTCCGTCGCTAAGATAGATCAAAACGGTTGGCGTGGTTGCCGCCACATTTCCAGTTACCGGGTTCGGATTGTTATCGTAGCGCCGATAATCCTGGTCAACTGGCGGCGCTTGATTTACGTCAGAATTGTTGTTTGCATCGTAGTTGTAATCGTTGCCCGCGTTGTACGACGGAGAAGGATTATCGTAACCCATGTCGGAGTTGTAGGAATCGTAGTCGTAGTATCCTGGCCAATCGTAGCCGCTGCCCCAGTATGGGTAAGCCCCCCACCATGGATTCCACCAGGAAGACCAGCCCCACCACGGTCCCCAGCCCCAGCCGAAGCCCCATCCCCAACCCCAGCCAAAACCGCAACCCCAACATCCGAATCCACGGCCAAATCCGAATCCGCGGCCAAATCCGAATCCGCGTCCGAAACCGCGGCCATTAGACCACCCGGCGCTTCCTCCCCGAAAGGACGAAGCCCCGAACGTGCTGCGGCCACCGAACGAAGTGGAACCGATATGGGCGTTCAGAGGTCCGCCGAGCCGCGTTCCCGAAACAACTGACGCGTTCGTTCCGAATCGAGCGTTTGTCACGCCGGCGTTACCCGCGGCCCGATTGCTAAATTGAGATCTAGCAAAACTTGAATTATTTGTGCCGCTGTGGCTCCCAGCGAAACTTGAACTTCTCGAACTGAAAGTACTGGAATGTGAACTTTCTATACTTGAAAGAGCATGAGAAGTAGTTACTGCAGAACCTGATCTATTGGAAGCGACCATCCCGCTGGACGACCGAGAAGTCGAAGAGCTTCCGCGGTTGGTTGCCGTCGCAGCGTTCCCTGCGGTCGTGCCGCGATTAGTGCTTGCGCCAGCAGCGCCGTAATTTCGCGCGGTTGTCGCTGAGTTTGCGCGGTTATTAGAAGTTGAACCGTAACGTGAACTTGTTGATGGCGCCGCAGACCTGCCACCATACGCGCCAGAGTATCGCGAGCTGTAGGCCGGGCCACCGTATGACCGGCCGCCGTAGGCGCCGGATCGCGCCGTTCCGTAAGCTCCACCAGATCGCGCCGGTCCGTAAGCTCCATAGGAGCGCGGAGCGCCGCCTCCGCCCCGATAGGCTCCGGGAGCCCCAGAACGCGCGCCACCTCCACCGTAGCTGGGCCGCGAAGCTCCCCCTCCGAAGTGTCCCCCGCCGCCGAAACCACCACCGCCACCGTGGAAGCCGCCACCTCCGCCGCCATGCCCGCCGCCGCCACGTTGGGCGAAAGCAGAGCCAGGGAGGCAGACGAAGGCGACCGCCGCCATCGCAATTAGAATCAATCTCAAAAGAGAGGAACTTTTCATTGGGGCCCCCTTGCTAACTGCTCTGCCGCTACACCAAGGAGACGGCTGGAAGCAACCGCTACACCGTCATAACACATTTGATTCCCAAAGTGAATGTCTGGTTGCAGCTAGCTAAACCTTGCATTTACTCCCGTCTTCGGTGGCTGGCTTATACCCAGCACACCACAAACATCACAACACATCTGCTCGAATAAAGTTTCGGTGTCGCGGTGACTTTCCTGCGGGCGGCCAAGGGAATACGGATGATGGCGGTGCGGTCCACTGCTCATTTAGTCCGAATCCCGTGTAGAAGGCGGGTAAATTCCTGCGCGTTGTTGGCTGCCGGAGCGGAGGTGGCATATCCAACATGGAAAAGCGGAGTGCTGCGTCCATCTGCGACGAACGGAAAGGGGCTTTGAGCGCCTATAGCCCAAAAGAAGTCGGAACGGCTTCCTTGCAGGTTCTCCGGCAGGTTGTAATGGCCCACGGCTGCTTTGCTGATCTGGCCTTGCCTTTGCGCCTCAAAACTATAGAACGTCAGTCCAGAGATATCGGCCTGTTCCATGGGACTCAGATAGAAGTCGCGGATTACCCCGTAGGCCTTCGGTCCGCTATTGGTTTGCTCAAACGTAATCCCCGAACTCACTTGCGCCGAATAGAAACCAGAGAGTGTCGGGGAATGCGGACAGGCATAGGTAACTTGCAAGCGCGGCGGGGCGTCTTCTGATGTCGGAGTCATGGTCGCGTCGGTATAGTTCTGTAACGCGTTGTCCATACAAGCCTGTGAAGGAGGAAAGAAGAAATAAAAAAGAAGGTCCAGGACGCTCATCCCCGAGCCACTCGGGGCGTGCATTTGGGCATCCAGCCAATAGGAGTCGCGCCCCAGCAGCGGATTATCGGAAAGCCCTAAAAGCAGGACCGAATTTTTTTGTTCATTCGTGAATGTAGCAACTTGCGAGAAATGAAAAGGAGGAGCGTAAGGAGCGAGCGCTCCTGGTGAGGGAATTTCATCGGATTTAACCGCGTGCCAGCTCGTGGGCAACTCAATCGAAATGTTCGACGAAAGCGCATAAACCTGAGTTGCTTCCGCCACCGGCTGCTGCGCGTGCATCGGTCCCAGCGCCGCCAGCAAAATCAGCGGCGCAGCAATAGCAACAGCGATCGATCCTGAGTGCACCATTCCTTTCACGTTGAAGAGTCTAGCATCAGAATTTCGCGAGATGAATGAAGGGTAAAACGCTGACATAACTATAGTAACTACTGAACTATCGTACCCCAGGGGCTAGGGATCTGGTCCTTCTTGTGCAACTCTAGGCCGTTCCCCGCTCCGCTAAATAGACGCCTAGGAGCACCAGCGCAGTCCCCAAAAGCAAATTGCGAGTGGGATTTTCGCCGAGAAGAGCCACCGAAAGCAAAATCACCACGATCGGCTGGAAATAGCTGACCGCCGCGACGCGTGATGCGGTTATGTGGCGCAGCACCCAGTAAAAAATTGTGTAAGCCGCCACGGAACTTGCCGCCGCCATATAAATCATGCCGAGCCAGCCCTGCCATCCCACTGCGCGCCAGTCGAGATGGACACCCTGCTTGATGCTCAACGGCAACAACATGATTGCGGCCGCCACGCAGTTGAACGTGTTCATGGCAATCGCGTCGTACTGCCCCGCCACTTTTTTCCCAAGCACGGCGTATATCGAAAAACCGATGGTTCCGCCCAGCGTGATCAAATCACCCACTAAAAAAGGAGAGTTTCTCGGCGAGCCTTGTTCCGCCTCTAGCAGAAAGACACCCGCAAAAGCTACGGCCATCCCCAGTATTTTTCCGGCAGTCAACGCCTCCAGCTTCAGAGCGCGCGCTAGGAGAAGAACGATAATCGGGCCGATGGCGATGATCACGGCGGAATGATTGGACGTGGTGTAATTCAGCCCTACCGTAAAGAGGCCCTGGTTTACCACTACCCCAAAAAATCCCAGGTAGGCGAACGGCCAAATATCGCTGACGTGAAGCGGCGCGCGCCGCCCTCGTGAGAAATAAATCACCAGCATGATGACGGCGGCCAGTTCGATTCGAAAACACGCCAATGAAATGGGGTCCAAATGGCGCAACGCGATTTTTCCCGCCACATAATTGAATGACCACAGCATCAACATCAGTGTGAGCATGAACGCGAGAAACCAAAAGCTCGGCCGTTTCGCAGACGATTCCAAATCCGCCATCGCGTTGGGAGGAGACGCGGCCATCTCGGGAGAAGTTGAATTCAAAGGTTTACTCGAAAACTTCCATGCGGTGGGTAAGCGATTCGATGCGGTCGAGCCGCGGTGTGTAGCCAATACCCGGAGCCGATGGAACCCGGATAGTTCCCTGCCGCGTCACTTCAACTTCCGGCTCGATGATGTCTTCATGCCAATA
>Ga0209009_1000226_pt1 | contig 22644 bp, 30 predicted proteins | sample BlaSpr_A8_OM3_M2_FD_187979 | JGI IMG/M metagenome (GOLD analysis project Ga0209009, IMG submission 187979) | Forest soil microbial communities from Thunder Bay, Ontario, Canada - Black Spruce, Ontario site 2_A8_OM3_M2 (SPAdes) (version 2) | ecosystem: Environmental > Terrestrial > Soil > Boreal... | reverse complement strand
TCTTACCCACGGATATTGAAGTGTCTTGCCATCGTAATATGGCACATTTATGGTGTCGCGCAGAAAAGGCTCGTTTACGGGAGTTCCAAACCAGTCGAGCAGCATGAAATGGATTTGGTGAATATGGAACGCATGTAGCTCCGTCGAGCGATTCTCGATAATCCAATCCTCTACATCTCCTTGCTTCGCAACAATATTCGGAATGCCGGAACTTGGATCAAACGGCGACGGAGTCTGTCCTTCGACGGTTATGTAAAACGTAGTCGCGCTATTGGGATCGTTGGGATCGAGCAGCTTCTCTGAAAAATACAGCCGTCGAGTTCGGACTGGGATTACGCTTCCTAGCCATGGCAAACTGGGCGGAGGAAGTGGTTGAGGCGAGGCGTCTAGAGTGGAGCGTGGCGCCGGGGCATCTTCCGAAGCTGTGATTGTTGCGAGAGCCCGGTTCGGGTCGTTTTCTCCTCCCACGCCCGTGTCCACCGTTCGAGTTACCAATAATCCTGATACGCTCGATGGTGGTCCCTTTAATATGAATTCTGCGCGGCCGCCGGGCGGCACACCGATGTGACTCTCCCAATCCACATAATTTCCTATCCTTCCACTGCTATTCAGCGGAACGCCATCGAGGGCCACGATCCCGAGTGGCTGCGGGACTTTTTTATAAAGCACAGCCAAATTGAGATAGGTGATCGCTGAGGCATTCAAAACGCGCCAGAATTGGCGTTCGCCGGGTTTTATGTTGATTTGCGAAGTTGGATAATCCGGGTAAGGCACGGGCACGAAATTAATGGAAAGGTCTTTGGCAGGCTTGCCGAAGCCTGTGCCGTTGTTCGCCGCATCACCATCATGATCGATGAGCATTCGTCCGATCGCGGGTTCCGATTTGCTGGGCGGGGCATTCAGATTCATCAAGTCCTGATCGCGAATCACCAGCACCCTCTCTGGCAATCCCGCGACCTCAGCATTGGCGCGCTCAATTCCTTCAATGATCATGGCGCCCGACAATCCGCCCAACACTTGGGCTTTGCTAAATCCGTGAATATGCGGGTGATACCAATAAAGCCCCGGCGGCTCGTTCTCCGGAATGCGGAAGCGATATTCAAACGGGAGATCGCCCGGCTGAATAGACGTCTTCAAAACTTCATCTTGATGACAGCTAGCTGGCACCGTCAAACCGTGGAAGTGAAGATTGGTAGAGCTCAAAGTCATCGACCCGCTTGTGCAGGGATCTGATGTTTTCGCACGAGTGCTGTGATTGTTAGCGTGTGCGTCAGCTGCGGCTGCGAAACTGGCGTCCGCCAAATCATTCTTGAGATTCAGGATTAGAAGATCGCCCGGATGTAACCTCAGCGTTGGTGACTCGCTTCCGTCCTCGGCCACATAGCAAAACCGATCAGGTTTACCTCGTTCGCTCACACTGCGGACCGTCAAATTCACTTTCAGAATGCCGTTCTGGCTTCGCAAATCCTCAGGCTCTGGAACGACGCTTCCCAGGGATGGACGAGCGCAAACATCAGTCGGCATTTTCTGCGCAAAAACACTTTGTGAGAAAAAAGCAAGGCAGGGAACCGCGAACATAAGGAAAAACAGTTTTCGCATCCTGTGGCCTATTGATATTGATAAGGTGTCTCAGCAAAAAAAAGCACAGAGACATCGTTTCCGCTGAGTACGATCAATCGGACGTAACTAGCGGCTCAGCCTGCTAAACGTCCAGAAGAGAATCGCTGACAAGCATATCGACGCCGGGAGGGTGAGCACCCAGGCCATCAACAGATTTTTTACTGTGCCCCACTGCAAACCCGAATGGTTGGCCGCCATGGTTCCGGCCACACCGGAAGAAAGCACGTGCGTGGTACTGACCGGTAATCCGAACCCGTCAGCAGCTCCAATCGTTGCCATCGCGGTGATTTCTGCGGCCGCTCCTTGTGCGTAGGTTAAATGTTCCTTGCCAATTTTTTCGCCAACTGTCACCACGATGCGCTTCCAACCGATCATGGTTCCTAAGCCCAGCGCGATAGCCACGGCGACCTTGACCCACGTGGGGATAAACTTCGTAGCGTTGTCGATGTGTTTCTTATAGTTCTCTATGACGGCGGCGTCGGCTGTTGAAAATTGTGACTGACCAGTTTTCTTCATAAGCCGCAGGGCTTCACTCACCACGTACATGTCGTTGCGGAAGTTGCGAACCTTGTCCTGCGGGACGCCCTTGAGCTCCCCGTACTGTGAAATTTCCGTGCCGATTCCGTTCACCAAACTGCGCAGCGCAAGCATGGTATTTGGCGTAAATTGTTTTGACCGAATGTAATCGGTCACTTCATCCCGCGGATCACCAATCACAGCGCTTGGGGAAACGTAATGGTCTAAGACCCCTGCCGTTTGGGTAGATACCGCAACGAAATCCTGCGATTGCTCATAGGTGACCGCATGATTCACAGCGTAAGCAGTTGGCACAGTGCCGATCAGAATGAGCATGATGAGCCCCATCCCTTTCTGGCCGTCATTGGAGCCGTGGAAAAAACTGACCCCCGTGCAAGTTGTCACGAGCAGCGCGCGAATCCAGAATGGAGGCGGTTGATCTCCCTTGGGAGCCTCATAGAGCGCCTTGTTCGGAATCAGTTTGCGCATCAGCAATAGCAATCCGCCTGCGACAACGAATCCCACTATGGGCGAAAGAACCAGTGACTTTCCGATGTTTGCTGCCTGTCCCCAATCTACGCCGCTCGTTCCGCTCTTCACCGACATCAATTGGTTTGCAATTCCCACGCCGATGATGGAACCGATAAGAGTGTGCGAGCTCGAAGACGGCAGACCAAAGTACCAGGTTCCCAAGTTCCATATGATCGCAGCAACCAACAGAGCAAAAACCATGGCGAATCCAGCTTTGCTCCCGACCTGCAAAATTAATTCCACCGGCAGTAGCGAAACGATGCCGAACGCGACGGCGCCGCTGGATAGAACCACTCCCAAGAAATTCCACATTCCGGACCAAACCACCGCCACGTGCGGCTCCAAAGAGTGCGTGTAAATTACAGTTGCTACCGCGTTGGCCGTGTCGTGGAAGCCGTTCACAAACTCAAACCCCAGTGCAATGAGAAGAGCGACGCCCAACAAAATATATGGGCCCACCGACACAGCGTGCATCTGCGAGAGGTCTGACAGCAGATGCGCTCCCGCGTAGATCAGGCCAATGGTCAGGGCCACTCCGAACACGAGCATCCCGATGCGACCTGGCCCCGCTCCGATCTTTTGATCCAGGACGCTTGGCGCCGTCGCGCTCATCCCTCACCTCGCAGAGTTTGAAATTTTAGATTAGGTGAAAGCAAGTAGAGCGTTCGAGGCTACCGGCTGATTGTTAATGGAATGTTATAGACGTGTGAACAATGCTGGAGACCGTAAAGGACCTGAGCGAAACACAAACCTGAGGCGCCACCGAAGCATATTCTCGTTTTATTTTTTCAAACCCATGGCGGCCACGAATCTTGTCTGAAAATAGTCACACAAAATTCTTACAGGATCTATCGGAAGCCAATAATCCGAGCGCATTTTTGAATTCGGAGAAACCAAACATCATGACAGTGCTGGAAATTTGCGCCACCTGGGTTGTTCTTTTGCTCTTTGCAATCGCAACATGGGCATTGGTTACAGCGCGCAAGCGCGCACCACGAAATTGGAACTTCAAAGAGAGATCGCTTCAATATCTGAACGAGGTTGACCGTAACCGGCGGGATATTTCTGCGGCCCGCGCTCTCGATCAAGAAATGACAGAACACTAGAACCTTTTTCGCGCTATTCCAAGCGCGCCTCGCCACGCTTTGAAAGATCTCCTTGCACCACGTCGAAATGAGTTTAATTCCTTTATAAATGTTCCAGATACAGAAGAAATTTGGCGCTTTTAAAGGACGCACGGTATGCCGTTTTTATGCCGCGGTATCGGTTAATAGATAGCCGAGGTCTGCGAGTATAGCCTCAGAGTGAGACTAGGGCAGCGGCCCAGAGGAGACTAACGTGAAGTTTACAAAAATAACATTGCTGACGATTTGTCTTAGCTTCCTGTTATGCACACGATCAGTCAGCAGAGAAACGGGGCGCGCAAGCGGAGGAGTACTTGAATGAGGCGATCGTTTTCTATGCGGCTTTCGCGCCTGCAACTCGAGTCAGAATGATTACGCGTTAATGGCGCGCACATGTGTTGGTCATTCTGCGGGAGAATTGCACCTGCTTAATGCTTCGTACAAGCCTGGGCGGGGAAGGAAAGATTCGATGACCTTGAATTCGTTCCTTCGCAAATGTTCGATTGTTTTTTCCGTCGCTGGCGCTCTGATTCTCAGCGGCTACGGAGTGCTCGTAGTTCAAGCGCACATGTATCGTGTCTCTGAAATTCGGCGCTTCAACTCTCAACTCACTCAACTCGCGAGTAAAACGCCATCGCTCGAAGCGATCACGGACGAGAAGGTTCCAGTCTCGACGCCAACCGTTTCGTCGCCGGTAGCTACAACGCCAGTCACTCCAAGCTCCGAACCGGTGCTTGGAATTTTGGAAATTCCTCGACTTGGAATCGAAACACCAGTCCTGGAAGGCATCGATGATGGCACTCTGCGTCGCGCCGTTGGACATATTCCCGGAACATCGCTGCCAGCCGACGGAATAGGGAATATCGGTATCGCCGGTCACCGCGATACTTTGTTCCGGCCGCTGAAAGACGTAGAGCAGAAGGATGTCATCCTACTGAAGACACTAGCTGGAAATCACAGATACTTGGTGAACTCTATTCGGGTCGTCGAACCCGATAACGTAACGGTACTGAAGAAGATGGACCAGCGCACGTTGACCCTTATAACATGCTACCCGTTCAATTTCGTGGGGGCAGCGCCGTTGCGTTTCGTCGTCCAGGCGCGCGAGATCTAAATCTAAATTTGAAGGCACATGTTCCCGGATTCCCGCCACAGTACATCCCAGCCTCACTTCCTGGCGCGTTTCGCAGATTGATTTAGCCGTGGATGTCTGTAGAGCCGGCACTTGTGTGCGAATCGTGCAGAAATCTGCGTCCGGTAGACGGACGAAAAATCTTTAATTCGGTGAAGTGATAGGAGATAATCTCAACCATGCGCCCGTAGCTCAGCTGGATAGAGCGTTTGGCTACGAATCAGAAATACATTTTGCGGGGCGTGTGTTTTCAATTGGTTGGAATCCTGGTGCGAGGGTGAAATCACGGTGTTTGGGCTGGGGTGGGTTGGTTTTGTGCAAAGGGTTGTGCAAAAATTTTCTTGAAGCGTGAGTTTTTGCACGAGCGTTTGGGAGAGCATCGGTCAATTCCTCAGTTTGGCGCTGAATTAGCAGATTTTTGAAACAGCGCGTCCATTTTTTCGACCGCACGCAGAGCATCCGCCGGTACAGATTTGATGTAAAACTGCTGCGTGGTCTGAACGTTCGAATGCCGCAACAGTGACTTTGCCGCAAGTTGGGAATCGATCGAAGTCGCAAGAGTCGCTAGCCCACGCCTCAACCCGTACCATCCCACCCATGTCGGAAGCGGTTTGAATTCGTGGTCTAGTTCGTCGTGCTTCTTTTCTTTTTGACTGCACTGCGCACAGAGTGCGAGCGCCGGTACAACTTTCCGGGAAGCGAGGTTATGTAAATCAACCGGCTTCTTGGACGGTCCCGCCAAGATGTACCCCGATTTACCTCGCGACTCTGCGAGAATATCGCGAAGCGTTTCTGCAACCGGCACGGGAGCGACGCTCTCCGCCGTCTTTGGCTCTGACAAGATCGTGCGCCACATCGAAGCACAAACGCGGAGAGTTTTGCCGTCGTAATCTTCCCACCTTGCAGCGCGCGCCTCGCCCGGACGTAAACCGCAGAAGTACATTAGCGCAACGGCTGTCTTGGCGACGCCCTCCAGTGCGTTGAGCATCGCAAAAACTTCGTCCGCGGTGTAAGCGTGTGTCGGTTTTGAAGCCTCGGCAGCACGAGGAATTCCCGCATCCTTCGCAGGATTTGCGCCGTCGAGGACACCGCTCCGTTTCGCGTGAGTGAAGATCACTGATAGGAGCGCCTTGCAATGTCTCAGTGACTTTCGCCCTAAACCATGGTGCTGGTGAATATTCGAAAGAACATTTGTGATGTCAACGCACCGAACGTCGCAGAGAATGATTTTTTCGAATCGTGGCTGTAGGTACAGTTTCCAGATGGCCGCGTAGCCGTGACTCGTGGAAGCCTTCAGCTCACGGCGTGCGTACGGCAAGAATTGATTCTCTACATAGTCGGCGACTGTCGAAGTAGATTCGGCTAGCTGTCGCCGTTCGTTCTCATTCGCTGGTGCTGCCTGAAGTTTTGCATCGAGCAACGGTCTGACATCTTTCGGGGAACGAAAGCGGTCGCCGTACTCGCAAAGCTTTTCACAGTGCTGACGCTTGACTAACCTTTTAGATCCGTCTGGCAGTGTTTCGAGTTCATGTCTCCGCCAGCGTCCATACCAGCTTTTCTTAATTCGAAAGATGTGACCTTGACGCCTTTGATTTTCCATCTCGGTTTCTCCTATTGCGACGCTCGGCGAGTACTTGTCGTGCTCGCTGCACATCCCGAGCCCCCCAAAGCCGGACCTTCAATCGTCCAACGCTCACGAGTGGCGGAAACGGAATCCGTTTTTCTCGGATGAGCCGCTGCAAGTTGCCCTGGTCGATTCCCAGCTTTTGAGCGACTTCGGTTGTCGAAAGCTTTCGTCGCATTGACATAGGTATATGTTACTCCTTGGAGTGGTGTCAAGCCCCCTGTCGGGCAAGCCACGCCTCGACGGCTGGCCAGGAGAATCGTACATACTTTCCGAGCCTAACGACAGGCAACGGATCTTCGTCGCGCTGGCGCGCGCGTTCCCTTGTTTTTTCGCGAATCCAACTCTGCGGGACAGCGAGCCGCGCAGCGAGTTCTGCGGGAGTCAGAAGCACGCCACTTGCTGGCGTCCGCGGTTGCTCCATCGCGAGAAGCTTCGCGTCAGGTGTGTTTTTTTGTTTCGTGTTCATTATTCGACCTCGTTGCTTCCGTGCAAAGCCTGTGCAATCGCCAACAAAACTCGCACGCGTTCAATCACTTCCGAGCGAGCATCTGTTCGGTGGACAGTCGCTCTCACTCACAGCACTTGCCGAGCAGCTTGGCGATGTCGTCTTAAAACGACTCGCCAGCGAGGCTGTGACGCCATTCTCTTTCTTAAGGGGTTCGTCACACTCGTCACACCCCTGTGACACGCCTGTGCGTCACAAGTGCGTCACGCACCTATCTCTTTTCGATACTTACGGATGGCCGAGCCTCCAACAAAAATCCCGAGCTGTTCGAACTTCTGTGACAATGCCATCGAAGTTAGCAGGGGCTCGTCACGCAGCCACTTCCGCATAAGTCCGATATTTCTGACACGCTCTTCGCGCGCCAGGAGCGGCGCTCCACCCTTATCGCGGTCTGGCTTTTGCTCTTCGATCAGCTTGCCGCACACGCCGGGATTTTTGTGCATCTGAAAATCTCCACGTTCGTCGATGAAAGGTCGGCCGATTAGTTGAAAAGGTCCGCACGGTTGAAAGTCGCGAGGCTTCACATTGTCGATGTGAATGATGGTCTGATTCTCGTCGATTCGTTTTATTGCCCAAGCCGTAGCCAGCATTGCACCGATGTCGCCCGTGCCTCGGAAGGCGTTTTCTAGTGTCATAACGTTTTCTTTGGCAAACGTTTTGGGTGAGTGGTGGGCGCCGTAGACGGTGCGAGCACCGGCACCGAGCAAAGTGAAAATATCAGAGGCTAGTCCGCGCTGATTATCTCCCGCAGAATTCTCGTCGCCTTCAGTGCTGAACCTGACTGCGGTATCAAGCGCGACATGCGCACCCTTCGCAGCCGCAAGAATGCGCGGGTCGTCAAGGCCAGGCGTCGGCCCCATAGATAACGTACGGACGAGAAGTCGATCATCCCTCAAGAAATCATAAAGCCCGAATAACTTCAGGCGATGCTTAAACGGGCCTATCACTGATTCGGGAATCAGGTAGATCACACGCTCGGCCGGCTCGGGCACGTCGAAATATCCCCATAGTTTCGCGCCGGTCAGCAACGCCTTTGCGACTGATAACATTATGAAAGTTTTTCCGTGCCCACTCAGACCGCCAATAAGCGTGGCCGCGTCATTCTGCAGGAAGTCTTTAATCGCGAAGCTAAGCGGCGGGGCATTCTCGAAGTCGGCAAAAGAATGAAACATGGCGCGAAACGACATCTGGGGCTTCCACTCCGGGTGTGAGTCGATAAACCCTTCGAGCGCATCGCGCGTTCCTCCGCCTTCGACCCAGTCCGTTAAGTCTTTCGCACCCGGCAACTCAAAAAGTTTCAGTGATGAAACTTTGCCCGCGAGTGAGTTAGCAACGTCATTCGCTATTTTCCTGCCTGCGTCGTCTGCGTCTGCGCCGATGGCAACCTTTTTCCCTCGGACAAACTCGCAAAATTCCGAACGCCAATGCTTCGAACTGGTCGCGACGAATCCCAGCCCCTTCGCACTGTCCGCGTCCTTCTCCCCTTCAACGATCAAAACGAAATCCGCGGAGATTATTTCAGGGAGACGATAAGGCACGCGACGGACATCTCCCAGCATCCAGCTCCAGCCTTTTCCGTTCGGGCGCCGTTGGCGAAAGTCTTTGGGCTCGTATCGCAGGTTTTGATAGAGCAACTTGCCGCGTTCGTCGATGTAGTCGTACGTGGCGACGACTTTCCGCTTCTGTTGGCCTTTGCCATTAGGATGCACAAATAAATCGCTGCTAGTGAGCCCCAGTGCCTCGCAGATGGCTTCGACGGTGCATCCGGCAAAGCACTTCAGGAGTATCCGGCCATCTTTTCCCTCGCTAATCGAGAGCGAAGCTTTCTTGTCCGGGTGCGCCGGGCACAGCGCGGTCCGGGCCGCGCCAGATTTGCGGACGCCGTGTAGCCGGTCGAGGATGGTCTCTAGGTTCATTGTTCCTGTGCAAAACGTGTGCAACGCGCATCGCAACTACAGCCGAAACATGGCGTTGGAACTGAGCGCCTGTGTAGCAAACCAGTGCTCACTGTTGCTTTGCTCCTGGTTCGAGTTCTCGCAAAACGCGCGCCGAATTCTTACGTGCGACTTTGAGCAATAATTTTCGGATCAATGCGATTTCTTCCGGCGAAAGTGTCACGATTCCCAGTTCCGCGTGGCAAATTTTCGCGCGGGGAATGCCGGTTGCCTTCGCTAGGCCGTATTGCGTTAATGCGGCGTCGCGTCGCAATTGCTTGAGATTTTTCATTCGCGTTCCTCCATACCGGCAAGACTATCAGCGGCACAGTTTTGCTGAAAAATAAGAACATCAATTATGCTTTTTCAGCGTTAAACTGCTTTTTATGTCGAGCACGTCTTGGTGGGACAAAACGCCCATCGAATTTAAGAAGCGCGCCGTCAAAGTGCTCAATGGCGAGGCTTTTTCGCTGGGTGAGGTCAGGTTGCCAGGACTTCGCCGCTATAAGCAATTTCGGAAAGGACTGTTAACAGGCGAAGAGAGTCACGCATTTGTTAGATTGATGCGAAAGACGTGGAAGCCTGAGCAGGACGCGCGCGATCAACTCGCGGCGATTGTGAGATGGCGGGATGGTACCAATCTTCCGCCGGACATTCGTAGATGCCGATACAGGCGATGCTCCAGATTTTTTCTGGTTCGGAGCAGTCGCGTGGACCGTTGTTACTGCTCACCGAAGTGCGGGAGAAACTATCGCGCTGCGAAGTCTATGAACGCGAAAATCCAGAAAGTCAGGGAGCGCAAACTCAAGAGAGTGCGGCTCGCCCTGAACGCTTTTCGAGGGCGACCGGACTGGAAGATACTCGTCGCACGACGAACGCGAGTGACGCCGAATTTTATCAGCTACGCCATTCGGCGAAAGGATATAGAACAAAATGAATCTTGAAAAAGAGCGGAAGGAACGCTTGGAAGGTATCGATTTGGCCGAAACCAAAGAAGGCGATGAAGTCTTACACGTTGATTTCCACAGCAAGAAATGCGCCCATTCGTTCGGCAGAGTCACGACGCGGGGGATTACTGAAAATGGCTGTGGCGCAATAAAAGTACTCTGCCAAGCCCGGTGTTCCTGCGGATATGACTCGGGCTTTTTTTACCCCAAGATCGAAGACGCAAAAACAAAAGACAACTTCGATGACCTTTGTAGAGCACTTCCAGTGTATATGCAACAGCCTGTAGATTATATCCGGGACAATCTTCGAACAGTCATGGAAGCCAGCAATTTGAAATTATTATTTACTGTTGATCGTCCGAAGCGGTGAGCAGCTTGTACTCCTGAAACTGGCGAACGGGAAACAGGTCAAAGCGGCGTGCGCGGAAAGGAGGCAGACCATGACAGACAACAAATTTATCGATCTTGCTGACGTAACGGAGGTGCAGTTTGTATGCACGATTTGCGAAGGTAAGCCGATTACGCTTCCGATAGATGGAATTACGGAAGGAGAGATATACCGAACTGTTGTTCAACATTGCCACGTTGAAAAAGGTTCCGAGCTAACAGGGGTGCAACAAGACATTGCTGAGATTACGAAGTTTCTCGCGAAAGGTATGAAACTATTTGCCGAGGATTCAAAACGCCGCAACCTGAAAGTATTATTCGGAGTAAAGACGGATTAAATCTCCGAATTTCAGTCTCATAGTTGACTGGACCTGTCATGGCAGTAAAATATACATCGCAATGGACACTGCACCGCAAGCGCCCGTGTGTTTCCTCAACCCCTCTGAGCGATGCGCAAGGTTACTTCGCCGAACCATGACGAGCCACGCAACGATGAGTTCCGCGCTGGAATTGCGTAAGGTGTCGGATACGCTAAAAGAGCGCGTTGTTCAGAGCCATTTGACGGGCGAAAGCGGTCTGCTGAAACTTTTCTCCGAGCTGACAGTTCCAGATACATTTGAGCCAGCCCGAGAAATCCCGCACATCGCTAAACAGATGGCTGAACAAACGGCGGTAAACTTGGAGACGATTATTTCGGCTGCCATCATTATTCTTTCGCATTCAACCGCAGACGATGTTTTTACAGCAGCCTGCCAATTGTCGTCGGAGTTGGATCCGAAGGAATGGTTTTCCGAACTCAATTTAGACCGCAGCGTCTCTTTGCGGTCGCTAATCGAGAATGGAAGTGACGCAGTGCTCGCAGAAGAGATTCAGTCCTTCCGGACCCGATTAGGAAACAAATCTCTGCCTAACCGCGCCGAAATGCTGTTTCGACACGTCCAAGTGCGGCAACACAAAGACATCCCAGTGTCGGACCCGGCCTATTTCCGAATCTCCGCACTGAAGGAGGTAGATGAACTCCGAATCGGCATAGTTCACGGCAGTGCGTTGCCTCGGATCGCCCGTAGTCGGAGTGAGAATGCGATGGTGTTCCTTCACGAAGCTGCGTTTGTGGCAATACGATCCATAATGCATGCTTACAGGATCGAGCTAGACTGGGATCAGTTGATGCAGGCCAACAAAGAAGCCGCCGCTAACGCGTGAACACTAGTCTTTTCACCCGTCGCTCACCCGCATCCCTCAGAATCCGTTGAGCTTTAAATCGCGATTGCACAACCTTTGCACCATTTCTGAGAAATTAGTGTATTAGAGCGCGCGACGCGCGACGGGCGGAGAACACCCTAGCTCTACGCTGATTTTGCGCCAGGACGCTCCCTGTGCGCGAAGGACGGCAACTCTGCCGGCGTCCACGATCTTCCGCGGCCTGCCACGACGCGCGAACGATTTGCGCGCGCGCCGCAGCTGTTCGATGTCTTCGGCAATCCAACACCGCCGCGCCTGAATCCTGCCGGAGTAAATCCAGTTGTAAATGCTCTGCCTCGCTATCCCGAGTTCGCGAGCTACTTCTCCCACGGTGTATCTTTTCACCGGCCCACCTCGGGCTCGTCCGGAATCATAAAAATTAACTTCCCAAACCTGGGGTTCGGCCGCGGGATTTTCGCCAGGCGTTTTTCAAAGTCCTCTAGCGATTCTTCTGGAAAGCGTTCAATGGTCCGCTCGCCAATTTGCGCCTTGTGACTGTCACACCTCACACCGCCAGGAATTAACACCCGACCGTTTTCATCTCTTGGACCGGGCTCCACAAAAACGAAAGCAATATCCGGCGGTTGCAGCTCGTCCGGGCGGACGATTCCAGTCTGTTGCTCCAGCCTTCGAACACGATCTTTTAAAGTCATGGCCTCTCTATTCCTCGGGTGGAGTGAGTTGCTGTTGATACCAAAACTTTCGGTTCTCCTCTTTGATCTGAACCGCCGAGATTTTCTCCGGAATGTTCGGAGCTGGCCCGGCGTATTCAACAGGCGGTGCAATTTCTTTTCCGCTTCCGTTTTGCATGTCATTTCTCCTTTTGTTTTTCGAGTTCTTCGACGCGTTGTGTGAGCTGCAACAATTCGCCAGCTTTGAAAGAAAGTTCGATGATGGACTTGGCGGCCGTGACGCGGGATCCGCTTCGCGTCCTCGGGTTTTTCGCAACACTCGCGAGGACAGCGACCGCGCCTACAGACTCCTTCCGAAGTAAGTCCGTAGTCGATTCCAATAGGGCAACTCGCTCGCGACGGACGCGCGCGGAAAACGATTTATCCTGCAACCAGCGCGTGAGGGTGCGCGGCGAAACCCCGCTTGCTGACGCGGCTGCGGTCAATGTTGAGTGGGACAACAGCGCGCCGATTGCCATCTCTTTTCTGCGACTGAATTTTCTTCCGGTGCTAGAGTCGCTCATCTGGCCTTTTTCCTGTGATTCAACGTTCCAGTTACTCAGAACGCGCGACTTACTGAATTCCTGTTCGCCGCTCGATGCGGACATTTTCAGACATTTTGGGACAGGCACCGCGTTTTCGTGCTGCGACCATGTTCAATTTAAAGCGTTAGCGCGTTCAAAATGGCTATGCCACGCGCGAAAACTTGCTCGCAGTCGGTTCTTCGGCCGGCAGCCGGTTCGTCCGTTCTGTGAAACAAGCCGCGTCGAATTTCTGGACGGCCATCATCCAAGCGTTACGAGTTGACGCGACAACGAGCTGACGTTCGCGTAAGTTTGCGCGGGCTTCGTCGAGCGCGAGTTTTAGGTTTGCTTCCGTAGCCTGCTTGCGCGCGCGCTCGGGCTCGGTCGGGTAATCAGGCAGTGGGACAGCTCGATGCTGTTCGAGTGCGGCTTCGGCTCTGGCGACCACGTTCGCAAACGGGTTGCACGCGCTGACAGCTGGCCCGATTTTCTTTGCAAGAGCTTCCATTTCGTCCTGCGCCTTGCGCGCCGCGGCGCAAAGATCGCGCCAGCGGTTGAATTTGACTTGCAGCGCCTCGGCTTCGCTCTCGCCGAGGACGATTGCGTTCAGGCTGGTTTTCAGCGTTTTCAAAATTTTGGCCCGATTACTTATGTGGAAGCGACTTCGCTCGGCGATTTCGCGATCCTCTTCTATCGCGAGCGCCTGGCGCTCGCTTTCTATTTGAGCCTCCACGCCCCGGATCTCCGCTTGGTATGCCTCGAACAATTGAGGTGTCATTTAGTGGCGCTCCCAGAATTTTTTATTGAGTTCGTTTAAATGCGCAAGTGCGTTCCACTCGCGCCGATTGCCAGCCGCACGATTCGGCGCGGGGTTATTCCAGTCATTCCGAAGTTTGTTGTCTTGTGCGACCAGTTTGGCGAGTTCTTCCAGCGTGACGGCTGCATCAGCAGTTCCGCAGGGTCCGAAGAATTCTTTATTGGCTCGATTGAGCGCCGCAAGCGTCAGCGGCTCCGGAGGATCGCTGTCCCGTACAGCAGCATCAAGCACTTTGAATGACCTGCCGCACACTCGAATTCGCATTTGCGTTGCTCCTTTCAAATTGACTGCGAGCGCCGGACTCAGCAGCACGACGCTCGCAGCACTTGCCGACGTTTTTTTCGCGACCGCTAGGAGTCGCAAATCAGACGCCGACAAACTCGTTTAGCAAAAAAAAAATGGCCTCGACGAATAACTGATTCGTCTGAGGCCATCTGACTTTTTCCGCTTTAGGCGGAGATCAGAGTGAGGCACTTCTCAATTTCTTCTCTATGCTAAGCCGATACGCGGCGTTGTCAATGTTAAATTGCCATACGACAACTTTAGGCGACTTCGTCGCGTTCGTCCTGTGGCTTCCTGACGCGAAATTTCCGCCGATTTTTCCAGAAACTAGGGAGGTTCTCTCCCGCTGTGCAAAGACTGTGCAAAAATCCAGCCTTCGCGCGACTGAGGAAAAATCTTTAATTCGTTGAAGCGATAAGAGATAATCCCAACACGCGCCCGTAGCTCAGCTGGATAGAGCGTTTGGCTACGAACCAAAAGGTCGGGGGTTCGACTCCCTCCGGGCGCGCCATGGGCGCTCAGCGTAACTGCTTGAGCGCCCACCACTTCCTCAGTTTACGTTCTTCTGTGCCAAAGCCTCGGTCGTGCACTCTGCTAACAAATTGCTAACAAAAGGAAACGCAGCCTCGATCGCCGCAGCATACTCGTGACCGTGTTTGGTCATCTCGTGGCTGTAAATATTCAACGTTGTCATCGCCGAAGCATGACCAAGTCTTGCCTGCGCGAATTTCACATCGACCTTGTTAGCGACAAGCAGGCTTGAATAGAGATGTCTGAGACCATGCAAGCCGAAACGACGCGCGCCGGCCTTGTCCTGCGCAGCGTATAGCACGTCGTACACGCTGTCTGGATCAATAGGAGCGCCGATTTCATTTTGGAATACAAAAGTGCTTGCAGATTCCTTCTGGTGGTCTCTCAGAGCCGTCAGGAGTACCGCAAGCTTTGGGGGTAGTTCAACGCTGCGACGTGCCTTCTTGGACTTCGGCGTAACCAGCGCGAGACCAGTTTCTCCGATTCTCTCGACCTTTCGAAATTCGCCGCCTGCGAGTAGCTTCTTCGGTATCCGCTGGAGTGTCCGCCGAATTCGTATCGAACCGTTCAAGCAGTCCACGTCATCCCAAGCCAGCCCGAGCAGCTCGGCGCGACGAAACCCAGTTACGGCGGCCGTTGCCAATAGGGCCTGGTAGGTCATTGGAAGTTCAGCAAAGGTCTTCACGACCTCTTCAGGAGTAGGCATGGCCGCTTCTGTGGCATCCGCAGACTCGTCAGAAGGAACGTCTTGAGGTAGCTTGCGCGCGGGGTTAGCTGCGATATATTCGCGATCGATGGCTTCCTCGAAAAGACGGTGAAGGAGAATCAGCACGTTCTTAACGGATTTGCGACCAAGCTCCCTATTCGCCAGCAGGCCATCCTTGAAAGCTTTTACGGACGCACGGTTGATATCGCAGATCGGCCAGTCGCCAAACTTCGGAGTAATCCAGTTTTTAAGCGCCGACTGATACGATACCCACGTCTTTGGCTTAAGAACTGCTTTTGCCTTTGACATCCAATCATCACAGAATTCGCGAAATACAATCTCTTTGGGTTCCACGTACCGATTTTCACGAATACTCCCAAGGATGATGTCTACCTGCTTTTGGGCTTCCTCTTTGGTACGGTATCCGCCCTGCCATTTCTGTTTGCCGTCTGGAGTGCGGTATACCACAGACCAACTCGCGCCACGGCGCAAGATAGATCCACGCTGTCCTCGCCTCTTAGCCTTCCGGCGCGGTACGTCACTAACAATTGTTTGGGTTGCCTGATTAACTTCCATCTCTTTGAACCTCCATTTTAAGAATCTTAAAGTCTCCGAAAGCCCCGGTTGTTAGCCGGGGGATGGATTGAGTTAGCAAACGCGAGAAACGACGAACTTGGCAGCCCCAACAAGCAGCGGCAGTTCGTCACCACTTTCAACAGCGGCGAGGCGATCAGCGGTCCAAAGGTAGGCCGTTGAAGAACTCCTGCGCGCGGACAAGCAAACCGGCACCTTCTTGGCTTTTTGTCCGGACGGAAATTCAGCGAACATACTGAACGCGGCCTTCCCGTCTTGATCGACGAAATTCCAGAAGAGAATGCCTGATCGTCTTCGGTTATTCATTTCCATCTCTGGCGGGCCAAAAGTCTCGGCAAACAACTCTGGCTCGTAGGGTGTCGTATATTTCGGTTGACTCAGCAGTGGCCTTTTTCCAACTTGCCGTATGAACCGTTGTGGGTCGATTTTTTCCTGAGCATCAAATGACTTCTGCACGTTCTTCATGTTTGTTGCCTCCATTCCGCTAATTTGGGGCAGCGGAAGCTTTTTTCGATTGTCGTATTCGGTCTCGTTTCGCCTGATCTTTTGCTCGATTCCGGCAGTTTTTGCAAAGGCTACCTGGCTCGGCGGGAAACTTACCGCACCGTCTGCAAAGACCAGCTTTCCAACGTTTACTTACTTTTCGACCGGCTTTTTCTTTAAGCTTCGCATAGCACGCCGAACACAGTGAGGAACGCATCGGCTTGCCGTCTCCCTTGTGACCGCATCTTGTGCACAGGCCCTCCCGCTTTCTTCGATGGTATCTTTCTCTGCCGGTCTTTAGGCTGCGCTGACGACATTCAAAACACTGAGACAGGTTCGCGACCACGGGGCGTCTGCAACAATTCATGCAGATTCCCGAACGCCATCCCTTCTTTTCACGGCGACTTTTTTGTCTTGCGATACATCGATTGCAGACACGGCGACCTGAAATGATCACCTTTGGATCACCGCACCTAAGACAAAGTCCAATTTCGCGTCGTTTCTCTCGGGTGGTGTTCGCGTCGTTCTCGCGTGAGGTGTGTGTGAGTTTATATTTTGGCAGGCCCAATGATTTCCGACGTGCCTGATATTTCCGGCCTCTGTTCCTCTGACAGCAAAATAAGCAAAACCTTCTTCCGGTGGCCGCTGCCTGCTGACCACACTTCGTACATAAACAAGAATCGCGCCGACGCTTCTGACGCTGCAAGTATTTGCGCGAACTCCTACTGCGACAGGTTTGACACTTCTTTCTCGTTTCGTTTGAATCTAGAGGCTTCCAACAATTCACGCATTTGCGCAAACGAACGTTTTCCCGGTAATTAATGCGGTCCAACAGTCCTTTGCAGAACCAAACTTGGCCACCTCGAAGAGCCTCCATTGCCTCAGGACGTCCAATATCGGAACCATTGTGACGTCCAGTATTTCGGCGCGGTTGAACCTCTGCGAGCAATTCCTCAGTCGAATCCTGGCAGGAAAACATTGCTCGATGGTAGCCACAAAATCCATCAGAGCCATCCAGAGGAAACGGACACGATTTTTCTTTGCACCTCGGTTGATTTCCTAAGCTCGTTGGCTGCGGTTTCGGATTCGGCCACGGTGGTGTAGGTAATGTCACAGTCCACTCCATATCTTCAGGCAACCATTCCTGAATGACCGCGTTTCGGGTTACTCGTGTACTCCCTCAATTCACATCTTTCTGATTTCGAGAATATTCCGCATCTATTAGCTGCCCCATCTCTTCATACGTGAATCCGATGCGCGCACCGTGAAACATCAGGATCGCGATGGCTGGCTTCTGGAAGTTGACGGATAGTTCGTAGCGGCAGTCTTCGATTACTTGTTGTCTGCGAGTGGCCATTTACCTTTCCTCGCGGTCTTTCATTGATTGAGTTTTCGCTACAGGCCACACGCAAAACAGCAAGAAACCAAAAAGGCAGGCAACCAAGCCGAGGAAGATAATCGCCACTATTTTAGCGGTGGAGGTTAGCGCCCCCGTTTCAAAAATGAACGCGGACAGCGACGCGCAAAGATAGATTTTGATTATGTCTCCGCTCATTGCGGCACCGCCAGAGACACGACGAAACCGGCAAGGATCGCGACAGAGAGGACGATTACCGCTGTGGGAGGCAAAACGAAGTAAAGCAGGACTGCGAGACTCACTGCGAGAAAATGGGATTCTGCGGTACGACGCCAACTGGTAGGATTCTTGACAGCCATTGTGGCCTCCAATCCAGGTCACTTTCGGTTAGGGGCGCGCCAGTGTGTCAGCACCGACGCGCCTCGCCTCTTACTTCCGCTTTTTGGCCTTGGGTCCTCGCTTCATAGTAGCTTTAACTTTCCGAGCACGTTCGATATCCGAGTTCGACCAAACGCGCCACTCAACGCCTCCGACGATAGACCGCTTTGGCTCTTCAAGTCTCCCGGCATACAACCACTGGAGCAATGTGTTCTTGCTGACTCCAATAGATTTTGCGGCCTGTGCTGTGCTGTACCCTTCCATACTTGTTATAGGTATACTCGAAATACGAGCCATGTCAAGTCCTTTTCATTTGGAAACAAGGGGAGTTCTTCACGTCTGTATTACAAACGTTTTACATGGTGTATTACAAGCGTTGAGTTTTTAAGATTCTTAAATCGGTAAGAGCAGTGAAAATCGCAGTGGGAATTCGAGTCGGCCGCGAAGCCGGTCATCTAGTGGAGACGAACGTGAAACCATTAACGACGCTTGCCCAACTTGAAAAATGGTTTGAAAATTCTGACAATCCATCTGCATCTTCACGGATCGCCGAGCTAATGCGCGAGTTGCTTGAGAAGAATCCTAATTTGAGTTTTGAACAGTTGCATCAACCCGCGCGTACTGGCGACGTCGAAAGCTGTAGCCAAATATGAATGGCAAGCGCAAAGGCATTAGGAGAGGCCGCGGCTCAAACTAGTTTGCGACCACGGTAATAACGATGGCGGGATAGCTGTTGTAGACACCATTATAATTAATTTGCCAGGAGGCACCCGCTGGCGGCGTTGGAAGGTTCAGCGTGGTGAACGTACCGATGATACCGCCTTGGGCAACGACGACCGGAGATGTCTGACCAACATAAGTTGTGTCACCGTCTGACATCGTAACGGTCAGTGTTCCGTTCACATCTGCCATGCCACTCATCTCGGGGAACGCCGTCGTGAGTGGGTCGTCAACCCCAAAGACTTCCGTGAGATTAGATTTATTGGTCTCCGTGAAGTTGCCGCTTACCGTAAAACCATTGTAAAAAATGCTGTTCGCGTGGGTTAGAACCGGGACCATTTTGCTACCCGTGAGATTGACGTCACCAGTGATAGTACCCGAACCATGTATTGTTCCGCCGCCAATCGAAAAGCTAGCGGCGGAGATTTCTGCAGGTCCAGTCAGTGATGTAGTGCCTTTTGTTTGGGTGTAAATCCCTGCAGAGTTCAAAGTGCTGTCGCCGCCAAGGTCAATCGTTCCAGTGTTAGCGATGCTGGCAGCCTCGAATACGGCAGGAAAGTTTTTGACCCCGGTGATGGAAATGGTTGCGGAATTCGTCAGCGTATTAAAACTAAATGTTCCGTTGGCGTCGAACAACCTTCCTGCCACAATCGTGTTGCCGCTCACTGTAAGGGCATCTTCTTTAAAATCCAGTTTCCCTTCCTTGTCCACGGTCAGAGAACCTGTGATGTCCAAGGTTTTATTAGTTTCGCTCGAAAGCGTAGATACCGCAGTTCCTTTTGTGCCTCCCAGAACAAGGGAATTGATAGTCACGTTCATATCCAGGATCGCGTTATCTGTGCCACCCGAATCAATTATTACGTTATAAACTGTCGTCCCGTCGCTACTGTTGTTTGGAACTCCATTTGACCAATTCGCCGGATTGCTCCAACAGCCATTGCTAAAGGTTCCGTCGCAAAGCGCTCCCACCCCACCCCCAGTCCAGTTGTCGTTAATCACCGTTTGACCAAAGGCGACTGTAGGACAGAAACATGCTGCAATGATGGCAAGAAGGAATAGCAGTTTGTACGACCCGACCGAGTTCGTATCACGAAAACGTGGTGAGCGCATGCCCGTTCTCCTTTAATTGGTCGAGGTGAAGCTAAATCTCCTAAAGGTAAGACAAGAGTAAACTATCGGATAACGTACATGTCAAATTATATTGCAGGACAATAGTCAACTGTTCGGAGCCGCAGGGAAAAACATGCGACGCAAGTGCTAGGTATGGGTCGTAGCCGCTGCGCTGCGCCGGTTGGAGCGCGACTGGACCAAAACCAAAATTTGAACATTTCCACCGGTGGGCGAGATTTCCACAGATTTTCGCGGAATTGAGTGCGGTGGGACGTTGACAGCCTTCGTCAAAAAGTTCAAGCCATTGAACATGGCACTGAAAGGCAGCCGTCGCCGAGCCACTACGTCTCTATACCTAATCGAGAGCCGAGAGGCCGAACAGAAGTTAGCAGAGGCAAGGAAACAAAAAAAAGCAAACGCAACAAGACCGACTAAGAAGACGTAATCACCAGTTAAATTTCTTCAGTGGAAGTTCTAAGCGGCAAATATGTTCATCGAATCGACGCTGAACCTGCCTCGCGTCGTGTTCTTGCTCGGTGAGTTTTTCGGGATTCGGATATGTCCACGAACATTGACTGCAAGCGAAACCTTCTCCCTTGTTGGTAATTTGCCAAACCAAGACACGTTCCTGCGACATCGCTTGACCCGCACGCATAGTCCCATGATGTACCAGCGAAAACAAATCGGCATCAGGGTGTTGTCGTAGGAATGGGAAAGCTTCACCTGACCTACGCGATAGCCCGCTTGGAACGCGACCGAGCAAGCTTCTGAGGACGCGGTTTCGATTTACCACAAGCGTCACAGCGTTGCTGTTTTGGAATTCCGTAGAATTGCGAGTTGCAGACGACGCACATCAGCAAGTGCAATTCTTTGCCTTCCGGCGTAATCACGACGCTGGCGCGTTCTATTTTCAGGATGGGCATAAAGTAATTATCTCACGGCTGAAAACTACTAGGCGAATGCTAGGCGAAGATGCTATTGTGCGGTTCCCATGGACGCGGACACCAAGTCGGAATTGCTGGAAGCTGCCCAACACGAATTAATGAAACACCACTGGGATACTTTTTGTACCCAACCGCTATCGATTGCCGAAGGCGGTAAAGGTGTGATTGTGCCGGGCTGTGTTAATTGCAGAAAACTTCTCTACACGAATAATCAATATCTCTCGCATCTCGCTCTGGACGTGCTCCCGCAAATTCTCGAAAGGTTTATTGACTAGCTCCTGAATTTCGTAATCGCAAAAGCGCCGAGAAGTACTGTTCCAAAAAGAATGAGCGGAGCAGGTTCGGGCGTAGCACTGACGGGGCCAGCGGGGGCGTTGAACGCAGAACCGCCACAAACTCCGCTATTAGAAACCCACTCGCAGCGCGGAAGGGAATTAGATTGATAGGCAGTGGCAGGGGCTTCGGCAGTACCAGCGGGATTTTTCAAAAATGATTGCCCACCAAGAACGTCAACATGCTTTGAGCTGTCGGCCTTGAGGATCGGGCCAGCATTTAATTGCGTAGCGAAGAAAAGAAGAAGAGCAACGCTCAATAGGGCTTTCATAACTACCTCCAACGTGTCGCTAGATTGTATAGCCCTATACCCACCTGTCAAGTACCTGGCATTTTAACCCTTCGGAATTAATCCCAAGACCTGATTCAAAGATCTGAGGAGCTGCTGAACTCAGCGGACGACCTGCGTGATGCGCTGTGGTGGCTCAGCCGGGCATACAAAGCAGCGAAATAACAGCGCGTGCCGGGGGCGACCGCTACGATGCTCAAGGTGAAGAAGCGCCTTAGAGTCAGAATATGAAGTTTCCAATTGCAACCATGTCAGCACAGACAATGCTAGGGTTTTTTCCATGGCACACGGTTAGTAGAAACAAGTTCGCGTTTGATCCAGAGCAGAAGGCTTTTCAGGTAAAGAAAGTGTTACCTGTAGGAATGGGGTTTCCGTACGAATTCGGCTTCGTCCCATCGAGCGGGGCTTGTGAGACGTGCAAGAACAAGCCGTAGGGACTCCGCCGATGTCGCTGGAGCCTGCTGTGCTGCGAAATTCGTTGTGGAGGGGGGAGGGGAGGAGTACGATGCGCGAGAAAATGAGCCAAATCGGAAATCTCGAGTTGGTCGGTGTTACCCTCATCATCTCGTTCGGATTGATCTCCTGCAATCATTCCTCTTCAAGCAGTTCGCCAGCATCGGATACGGAACTCACTCCTCAAGATGCGGAAGCGCGCAAGGCGGTGACAGCCGAAATCCAAAAACATTGGCTCCAGGGATCCGACGGCTGGACCGCTTCTGTCACCAACGGTGGCGATCGATTTCTCCGGCAGTATCGAGACCTCACAATTGAAAGCCTCGATCCGCGCGATCTAAGCGAGTCAGACAAGTTGAACGGATTTGAATGGGTGGGAAAAGTAACGTTCAAAAAAACGGCATGCCGTGAAGCTGGCGGTCAACGCAATTTCGTTTTAGGTGGAATGGCCGATGGCCAGCAGGCTTACGTAGAAAAACAACCAGGCCGCTGGACTCAGTGGGTTACCTTCACACCTGGCCCCCTGTCATTTCAAAAAGAAAAGGGCCGCTGGACATTCTCCTACGACGCGACGTATTTGCGCGGCCAGCTTCCCGGACCCGGCGATTTTGCCGCGGCCGGAGTGCACTAAGCCTCACAGAAAAAACAGCTGCTCAACATTGTGTCTTGCCGGTTTCAGATATTTGCAAAACGCGAAATACAAAACGCCTGCTCGGGAGGATTTATGAATCGTCTGTGGTTTCGGAAAGTTGTTCTCATGTTCGTCTTCGTTGCTGCAGGATTTGCAATCGCTTGCGGCGGAGGAGTTGAAGGAAAGTATCAAGATCCTACCGGCACGATCAGAGCTCAGTTCAAGGGCGGAAAAACATATCTAGCCTTCGGCGCGA
>Ga0209009_1000225_pt1 | contig 22683 bp, 18 predicted proteins | sample BlaSpr_A8_OM3_M2_FD_187979 | JGI IMG/M metagenome (GOLD analysis project Ga0209009, IMG submission 187979) | Forest soil microbial communities from Thunder Bay, Ontario, Canada - Black Spruce, Ontario site 2_A8_OM3_M2 (SPAdes) (version 2) | ecosystem: Environmental > Terrestrial > Soil > Boreal... | reverse complement strand
CACCTCTGCAGAAGGCCACGCAGGCAAATCCCAAGGACGCCCAAGCCTGGTATCTGATGGGGAGCGCCTTGACTGCGTTGATGGATTGCAAGCAGGAAGGCGAAAAGATGACATGCACTCTGGCTCCTGGAACTCAGGAAGCCTATCAAAAATGTATCGATATCGACCCGAATGGCCCGCTGGGTAAAGAGTGCAAAGAAAATCTTGACGGCGCGGTAGCCGCCGCTGGTGGCGCCGACACGACGGTTTCAAAAAAGAAAAAGAAGAGCTAACGAATTTTTAACGACGCTGAACCAAGTTCGACACGGAATTCTCGTCTCTGTTTTGACGTTAGGACTTTTTAGCTGATTCTCTCCTCTCGACCCGCAGTCGCTGGGGTGCTATTCTTGCTAAGACCTGAGGGATTGGATGGACCACGTGAATTCGAATCAACCCGCTACAGAACGCCGTCGGAGCGACCGTCTTTCTGAGCCAGTGCCTTTAGTCGTACGCGGAATCGATCTTTTAGGCCAGCCGTTTGAAGAACGCACAGCCACGCTCGCGTTGAATCTTCATGGCTGCCGCTATTCCTCCAAATATCACTTGCCGAAGAATACTTGGGTCACCCTGGAATTGCCGCAGGCGCAAAATCGCCCGAATGTACGGGCGCGCGTCGCTTGGGTCCAGCGCCCGCACTCGATTAGGGATTTTTTTCAGGTGGCCGTCGAGTTGGAAGACCCTGCAAATATCTGGGGACTGGACGCTCTTCCTGAAGACTGGGCTACCGCCGAGGGATCCTCCTATAACCAGAAACAGGTCGAAGCGAAACCGAGCTTCGAAAGACAGGACGATTCAGTCTCGTTGAACAATAAAAGCTTTCCGGGGACTTCCGTGGACGATAGAAACGAATTGCCCAATCCTCCTGCATCGGCCGAATTTCATTCTGTCAATGATCCAAATGTCGCGAACAGCCCGCTTTTCCGCGAACTGCGGAAAGAGCTGGAAAGACAGTCCCGGGAAACCATTCTGCAAGCCTCCCGGCAAGTTCAGGAGGAAGTTCGTCGCGCCGCTGAAGAGAGCGACAACCGGCGAGCTGCTGCTGTTCAGGATTTCTTCGCGCAATGGAAGCCTGAGTTTGAGCAGGCCCAGAGCGGCGCCCGTGAGGAATTTTCGAAACAACTCGCCGAGCGGCAGGACGAATTTCTAACCGGCCTCAAATCCGAATTTGAGGAAAATTTTAGTCAAGCACGCAAGTTGATGGACGACCTTCACCATCAAATGGAAATATTGCGTGCGGAGAACGACGCCGCTCACGAGGCCGCCAGCCGCTTGGCCCAGGCTCGTTTGCAATTCGAGGCTATGGAAACCGCTAGGAGCGCAAGGCCTGCGGACCCGGGACCCCACAAAGAAGAATCAGCCTCCAAAGAAAACGTCGTGGAAGAATGGCGCGCGGCTCTTGCAAAGGAAATGGAAGTTGCGCGAGCTCAGTGGAATGAATTGCTGCAATCTTCATTGGATAACAATGTCCAACGGCTGCTAGAGCAGGTAACCGAGCGCTCTCAAGATATCTTGAGCGCTACTGAATCAAAAATCCGTGAACGCATGGCCGGGGCAAGCCAACCTTTGGCCCAGGCCGCTTCCGAAGCCCGCGAGTCGCTTGCGCAAATCAAAACTTCCCTGGACCACGAAGTCGCGCGAGCGCGCTCGTCCTTGTCTGAAATCGAGTCCGTCGCAAGCCGCACGAAGGAATATTCGGCGCAGCTCGAAGCAGCCAGCCACGATACTTTGAACGAGCTCCATCGCCGCCTGGAAAAGATCCTGGAAGCGCAGTCCGCTGAATTGAATCGCCGCGCGGACAATCTGGCTGCCGGCATCTCGCAACGCGTAACGCCGGCACTCGACGCCCTCCAGCAGGAATTCGTAAATCGCGCGCACGTTCAGGTAGAGGCAAAACTTGCCCCGCATTTTGAACGCGTACCCGAACTCCTTCACGAGCTTGCTGCGCGCGAGGCTCAGGCGGAAGAAAGCTTGCGGCTGCATCGCGAACGTTTGCGCCAGGCGTCAGAGAACAATCAACGGGAAGTTTCAGCGCAACTGGCCGCGACGCTGCTGGAGGTGCGCAACGATTTCGAGTCCGCTCGCAAAGAAGCTTTAAATAGATGGAACGAAGAGCTGGACGCGAGTGGAGCGCGCGCCGCACATTCCGCTTCCGAATCCATCGGACGCAGTGCGGAATGGTTTCAGCAGGAAGCGCGAGCCCGGTTACAGGTGCTGGTCGAGCAGACCGTCACTACCGCTTCCGCCGGTTTCGATGAGAAAACCGCCGAGGCCGCCAAAAAATATGGAGCACAACTGGCTGACGAATCCACAAGCCATCTCGCGCTAGTTCATCAACGAATCGAAAGTCTGGCGGTAGATGCTGCCGGGCGAGCCCGCACCGAATTCGATAAAGCAGCGGAGGCTGCTGCCAGTTCATTCGGACATGTTCTGCGAGGGATCGCCGGTCGCGAGGCCGAGCAGTTTATGCAGACAACCAACGAAACAGTTCGAGGCCGGACCGAAGACCTCGAGCGTTCCGCACAACAGGTTCTTAGCCAGTTCGGGGCAAACGCGGCAACTTCACTCGAGCAACTACAGGCGCAAATGTCCTCGCAAGTCGAGAACAGCGTTTGCGAATCCCGCGCCGCTCTTTCCACGGAGTTCGCTACCGCGCTCGAAGGCTATCGAGCAGAGCGCGATCTGCATCTTCAAAATTGGGCCTCTGACTTGGACCGCCTCAGCGGCGAGGCGATTGGCACGTACCAGGAGCGTTTACAAACCACTTGCGATTCCTGGATTGTTTCTTCCGTGCGGCGGCTTAGTGAACACGGACAAAACGTGATCGAATCCATGCTGCGATCCGCCGACCAGGCGCTGCGCGATTCCTGCTCAAAAGTTTTCGAAGGTCTGGCTGAAATATTGCGCGAAAGATCTGCCAATGCCGCGGGTGCAGGAGTAGCGGGTTTCGCTCCGCCGCCACCTAATCGCGACGTGGAATCTTCTGGCCCTCGCAACGAAATGATTTGAGTTTCGTTTCAGTGCAAGCTTTCTTGGCAGGAAAGTCTTACTTTTTTCCAACAACCTCAGCAACTGAGTTAACCACGTGGCTCACTTGTTCCGCAGTCATGCTCGGAAATATCGGCAGGCTCAAGACACGATCACACGCCCGCTCAGCAAGCGGATAAGTACCCACAGGATCTCCCAGTGAGGAATAAGCCGGCTGAAGATGGACTGGCTTGGGATAGTGAATTGAAGTTTCCACCCCTTTATCTGCCAGCTTTGAAATTACTGAACATCTGCTGTTCACGTAAATTACAAATTGGTGATACACGCATTCGTCGCGGGGATCATCCACCGGCAAGTCCAGACGGGCATTTGCTAGCGCGCGTCGATACTCGCGAGCGATGGCCTGCCGTTTTTCGGTCCATGCATCCAGGTAGCGGAGCTTGATGCGTAAAACGGCGCCCTGAAATCCCTGCATACGATAGTTGTATCCCACGAACTCATGGTCGTAGCGCGCAGTTTGGCCGTGCGAGCGTGCCGCCCGCGAGAATTGCGCAATCAAGTCGTCGTCTGTAGTGAGCGCGCCACCCTCGCCGTAGGCTCCCAGATTTTTCGTCGGATAAAAGCTGAATGCAGCGGCATCACCGAGCCCGCCCACTCGCTTGCCGCGATAGCGCGCGCTGTGTGCTTGTGCTGCATCCTCTAGAACGCGAACACCGTGTCGGCTCGCAATCGAACGAATCGCATCCATGTCCGCGGGACGGCCGTACAAATGCACCGGAAGTATGGCCCGTGTACGCCGCGTGATCGTTCGTTCGATCAAGTTCGCATCAATATTTGCAGTAGCGGGATCAATATCCACCAGCACCGGTTGCGCGCCGCAATAGCTGATAGCCTCGACGGTGGCTAGAAATGTATTGGGAGTTGTTATCACTTCATCGCCCGGCTGCACTCCGAGCGCAAGCAAGCCGAGATGAAGAGCAGCCGTTCCGCTGCTGAGGGCTACGCAGTGTTTGGTCCCGCAATATTCCGCGAATGCAGTTTCAAATGCTTCCATCTCCGCGCCTTGAACGAACGCGGATGCTTCGCACACGCGGTCGAGAGCTGGGAGGATTTCGTCGCGTAGCTCTGCGTATTCGGATTTCAGATCGAGGAGTGGAACTTTCATTTATGTAGCGCGTTAAGCGCAGATGAAAACTGTACTGTAAGGCAACCGCCGCTACAAGAGCAGGCACGCAAGGACTCGTTGTAGAACATCTTCCGGGTCCTCTAGATATGAGTGAGCGTCCCAGTAATTTTTGTGCGTCGGAGCGCCCAGGCAAAAACGGCAAACGATAGTGGGATGAGTATTGCAGCGAAAACAAGCAAAGCAAATATGGAAGGGAAGAGTTCTCTCCAACCCGCGCCGGCCAAAAGTGCAGCGCGCATCCCTGCCAAAGAATAGGTCACCGGAATCAGCCGGGCCAACATCTGCAAAGGCCCAGGCAATACCGAGATGGGGTACATCATCCCGCCCACTAGACCTGAAACGCCGAGCACTAGCCATTTAGCCGGATTCCCACGCTTGAAAAGAATCGAGTAGCTGGCAGAAAGAATACCTAGTCCCGCGAAAGCGAGAATCGAGACCAACAGAATTGCCACTGCGCCGGGCCAATTAGCAGACTGCGGCCTGAACCCAAACAGCAGCGCGCCCCAGGCAAGATAAACACAAGTTCTTATTGCCAGCGCAACAAAGGGATAAACTGCCGACCCGGCGATAATTATGGGAAGCGGTGTTTGCGTCACAAGCAGTGCCTCCAGCGTGCGGTTTTGGCGCGCCTCCTCCAGACTGGAATCGAAGGCGCTCAGCGAGACGCTTAGGTAATCAAAGAAGGCGAAACCCACTAAAGCAAACGCAAAATAATTTGTTCCGGCCGGTAGTTCGCTATTCAGCTCCGGGCTTTGCACGAATCGCGACAAATAATAAAACGTCGCTACGCCAAAAAGGGCCTCCAGCGTCTCCAGCAACAGCGCCCCGCGATAGCCGCGCGCGATCGCGAAATCACGCCAGAAAAAAGCCGCTACTTTCCGGATTGTGCGCTCAATGCTCATGCGCGATCCTGTAGTGGTACGAGGTGGCCAACCAGACTCGACACCGCCGCTTCGAGCGTCGTCGTGTCTGTGGCGGAGCAAAGCCCCCTCGGAGAATCGAACGCAATCACTCGCCCTTTGTCCAATAGGACGACCCGATCCGCAAGTTCCTCAACTTCACTTAATGTATGAGAAGCAAACAAAAGAGTAGTACCGCCTTTGCGGACGAGATCCTCTTTCAACAAGCGGCGGAATGCTGACGCGGCGATTGGGTCAAGACTACGCGTAGGCTCATCGAGCAGCAAAATAGCCGGCCGGTGCAGCAAAGCTCGCGCCAAGCCCAGGCGATGCATCGTCCCGGTGGAAAATGTCCGGACTTGGCGGCTCAAATCGTTCTGGATACCCAGCAATTCTGCAACTGCTTCGATACGCTTCCGCGTATCCGCCCGGCTCAAATTATTCATGGCCGCAAAAAATGCCAGATTCTCTCTCGCGCTCAATCGCGCGTAAAATCCTTCATCTCCGCCAGTGTGGTAGCCAAACAGTCGCCGTGCCTCTGCTGGCTCTTGTTCCACATCGAACCCTCCCAGAGTTGCCTGCCCCCGCGTGGGGATGATCAAGGTGGCGAGAATGCGAAGCAGGGTCGATTTTCCGGCACCGTTGGATCCAATTAACGCTACCGATTCATTTTCCTTCACATCGAGCGACACTCCTGCGAGGGCTTTCTCCGTTGCTCGTGCCACAGGCTGCGTCAAAGCGCGCCACCCGGTCAGAGCTGGGGGAAAATATTTCTCGAGTTCGGTGACGGAAATAGCAGGCGAAGGCACCTAGAGTTTATATCCGAAATGACTGAGCCGAATCCAGTTCCGTCATTGCCCTGTAACAGAAAGTGTGGTTAGAATACCGGTGGGAGTAACATAGTCATTAGGGTGGGTGCATTCCGAAACGTTCGCGAATAGCCCGGCCTGCCGGCACGAAAAATATATCCCAGTCCTGAAGGATTTAGGCGCCAAAAATGGACGCATCTCTCTCCCTGCATTCCGTCATAGTCGCCAGCGCCGAGCAAGTTTCGTGCCCGCTTGGTGACGAATCCGCGATATTAAATCTGAAAAACAGCAAATATTACGGCGTGAATCCCATTGGGGCGCGTATATGGACCTTATTGAAAGAGCCGCGCAGCGTGCTACAGCTGCGTGACACTTTATTAAGCGAATACGACGTGGACGAAAAATTGTGCGAACAGGACCTATTGGTTCTGTTGGAGAAAATGAAAAGCGAAGGCCTGATTGAAGTGCGAGGTGTGATGGCTGGATAGCTGGCATGTTGATACTCTGTTACCTCACCTATTTATCGAACATCAGTAATAATCGAGGGCGACTTTATTCAGGACGGTGGGTTGAAACCGAGGATGGCAAACTGGCAGACCTTTTCGCGATTAACAGGACACGAGCGGCGTATCGTTCTGGAAGCTGCCACCGGACTGATAGCCACTTGGGCGGGTCTGCGTCTCGTTGGATTTCGGCGCTGGAAAGGCGTGCTGCAGTGGACTGCGCCGCGCAAGGCCGCAGCTACGTCTGAGAATAATTCCCACAGCACAGTAGCGGACGTTTTGCGAATGGAAGAAGCCGCCGCACGGAATCTGTTTTTCAGCACAAATTGCCTGGAACAATCGTTGGTGCTTTGGTGGCTCCTGCGACGGCGCGGCATAGCTGCCGATTTACGAATCGGCGCGCGAAAAGACGAGCAGCGTTTCGAAGCTCATGCCTGGGTGGAGTTTCGCGGAATGGCCTTGGACAGCGGGGGAGAAGACCACATTCACTTCGTGCCGTTCGAAGAACGGGCAACTTGGATGGGAACGAATTGAGCGGAATCGTGGGCATGTTCGATCGAGGTGGGGCGCCGGTAGATCGTGCGCTCTTACAAGCGCTCACCTATTTTATTTCCTACGCAGGTCCGGACGCCCGAGACACCTATTCGGAAGGTTCTATCGGTTTGGGCCACACCATGCTGCGAACCACTAGGGAATCGTTTCTTGAGCGGATGCCCGCCGGTCTGGATGGCAAGCTTTGGATCACCGCCGACTCGCGAATCGATTGTCGCGAGGAATTAAAGCGAGAGCTAGAAAAAGCAGATTCAAATCGCCGGCCTCCCGCCACTGATTCCGAACTGATTTTGCACGCATACGCTGTTTGGGGCGAAGAATGTGTTCGGCATCTTCGCGGGGATTTTGCGTTCGCGATCTGGGACGCTCGCCGGAAAACCCTTTTTTGCGCTCGCGATCATTTTGGAGTCAAGCCGTTTTACTACGCTGAAATCGGAAATATCTTCCTCTTCACCAATGTGTTGAATTGCGTTCGCGCGCATCCCGGGATATCCGATAGCTTGAACGATGCCGCAATTGGTGACTTTTTATTATTTGGTCTTAATTGTGACCTGAGCACTACAACGTTTCGCGACATTCGAAGGTTACCGCCGGCGCATTGTCTGTCCGCTTCCGCTGCGGGCGTGCGAATTCTGCGATATTGGTCGGCTCCCACCACCGGCGCCATTCGTTATCGCCACGCAGATGAATATGTGGAACATTTTCAAAATCTCATTCAATCGGCTGTTGCGGACCGCTTGCGCGTTGACCGCGCCGGAATCTTGCTCAGCGGAGGTCTGGACTCGGGATCGATCGCTGCGACCGCTCGTGAAATCTCGAGCAGTCCATCGAGCGCGGTGGACTTGCGGGCTTATACGAATGTTTACAAACCCCTGGCCTCCGATAGGGAAGGCCTGCTTGCCCGGCAGGTAGCTGATTTCCTTCGCATTCCGATTCAATTCATGCAGGTGGAAGAACTGAAACCATTCGAGCGCTGGAACGATCCCGAAATAACCAGCCCTGAACCCGTCGATGACCCTTTATTCGCAGGCATGTTCGACCAATTTAGAGTGATTGCGGCCGACTGTCGGGTAGTATTGTGCGGCGAAGGCGCCGACAACCTGATGCATTTTGAAATGATGCCGTACACGAAACAACTTATAAGGAAACGAGAGGTTCGCCGATTGGTCCGTGAAGTCCCGCGTTATCTGGGACAGCGCCGCTCTATTTGGCCCGGAGTCCGTAGGCGTTTCAAAGGACTTTTCGGGAAGGACCCAACCGCGCCCATATTCCCGCTTTGGCTCGCCCCTGAATTCGCTCGCGTACTGGGCCTAAATTCCCGGTGGAGAGAATGGAGTGAGTTACCGGAGTGGCGTCCGCATCCAATCCGCCCAAAGGCACATATCTCGATGTCGATACCGCAATGGGCCCGTGTGTTTGAACAAGGTCATCCCGGTGCAACCCATTACGCGGTTGAGGTACGTTACCCATTTCTCGATTTGCGGATTGTAGATTTCCTGTTAGCCTTGCCCCCCTTCCCATTTTGCTTCGAGAAGCGCCTTCTACGCGATGCGATGGCAGGCCGTCTACCTGAGGCATGCCGAGTCCGACCCAAGACCCCGCTATACGATGACCCCCTCGTCGAAAGCGTGCGGAATCCGAAAGCGACAGAATGGCTAGATCAGGTACAATGGAACTCGGACATGGAACGGTATGTGAATCAGTCGGCCTTGGCGCCGATTCACGAAAAGCGCGATAGCCAACAGATTTCGCTGGATTTGCGCCCGATGTGTCTTAACTTTTGGTTGCAGTCAGCACGCGGAGTCCGGTATAACTTGCGTGCGGAGGTTAGCAATGCCTAAGCAAGTCATACGGGAGATCAAAAAACCTTATTCCGCTCCCGCATTAACTATCTACGGAACCGTGCAGGAATTAACTCAAACTGTGGGTTTGAGGAAAACCAGAGACGGCGGGACTTTCCCAAATATTAAGACGCATGTGTAACAGCGGTTTTCGGGTGGCCAGAAGTGTGTCAGAGTCGGTACACGATAGAGAGAATTCGCGCCCCCCAAAAGACGGATTTCCCCGGCTGAAGTGAGTTCGACTTATTTGGTTTTCGGTTTGCTCCTCCGCTCGAATCTTCCCATTCCGGAACTCGTGCCCGCGGAAGCTCCCAGCTCCAGCCCCGTGGTGGACATTCACATGAATGAATCACCCCCCCGAGAGATTCCGTCTGAACCGGAAACCCTTACCTATACGAGCGCGTACACGGATCCGACCGGCCAGCCAGCGCTAAGAATTTGGAAAACCGCGGACGGTCAGTTTCTGTATCTCTTGTATTTTGATGGAACGCAATTTTGGATGGATCGCCGCGGGACTGAGCTTTGGGCGCAATGGCCCGCCAATCTAACGATCGAAGACACAGCGACGTACCTGTTGGGGCCTGTTCTCGGACTTCTTCTGCGCCTACGGGGCGTGACGTGCCTTCACGCTAGCGCAATTTCTGTAGGTGACCGCGCTATTGCTTTCGTCGGGTCCGAAGGAGCAGGAAAATCGACAACCGCAGCGATGTTCGCGCAAATGGGCTACCCAGTAATTTCCGATGACGTTGTGGCGATAACGGAACGGCAAGGGGCTCATTACGTTTTTCCAGCTTATCCGTATCTTTGTTTGTGGGCAGACTCGGTAACGATGGTATATGGCACCGGAAAGAAATTACCCAGCTTTTCGGCCAACTGGGATAAGCGCCTGCTTTCCCTTTCCGGCAATAATCTTAAATTTGAGGATAAGCAGCTGAGATTGGGCGCCCTGTTCATACTCGGTGAAAGAACCACCCTGCCGGATGCGCCGCGAATTGAACCTTTAGTTCCGAAAGAAGGTCTGCTTTCGTTGGTAGCAAATTCCTACGCTACGAATTTATTAGATAAGGACATGCGTGCTGTCGAATTCGAGTTTCTTGGCCGTATGCTTCAACGCGTACCAGTTCAACGACTCATACCTCATGAGGATCCAGCTCAGATTGGCCGGCTCTGCGATGTTGTACTGCGGTCACTCGACATCGCCATGCTTCAGTAGTCTCGCTTCCGCGAACATCTAAAACTCAGTGCGTGCATTCTTCAACACACATCCGGCTTTTCGTCATTTTGATGCTCTTCCGAATGTGCCAATCTGATAGCGCAAAGAGTCGGCATAGGCCCGACCGGGCCCTAATTCGAGGAGGCAGTTGCATGAGGAAGGCACTCGGAATCGTTGCTTTGTTTATAATTTTTGCTCTGCCAGCTTTGGCTCAAGATACACCGGTCTTTCAGGCAGGAGTGGGATATCAATATCGTTCATTCAACTACCCGGTACAGCAAAGACTCAACATGAACGGTTGGCAAGCATCGGCTGACGGAAACATCAATCATTGGCTTGGCGTGACCGCAGACTTCGACGGAACCTATAAGACTTTTGGTGGAGCGGCTTTCTCCGTCTATTCCTACATGGCTGGCCCGCAGGTTTATCCGTTGCGTCACCATGTGTTGACCCCATATTTTAATATCCTGGTGGGAGGCGCGCATATTGGTGCTCGCAAGTGCGGCGGCTGTAACCTAGGAGACACCGAATTTTCCTGGGGCGGCGGCGGTGGGATAGACCTCACGGTATCGCGGAATTTCGCTATTCGGTTGGGCCAATTCGAGTATGAGCGGTCAGGTTTCTTTAGTGCAGGCACCGCAAATAATCCTTATCAAAATAACTTCAAGGTTGGAGCCGGGATTCTGATTCGCTTGGGAGAGAAATAAGATTCCACCTCTTTAGAACCGGCTTGTCCCACTGGCCCCGCTTAATCTCATGCCCGCCCTTTACTGACTATTTCTATTTGCTCTTAGCCACGCGGTAACCTAAAGTCCCACTGCCGGCATCAAAGCCGCTGTTAGAAGGTCGTCACGGCAAAATATCTGGGAGGACAGTACAGATGAAGAAGTTCGCGGGACTTTTCGTAATGGTCGCTCTTTTTTGCCTGCCGGCTTTGGCGCAGGACGCATCGAAGTATGAGGTTGGAGGAGGTCTCGCTTACCGATCGTTTGATAACACCAATGGTTCGCGGATTAATATGGTTGGATGGACCGCCTATGGCGACCGCCATATCTGGAAGTTCATTAATCTTGCCGCGGATTTCTCCGGTACTTACAATCGAAACAGTAATTTTGGAAACACGAGTATTTACAACTTCCTGGCGGGCCCACAGCTATATCCCTTCGGCCATCAGCACAAAATTACCGTTTTTGGTCAGATTCTATTCGGAGGCGGAGCCTTCCTTTATCATCTTCCCACCCAAAACGGATTTAATCCCGTTACGACCTCCTATGCGGGAGCGTCATGGATGGGAGGCGGTGGATTGGATTGGCGCGTAAGGAAGCGTTGGGCCATCCGGGTTATCCAGGCTGATTATGAACAGACGCGCTTCGTTTCCGGCTCCCCGAGTCAAGGCAACTATCGAATATCAGTCGGTTTGGTCTACCGATTCGGAATAAAGTAACTTTTTGCCGCATTCCGAATTTTTTCTTTATTGAAACGTCTGCCAATTTGGACTTGCAGAAGAGCCGACGCTCGGTGCAGATTACGAGTTCGTGGAGATCTCACTTGAAAGAAAAGGGTCGCGCCCGGCGCTGTTAATCGCCGCGCTGGTCGTGGCGGTGCTTTTTTCTTACCAGGCCGTCCGAGTTTGGATCGCGGATCATCGCATTAACTCCGACAATCTGAATGCCATCCAGAAGGGCGCTGCGCTGGAGCCCGAAAATGCGGCAGCCTGGGATACTTTAGGACGCTTCCAGCAATTGGATTTTGTAGCCGGCGACTCCAACCAGGCCATCAAGGCCTTTCAAAAAGCTATCCAGGACGATCCACTTTCCGCCTATTACTGGATGAACCTGGCCAGCGCGTATGAATCTGTCGGAGATGTAGCCCATGCCCGCGATGCATTCAGCCACGCGAGAGACGTTTACCCTCTCTCCGCGCAGGTCGCCTGGAATTACGGTAACTTTTTGCTTAGGCAACAACAGCTGGCCGAAGGTTATGCTGAAATTCAAGCAGCCGTTCGTTCGGATCCCGCACTTCTAACTCTGGCGATATCCCGAACGTGGCGCTCCAATCATGACGTAAATACACTGTTGAATCAGGTGCTCCCGGCCGATCAGGAGGCTTATTTTCAAGCCCTCGATTTTTTCGCATCCGCTCAACAAGCGGAGGCCGGACTTATAGTTTGGCAACGCTTGATTTCCTTGGGAAAACCTTTCGCGTTGCCACGTTCATTTCCGTTTCTCGATGAACTCATTCGAGAAGATCGCGCCGCCGACACAGTCCGGGTTTGGCGCGAAGCGCTCATCGCAGCCGGTGTCCCCAATCAGGAGCCGCAAAACGGATCTGTAATCTGGAATGGAAATTTTGCCGGTGATTTTACAAACGGCGGCCTAGGCTGGCGCTGGGACAATCCCGTTGGCATATCAATCGACTTTGATGCCGCAATGCCGGAGAGCAAGGGCCGCTCTGTCCGCCTGGATTTCGGCGGCGGTAACAACCCTGGAATCTCTAAACCTTTTGAGTACGTGCCGGTAGAGCCCGGCCACGCTTATCGCTTTCGGGGATATATTCGGACGGAATCGATTTCCACCGAAAGCGGAATGCGTTTTTCCATCTATGATCCCCATCACGCGAATGTCGTCGATCGGCAAACTGAGAATCTCACTGGCACTCACCTTTGGAACGCTGCGGAACTACAGGTGGTAACGGGACCGGACACGCACTTCCTGGTCGTTTCTCTGCGTCGCGATCCCAGTCGTTTATTTGACAATAAACTGAGTGGAACGGTTTGGATCGCGGATTTATCGATGATTCCCGCCGGCGCGAATGAGACCGGAGCGCGGCGTTGAAGATCGTCCGCATCGGGCTTTGCACTCTGTTCGCATTTAGCGTGCTGGCATTCGGGACCGTGGAAGTTTGGTCTCAGTCGCTTTTCGAAATCTCCGCCGGGATGTTGTTCTTATTGTGGGCCATCGTAGTCTTAAGGGATTCGAAAGTGACGATATATTGGAACCCATTAATTTGGCCCATTCTAGGCATCCTGGCCATTGGCATCCTTCAGCTCTTTTTCGGTGTGACACCGTACCGCTATATCACGCGGCTGGAACTTCTAAGATTTGGCGCATATTTAATTATCTTCTTTCTGTCGGTACAGGCTTTTCGCGAACGCCCCGATCTTAAGAAGCTGGCATGGTTTCTGATCTTCTTGTGTTTCGGAGTTTCTTTGTTCGGCATCATCCAACATTTCACCTCGGAGGGGGCGATTTATTGGCTGCGCCCGTTGAAAGTCGGTGATCCCTTTGGACCCTACGTGAATCGCAACCATTTCGCCGGGTTTGTTGAATTGACGCTGCCGATAGGGCTGGCCGTGCTGGTTTTTCGCGGCGTGCAGCGCGACGTATATCCACTTATTGGATTGTTAGCCATTGTTCCGGCCGGCGCGCTGATCCTCTCCGGTTCGCGAGGTGGAATTGTTAGCTTCGCATTTGAAATAGCTGTTCTTTGGCTGTTAGCCAGAAGCTACAAAACATCCGAACGTCCGCAGTTTGTTGGTGTCGGAATTGTAGCCCTAGCAGCCTTGGCGTTGATCGCTTGGTTAGGCGCGGGTCGAGCGATTGAGCGATTCTCCACGATCCACCTAGGAGAAGTTACCGTGGATCGTCGCGTTTCGATGTTTCGCGGAGCAATGCACCTTTTTGCGGCTCATCCGATCACGGGCGTAGGACTTGGGGCGTTAGTCGCGGCCTATCCACGGTATGAAACCTTTTATGATGGCAAGCTCGTGGATCATGTTCACAACGATTACATCGAACTGTTGGCGGAGACTGGATTTCTCGGAGGAATTTGCGGTCTCATGTTCTTGTGGATTTTATTTCGCCAGGCCAGGGTTTGTTACGCGGCAGAGCAAGGACATTTCTCCCGTGCGCTCCATGCTGGCGCAGTCACCGGCGTGTGCGGAATGCTCCTTCACAGTTTCGTGGACTTCAATTTGCATATTCCGTCGAACGCTCTGCTGTTTTTGCTATTAGCGCATCTTGCGACCTCACCTCCATTAGCTACTGAAGCTGTTGTGGCTCGACGGCGCGTGCGCGCACGCGAAAAGGATATGCACGCAAGCGAATAGGGTTTGGCACTGGCATCCTCGCAACATCCAAGCAGCTCTGAATTGTCCTAATAGTTCGCAGGTCTTTGGAATGATTGATAGTTGTTTTTGTGGTCCACGCACGTCTTGGTTGACACCAGCACGGGGCTAGGTAATAGTGTTTGTGGGGTTATCTATCATGGTTCCATCCGTCCAGTGCGTTCCTGACTGGCTAACAGCGAAGCTTGCCTTATTGCTGCCCATGTTGTTGTTGCTGGGTATGCAGGTTTACGGTCAGCAGAAAGCTCCAACGCCTCAACAAACCAATCAGAGAATCCAAGAGCTGGTGGGACTGGCCACTGCTCGGGCTGCCGATACGCCAATTGGAAGTGGCGATCTTATTCATGTGGAAGTATTTGACGTTCCGGAACTTTCCCGCGATCTGCGGGTTAGTGAAACCGGTGACATCACTTTTCCGCTTATTCCGGGGAAGATCCCGGCAAGTGGGTTGACTTCCGACCAACTGGAACAAAATTTGGCGAAGCTTCTAATCGAAAACGGGTTGGTCTCCCACCCGCAAGTTTCCGTTTTCGTAAGGGAACAAAACAGCCAGCCGGTTTCCCTGGTAGGCGCCGTACAAAAACCGATGGTTTATCAAGTTATTCGGCCCACCACGCTACTGGAATTGCTGGCACAGGCCGGAGGCGTCACGGATGAAGCCGGCAGTGTGGTGATCGTTACGCGCAACGGACATCCCATAAGCGATAAGAATGGCGCGGCAGGGTCCGTCGACACCACCGGTTTGGATACTCAGACGATCACAATTCGGCTGCAGGATTTATTAGAGTCGGGCAATTCCGCTTACAACATTCAAATTTACGGCGGCGATGCGGTAAGCGTTCCTCGTGCGGGCATCGTGTACGTCATGGGAGCAGGAGTTACTCAACCTGGCGGTTACATTCTCCAGAGTCACGGGGAGCAAGTTACAGTGCTGAAAGCAGTCGCTCTGGCTCATGGCTTAACTTGGTATGCAAAGGCAGATCAGGCGGTGATCATGCGAAATAACACCGATACAGGCCAGAAAGACATGATACCCGTGCATATTAAGCAAATCGAAAACCAGAAAACCGATGACGTCACCATGAAATCGAACGACATTCTTTATGTTCCGGACAGCAAGGGTCTCAAAGTTCTGGCCAAGGGCTCCGAGGCAGCCCTGCAGGTTGGAACAGGTGTTGCTATTTATAGATACTGATCGCGGGCGAGTAAAGAAAGTGGCTAAATCAGCAACGCGAGATAAGGATAAATGGAAGAGCCTTCAAGGATTGCAAATCTGCGCGATCGAAAAGCGACGGAAGCGCTAAGTGTCATTCCTGCGCCTTCGGTACTTTCCTGGGAGCAAGTTCCCAGAGAACCGCACCTACTCGATTACGTCATCATCCTACGGAAGCATCAGTGGATGATCCTCACATTCTTCTTGACCGTACTGACCATTGTCACCATCGCCTCCTTCAAGATGAAGCCGGTATACGTGGCGTCGGCTCGAGTGGAAGTAGACAAAGAATCGCAGAACATGTCGCCTTTTCCAGATTCGAACTCTTACGATGAATTCATGGATTTGGAGAATTATCTGGAGACGCAGTCGAAAATTCTTCAGAGCGAAACTTTAGCGCTACAAACGATCAAATCTCTTAATTTGGAACGCTATCCCGAGTTTGGTGGCAATCTAAACCCTCCAGCCTTTGCTCACAGTGGAGTAGCGGCGAGGCGCCCCGCAATCCTCGGTGCGTTTTTAGGGCGGCTCAGCGTAAAGCGCGTGCCGAACAGCCGCCTGATTGAAGTCACCTTTGAAGCCGAAGATCCGCAGCTCGCTGCGCAGATTGTCAACACCCACTTGCAGAATTATGTGGAACAGAATTTTCGCAGCAAATACGATGCGACAATTCAAGCGTCCAACTGGCTCTCTTCTGAACTTGAAGAGCTTCGGACTAAAGTCGAGAAGTCTGAAAATGCCCGTCTTGCCTACGAACGAGCCAATCAAATTTGGCAAATTGACGAAAAGCAGGACATCGCAACTTCGAAGCTCGCGGACTTGAGTAAGGTTCTTACCGAAGCCCAAACCGCCGAGGCTGAGAAGGAAGCTTTTTACCGTATGGCCGTTTCGGGGAACGTAGACGCCTTGCCGGTTGAGCATGGCCGTGAAGTGATCATCGAACTAAGAAAACGCAAATCCGATATTGATGAACAATACGCCGAAGCCGTCAATCAATATGGCCCAAATTTCCCTAAGGTTTTGCGAATCGCTGCCGAGCAGAAGGAAGTCAATGACGATCTCGATCGCGCTCGGCAAACTTTGCTGGAAAGCGTTCGTCAGGACTACACCACATCTCGTAACCACGTCGAACTCCTTCAAGAGGCGCTCGACAAACAAAAATCTGAAGCCAACGATCAGGCAGAAAAATTGGTCCAGTATCATATCCTTCAGCACGACGCGGAATCGAATAAACAGCTTTACGATGGATTGTTGCAGAAATTAAAAGAGGCCAGCATCATGGCAGGACTTCGATCGAGCAATATCCGTGTCGTTGATCCCGCACTGGCACCCGCAAGTCCGTCGCGCCCACAAAAGGCGCGCAACATTCTGCTGGCAGTTCTAATGGGCCTGGTCGGGGGGGTGGGTCTGGCTCTCTTCCGCGAATATCTTGACAACACGGTGAAGTCGCCTGACGACATCGAAGCGCTCACCGGCCTGCCATCTCTCGCCGTGGTACCTTCCTTGCCGGGAATGAATGCTCCCTCCGGACGGCTTTCACGCCTTGCTCGAGAAGCCAGTGCGGCGACTGGTTTGGGCTCGCGCGTCGAATTGCTTTCTTACGTACAACCCAAGTCCCAAATCTCGGAAGCCTTCCGCGCTTTGCGTACTTCTCTTTTGCTCTCCCAGGCTGATCATCCGCCGCAGGTGATCTTGGTGACCAGCGCCCTGCCTCGCGAAGGGAAAACGACCGCCGCCGTGAATCTGGCGGTCACTTTGGCACAGCTCGGAGACCGCACTCTGCTGGTGGACTCCGACCTGCGCAAACCCGGAATCCGCCGCGCTCTGAATCTGACCATCGGAAAAGATGTGGGATTAAGTTCTTATCTCGCGGGCGTCACAAGCCTTGAAGAAGCTACGATTCAGCATCCCACGATCACGAATCTATCAGCGCTGACAACGGGACCGGTGCCGCCCAGTCCGGCGGACCTTCTTTCTTCCCACCGTATGCGCGAGGGCATCGCAGAATTGCGCCGGCGTTTTAAATTCATCGTGATTGACTCGCCTCCGGTCATGGCCGCCACGGACGCTGTGATTCTTTCAGCGCTTACGGATGGAGTCTTGCTGGTGGTGCGTAGCGGCGAAACTCCGAAAGAGGCGTTCACGCGCACACGAGATTTGCTCGCCGCCGTGAAGTGCCGTTTGCTAGGCGTGGTACTGAACGCCGTTGATTCAAATGCTCCAGATTACTATTACTCTTACCGGTACTATCCCTACGCGTATGGCTATGGATATGGAGAAGACACCGCCAAGCCTTCTAAATTCCCATCGGGTTCCGATGAATCAACCGGACCTGCAACATAAAGAGGTGCATTCTTGAGATACCTGATAACTGGCGGAGCTGGATTCATTGGTTCTCACCTTGCCGAAGCTTTGCTCGCGCGGGGCGACTCAGTATCCGTGCTTGATGATCTCTCGACGGGCAGTGTAGAAAATATCCGGCATCTCAAAAAACACGATCGCTTTCACTACGTTTTCGATTCGATTATGAATAAACATCTCCTCGCGGAGATGGTGGATGAGTGTGACGTCGTTTTTCATCTGGCGGCTGCCGTGGGCGTGCGGCTAATCGTTGAAAGTCCGGTGCGCACAATTGAAACAAACGTTCACGGTACGCAATTCGTATTGGACGCAGCATCCAAAAAGAAAAAACTGGTTTTTGCCGCCTCCACCTCGGAAGTTTACGGCAAGAGCGACAAAGTGCCTTTCCACGAAGATGCGGACCTTGTATTGGGCCCAACCAGCAAAGGGCGCTGGAGCTATGCAGCTTCAAAAGCGCTCGATGAATTTCTTGCGCTATCGTATTGGAAAGAAAAAAAGCAGCCCGTCGTCCTTGCACGGTTGTTCAACACTGTAGGCCCGCGGCAGACTGGCCGTTATGGCATGGTGCTGCCGAACTTTGTGCGCCAGGCGCTGGATAACGAACCAATAACGGTCTATGGTACCGGCCAGCAATCGCGCTGCTTCTGTGACGTTCGAGACTGTGTTGAGGCCATCATGCGGCTCGTGGCCACGGAAGCTGCCATCGGTGAAGTAGTGAACATAGGCAACACCGGCGAGATTACCATCGAAAAACTCGCCGCACTCGTCAAGCAGCGCACAAACAGCCATTCGCCAATTGCTTTTGTTCCGTACGACCAAGCTTATGAGCCAGGATTTGAAGACATGCAGCGGCGCGTACCGGCACTGGGCAAACTTGAGCGGCTTACCGGATTCCGTCCTACCACGCCGCTCGTGGAAATTATTGACCGAGTAATTGCTCACTTTCGGGAAAAGAAAGAGCCCGTTGTGTCGAAAAGCGCCGATGGCAGCGCGTATCTGAACTTGGAAAATGTCGCTATCAAGCGTGTTGCGACGTAAGATTGTTGTGAATCCTCATGTTTGGCAACCCGTTCAAACGTCGCTGCTGAAAAAGCCATGAGCGCAACCTCGGCCACAAATCGAGTGGAGGGAGGCGGTGCCCAACAGTCGTCTGTGCAATGTTCTCCCTCCTTCAAAGAGGGTCGAGAGAGAAACCGTACTAGCACCACACTTTCCGTAATTGTTCCCGTCTACAATGAGCAATATCTAATCGAAGCAAGCCTGAAGGGTTTGGCCGTTTTGGATGAATCTCCGCGGATACGAGAAATTAAGGTAATTGTTGTCAACGATTGCTCCACCGATCGCACTACAGAGGCCATTCAGCGCTTCCAGTCGAATCTGAAATCAAGCCAGGATTTTAAGAAATTCAGCTGGATTTGGCTAGAACAACAGAAAAATCAGGGCAAAGGTGCCGCCATCCGTGCGGCCTTGGAGCACGTGGATACGGAACTAGTCGTCATCCACGATGCGGACCTCGAGTACCATCCTCGCGATCTCATTCAGATGGTGGAACTTTTCTTATCCGAAAACGCCGATGCAGTCTTCGGTTCTCGTTTTATGCCGGGTGGCTATAAACGCGCTTTATTTTTTCGTCACCAGCTTGGCAACAAATTTCTCACTTTTTTGTGTGATCTGGTCTCTGACCTGAATTTAACAGACATGGAGACCTGCTACAAAATGGTCCGTGCGGAATTGCTCAAGAGTATCCCGCTTACGAGTTCCAGATTCGATGTGGAGCCGGAACTCGCGATTAAACTGGCCAAACGCGGCGGTCGCATCTTCGAAGTCCCCATCAGCTATTCCGGCCGCACCTACGCTGAAGGAAAGAAGATCAATTGGAAGGATGGCATCCATGCATTGTGGGCCATCCTGCACTACGCGGCTTCGGATCGAATTTACGCGCGAGACGGACATGGCGGCGAAATTCTCATGCGGCTCACTCGCGCGCCTCGATTCACTCGATGGATGGCTGATGTTATCCGGCCCTTTGTGGGTGACCGGGTCCTGGAAATTGGAGCGGGTACCGGCAACATGACGATTCATCTTGTGCCTCGCTCGATTTATTGGGCCACTGATGTGAATCCCTTTTATCTGGAAACTCTGGATAGACTTCGCTCATCCCGTCCGTATCTGCAGACTGCCTACGTTGATGGAATGGAAGAAAGTTCTTTTCCGCAAGACATCTCTTTCGACACGGTAATTTGCTTGAACGTCGTGGAACATCTTTCGGACGACGTTGGCGCACTGCGAAACATCTACAGAGTGCTCGAGGACGGTGGACGCGCGATCGTTCTTGTTCCGAATGGTCCAAGCCTTTTTGGCACATTGGACGAAGTTTTGGGCCATTGCCGCAGATATACGGAAGATCAACTCACCAAAGTCGGTCAGGAAGCGGGATTCACGGTTGAAAAGGTGCTGAAGTTCAACCGTCCCGGTGTTCCAGCCTGGTGGTTGAATGGACGGGTTTTGCGAAAGACCACATTTGGTCTCGGGCAAATTCGGCTGCTAAATTTTTTGACTCCGCTATTTCGCGTGATGGATTCTTGGCTTCCGCTTCCGCCGCTTTCTCTCATCGCCATATTTCGGAAGAGGGCCAGCTCGCCCTCTGGTGAGCCATTTTCCGGAGTCCAATCGTCTGGCGGCGCGAGCAGCCCAAACCGCTAAGCGATTGCATGAACCTTGAGGGAAATCGCAACACTTGTTCAAACCCGATAAATTCGAAAAGCTCCTGATCCTGATCTTCGTCTTAACCTTGCCTCTCAGCAATCCCTGGGTGCACGGCGATGGCGTGGGATATTATGCCTACGGCCGCGCCCTGCTGATCGAACACCGGCTCGATTTCCAGAAGGATTGGCTTGCGGCAAATACGAGTTACCGTATGGGACGCGTGGATGCAGCCGGCAATATATTGCCTACGGAATATACCTCTACCGGTCATTTGAACAACCACTTTTCGGTAGGGCCTGCAGTCCTTTGGTTTCCATTTTTGTTGGCAGCGCACGCCTGCGTTTATGCGAATCACGTGTTTGGAGGGCACGTTCCGGCGGATGGATTTTCTCTTCCTTACACCCTTGCCATGGCCATGGCGACAGCCTTTTATGGTTTTCTTGCGCTTTGGATTTCGTTTCGTTTGGCTAAAAAGTATCTCCCAGAAAAATGGGCCTTTTGGGCTACGATCGGCATTTGGTTCGCAAGCTCTTTCCCCGTTTACATGTATCTCAATCCCTCTTGGTCTCATGCGCACTCGGCATTTGCCGTCGCATTGTTCTTTTGGTATTGGGATCGCACACGCGGCGAACGCACTTGGTTGCAATGGATAATTCTCGGCGCAATATCCGGCCTCATGATGGATGTTTACTATATAAATGCAGTGCTGCTCGTGGTCCCGCTGCTGGAATCCGTTGTTCGCTATTGGACGGAATTTAAATCACATCAAATCGCGGCCATCAGGACGTTATCCTTACAGAATGTTTTATTTACTCTGGTTATATTTGCAGCGTTTTTACCCACGCTCATCTCCAAACGCATCATCTACGGAAGCTACTGGAATTTTGGCTATGTCGAGTCCTGGAACTTCTTGTCTCCGGCGCTGCTGAAAGTTTGCTTTTCTTCCGAGCATGGTTTGCTTAGCTGGACGCCCATCATCGGTTTCTCGCTCATCGGGCTCTTCCTGGTGCGCCGACACGATCGAATGCTGAGTCTGTGTGGCCTCGTTGCGTTTGCCATGTATCTTTATGCGATTGGTTGTTACGCAAACTGGGCTGGCATTTCCTCCTTCGGCAACCGTTTCTTTGTTTCTCTTACGCCCCTGTTTATTCTCGGACTAGCCGCTCTCTTTGACCGGCTGGCCTTCGCTTGGACGGAACGCTCCGCGGCGGTTCTGGCGAGATCTCTAACCGCGCTTCTGATCATTTGGAATCTGGGGTTGATCTTTCAGTGGGGCGTACATTTGATACCGGCGCGCGGCCCGATTTCCTGGCGTGACGCAGTTTACAACCAATATGCCGTCGTTCCCGAGCAAATTAGTCAAACATTCAGAAACTATCTGACGCGCCGGAAACAACTCATGAACCATATTGAACAACAAGATGTCGAGCATCTCCAGAACGAAAACAAGTGAACTCGATCAATCGCGTTGCGTTGCAGAAAAGCGTGAAGCCGCTTGCCTTTCGAACATTGGATAAACCGAAATGAATGAGGCAATTGCGAATATCGATTCCAGTCCTCTGAAGCCTCAGAAGATTCGAATTACGCCACCAAGCCGTTGGTGGGCGCTTCCATTTTATGAGATGTGGGAGTATCGCGAGCTGATTTATTTCTTCGTCTGGCGCGATATTAAAGTCCGCTATAAACAGACCGCTATCGGTGCGGCATGGGCCGTCTTGCAGCCGTTGATGACCATGTTAGTTTTCAGCCTTTTTTTTGGAAAGCTTGCGCATATTCCGTCCCTGGGCTTGCCTTATCCGATATTTTATTACAGCGCGCTGCTTCCCTGGACGTATTTCTCCGGTGCGTTGCAAAATTCCACTAGCTCGATTGTTGAAAATCAGCGCTTGGTAACCAAAGTGTATTTTCCTCGTCTGTCCTTACCTTTTTCTTCTGTGTTATCAGGTCTCGTTGACTTTGCCATCTCGTTCCTCATGTTTATGGTCTTGGTGATTTATTACCGGATCGCGCCTACTCCGGCCATATTTTTCGTGCCATTTTTCCTCTTGCTGGCTGTCCTTACGGCGCTTGGAGTCGGGTTGTGGCTCTCGGCGTTGAATGCGATTTACCGCGACGTGCGCTACGTTGTGCCATTTCTGGTGCAATTCTGGATGTTTGCCTCACCGGTGGCATATCCCAGTGCGCTGGTACCCGCAAAATGGCGTTGGCTGTATGGTCTGAACCCAATGGCAGGGGTCATCGAAGGTTTTC
>Ga0209009_1000224_pt1 | contig 22732 bp, 22 predicted proteins | sample BlaSpr_A8_OM3_M2_FD_187979 | JGI IMG/M metagenome (GOLD analysis project Ga0209009, IMG submission 187979) | Forest soil microbial communities from Thunder Bay, Ontario, Canada - Black Spruce, Ontario site 2_A8_OM3_M2 (SPAdes) (version 2) | ecosystem: Environmental > Terrestrial > Soil > Boreal... | reverse complement strand
CAGGGCTTCGACCGTGAGCAACGTCGTGATCCGCTGGCGTTGGCCGGGGCCCGCCTCGCTGATCCGGACTACATCCTGGCCGGGTCTCAGCGTGCCGCGCGTGATCCGCCCAATGGCCAGCCGGCCGATGTGATTGTCATGGTCCAGGTTGCTCACCATCAGTTGCAGCGGGCCGTCCGCGTCACCCAGCGGTGGTGGGATGTAGGCCAGCAGTGCATCGAGGAGCGGCTCGAGGGTCGTCCCCGGGTGGCGCAGGTCGACCGTGGCCGTCCCCGTGCGAGCGTTGGTGTAGATGACCGGGGCACTGAGCTGATCGGCGTTCTTGGCCAGTTCGAGCAGCAGGTCATGCGTTGCCTCGACCGTCTCGGCGGGCCGTGCGTTGACGCGGTCGATCTTGTTGACGACGATGATCGGCGTCAGGCCGAGCTCGAGCGCCTGCCGCAACACCACCCGGGTTTGCGGCATCGGCCCTTCGAGCGCGTCGACCAGCAGCAGGCAGCCCTCCGCCATGCCCAGGACGCGCTCGACCTCGCCACCGAAGTCGGCATGGCCCGGCGTATCGATGATGTTGATCTTGACGCCGTGGTAACGAATTGAGGTGGTCTTGGCCAGGATGGTGATGCCCTTCTCGCGCTCCAGCACGTTGGAATCCATGATCAGCTCACCCACCTGCTCGTGCGCCGCGAACACGTGCGACTGCTTGAGCAGCGCGTCGACCAGTGTGGTCTTGCCATGATCGACGTGCGCAATGATGGCGACGTTACGCAGGTCGTCACGGCGCAGGGTCTTCACGTGCTTTGCCCGTCCAGCTCTCGGTTGATCACGGCCTGATCGCGTGCGGCGGTCGCATTACCACGATCGAGCCTGACGCGCTGCCGATCGAGACTCGCCGCCGAGCGGTCGAGCGCCAACTTGGACCGCTCGATCTGTTCACGGGCGGTGGCGATGGCGTCGATGGCCGATTGCTTGCTGTCGATGCCTTCGAGCTCGAGAAACCGCCCATGAGCGTGGATCCGTTCCTCTTGCTGCTCGATCGCCCGCTGCCGCTCATCCAGGGCGCGCTCTCTGACGTCGGCCTGATGCTGCCGCTTGTCCGCGAGGCGCTCGCGCTGGTCGGCAAGGCTCTCCCTCTCCTCAGCCAGGCGGTCGCGCTCATCGGCCAACAGGTCCCGCTCCTCAACGGAAGGATCTCGTTCGTCGGCCATGTCACGCAACTCCCTCGCCGCGCCGGCTCGTCGGCTCACTGAGAAAGTCGAGCACCAGCCGGTTGAACCGCTCCGGTTCCTCCATCTGCGGCGTGTGACCGCTGTCGCCGAAGATTTCGAGGCGTCCGTTGGGAATCCGCTCCCTGGCGGCCTGGGCGTGCCGCGCGGGAAAGATGTGGTCGTGGCCGCCCCAGATCAGCAACGTTGGCATGTGCAGCTCGGGGAGCCGGTCTTCGACCACGACGCCATCGCGCAGCTGCCGCATCCCGGCGATCGAGCGCAGGGCTGAAAGGTAGGCGGCGCGATATTCAGCAGTAGCGAGCAGGGTGCCGTGGTTGGCGATGCGCTCATCACTCCAGATGGTGTTCACCCGATTCGGACGCTTCAGGTACCAGCCCCAGAACCGCCGGATGACCGCCGGGTTCATTTGCCGCAAGGCCCGGGCCGTTCCACGGAGTGTCAGCTCGCCCAGGCCTCTGGTCAGCAGGATCGAATACGCGAGCACCCGGCGCGGTGCGCCGATGCCGAGCGCATCGACGAGTACGAGGCGCTCAACCTTCTGCGGAGAATCGAGCGCAAGGCCGAGCGCGACGCGACCCCCCATCGAGACGCCCATCACCGCAGCCCGCTCGATGCCTTCCGACGCCATCAGGTCAGACACCGCGCGAACGAAGAGGTCGATCGTGTAGGTGAGGAGCGGCTTGTCCGAGCGGCCGAACCCGGGCAGGTCGATCGCGAACACCCGGTGATGTGCGGCGAGCGGCTCGAGGTTGTAATGGAACTCGACCGACGCTGAGCTGCCGAGGCCGTGCACCAGCACCAGCGGCGGACCAATGCCACCGCACAAATAGTGCAAATTGACCCCGTCGATAGTGACGGTCTTGCTTTCGAACGAGGGGAACTTGTCGGCCACGACTTGAGTGTATCGGCGTCGCCGTTATGCGGAGCGGGTCGAGACCGGAGCTGCAAAGCCGAAATAGGCGAGGACGCCGCCCGTCACGAGGTGAAGCGCAATGTCGGCGCCGCCGATGTACAGCAGCCCAAGCGGGTTGGCGGCACCGATGCCGATGAGGCCGAGTAAAAGCAGGAACACGCCCGCCACCCGGCAAAACGTTTTCGAGTTGGCCACGCTGGTGACGGCGGCGAGGCCGCCAATGCCGATCGCCACGTGGACCAGGTTGTGTAGCAGGTTGACCTGGAAGACGCCCAGGATTACGTGGTTGAAGAAGCCAAGGATCCCGCCCGCGAGATATATCGCGCCGAAGACGAGCGCAACGATCTGCACCATGGATCGATTACTCATTGGCCTCCAGTCGGAGCTGACGGTACGCCGCCTCGATGCGCGCCGCGGCGTCGCCGTGCAATTCGGGCAGGTTGATGGCGACGTTCCCGAGCGCTCCGCTCAAGCAGGTCTGTAACAGCTCGCTCCCAACCGCCAGGTCCGAAGCGGTCATCTCCCAGGCCCGCCGGCTGACATCGGGCAGGAGCGCGATGGCGCGCGACGCCGCCGCGGCCGCCTCGAGCGGCACCTCGGCGGCCCGCTCGTAGGCTCGAGCCAGGATCTCACCCTGCGCCCCCGATTTCCGAGCCTCGATCACGGCCCGGTAGGCGTCGACGTCATGCTGGCTGAGCTCGAGCAAGCGCGCCGCGAGCTGATCGAGTTCCGGCACGAGGCCGCTGAGAACCTCGCGGTCCTCCTCCGCTTTCGACTTCCTGGCGCTGAGCTTGGCGACCATGCTCACCAGCGCCGCGCCCATGGCCCCGGCCAGGGCGGCGGCGCTTCCCCCACCCGGCACCGCCGCGGTCGATGCCAGGGCCTGCAGGTAGTCCCCCACGGTCTGGTCTCTGACCGTCGTCATTCCGCGGTCCACACCCGTTTCTCGAGGATCTGGTCCATGCGGAAGGCGGGCTCGACGACGGCATCCTTGATGACGCCCACCGCCGCCGCCAGCGGTACCGTGCCGACGATCTCCGAGGCCTCGACCTCGACGCCGCGACGTTTCGCCTCGTCGCGGATGGCGGTGAAGACTTTCCAGATGTTGGTGACGCGGTAATCGGTCAGGTTCATCGAGACCTGGACCAGGCCGCGGTCGGCCAGCGCGAAGCCGAGCGCCTTGACGTTGGGCAGACCGCCCGAGGAGGCGCGGATGGTTTTCGCGATGTCCTTGGCGACCTGCAGGTCGGTGGTCTTCAGGTTGACGTTATAGGCGATCAGGGGAATCCGCGCTCCGACCGCCGTGGCCCCAGCGCTGGGATGGACGGCGGGCGCTCCCTCGTCCGGCGCGCGGTCGGCATCACCGATATGCTCGCGCAGGTCCTCGAAGCCGCCCTGGCGGATCTTTTCCAGTTCGCGGCGCTCGGGCCGGAGGGCGGCCTCGCCGTAGTAATAGACCGGGACGCGGAGCTCTTTTTGGAGCCGCGCGCCGAAGGTATGGGCCAGCTCGACGCAGACGCTCATCGGCAGGTCGGCGAAGGGGACGAAGGGCACCACGTCGGTGGCGCCCATGCGGGGGTGCTCACCGCGATGGTGACGCAGGTCGATCCGTTTGGTGGCGACGGCCGTACCAGCCATCGCGGCGTCGACCACCAGGCTCGGCTCGGCGACGAAGGTGACCACCATTCGGTTATGCGCAGCATCGGCCTGGACGTCGATCACGCGGGCGCCCGCGGCCTTGATCGCGTCCGCGATCTCGGTGATGACCTCCAGCCGGCGCCCCTCGGAGAAGTTGGGGACGCACTCTACGAGGGCTGCCAGACGACGCCTCCCGCCACCGTCGTGATGACCCGATTCACGCCGACATAGTAGGGAATGGCTTCAGGAGTTTCGACGTCGAGGATCGCGCAGTCCGCGAAGCTGCCAACTCGCAGGCAGCCGGCGACACCCTCGAGCTCGAGGGAGTGAGCCGCATGCACGGTCGCGCCGGTCAGCACCTCAACCGGCGTCATTCCCCACTCCACACACGCCAGGCTCATCGCGTGCGGCAGGCTTTCGGAATTCGAGGTCCCCGGGTTGAGATCGGAGGCGATCGCGATCGGCAGCCTCGCTTGTCGCATCGCCTCGATCGGGGGTCGCGGGCCGTGGGTCGTGAAGTTGGCCACAGGGCAAAGGACCGCCACCGTTCCCGCCTGGGCGAGCGCCTTGATCTGCGCCGGCGTCGCGAACTCGAGGTGGTCGGCGCTACTCGCCTTCAGCTCCGCGGCAATGTCGGGACCTTCTCCAGGCGCCAGCTGCGCCGCGTGCACACGCAGTCCGTACCCCAGTGTTCGCGCGCGCGTCAGGATGGCGCGGGTTTCCTTGGCCGTGAAGGCCGGCGCCTCGCACCACGCGTCACAGAAGACGGCCCACGGCCGGAAGGCGGGCAGCATCTGGTCGATCAGCGAACGGACATAGGCATCGCGATCGATGCCGGAGGGCGGCACGTGGGCCCCGAGGAAGGTGGGCACCACGCGCAAGCGCGTCCGGCTTGCCAGCTGGCGCAGGACGTCGAGCAACTTCGCCTCGTTGTCGAGGTCGAGACCGTAGCCAGTTTTCGCCTCGATCGTGGTCGTTCCGTTGGCGAGGAAACGGTTGGCTCGGCCCTGCGCGAGGTCGAGCAGCATCGCTCCATCGGTCTCGCGGGTTGCCCGCACCGTTCGAGCGATCCCACGCTCACCCGACTGCTGCGCCTGGTAGGGGACGCCGCTCAGCCGCTCCGCGAACTCGTCGGCGCGTGAGCCGGCGAACACCGGGTGCGTATGCGCGTCGACCAGGCCGGGGATGACGCATGCCCCCTGGGCATCGAGGAGGTCGCCGTCGAGCGTCACCTGCGACTCGAGATCGTGGTCCGGGCCGATCCACACCACCCGTCCCTCCTGTGACGCCAGGGCGCCGTCCCGGATTCGCCCCAGCGGATCGTCCGCCACCGGCACCATGGTCGCCAGCTGACCGGCGTGGCGAAGGGCGAAGTCGGCGCGGATCAAGTGGCCCGGTCGATACCGTGCTGGCGGGCGAACTCCACAGCGATCTCGTAGCCCGCGTCGGCGTGTCGGATCACGCCCATCCCCGGATCCGTCGTGAGCACGCGCTCCAAACGGTCCGCCATCGCCGCCGTGCCGTCGGCGACGACCACCATGCCCGCGTGAATCGAGTTCCCCATGCCGACACCGCCCCCATGGTGCACCGACACCCAGCTCGCACCCGCCGCCGTGTTCACCAGCGCGTTGAGGATCGGCCAGTCCGCGATCGCGTCACTGCCGTCGCGCATGGCCTCGGTCTCGCGGTAGGGCGACGCCACCGAGCCCGCGTCGAGATGGTCGCGCCCGATCACGACCGGCGCGCCCAGCTCACCGGATTTCACCATCTCGTTGAAGCGCAAGCCGACCTTCGCCCGTTCGCCGTACCCGAGCCAGCAGATCCTGGCGGGCAAGCCCTGGAACTGGACGCGCTCGCGCGCCAGCCGCAGCCAGCGGTGAACATGCTCGTTCTCGGGCAGAGTTTCCATGACGGCGCGGTCGGTGCGATAGATGTCGTGCGGATCGCCGCTCAGGGCGACCCAGCGAAATGGGCCCTTTCCCTCGGAGAACAGGGGTCGGATGTAGGCGGGCACGAAGCCCGGGATCTCGAAGGCATCCGTGACACCCGCCTCGAGCGCGAGACCACGCAAGTTGTTGCCGTAGTCGAAGGTCTCGACCCCCTTCCGCTGGAACCCGAGCATCGCGGCGACGTGCTCGCGCACCGAATGCTTCACCATCTCGAGGTATTCCTGGGGATCGCGCGCGCGCAGGTCGTTCGCCTCGTCGACGCTGAGCGGCGCCGGGATGTAGCCGCGCAAGGGATCATGCGCGGAGGTCTGGTCGGTCACGACGTCGGGCTCGAAGCCGCGACGCAGGAGCTCCGCGTAGACCTCGGCCGCGTTGCCCACCACACCGATCGACATCGATGACCCGATCTGACGGGCCTCCTCGGCCCAGGTGACGGCCTCGTCGAGATTTGTCGTTGCCCGGTCGAGGTAGCGCGTCTTCAGGCGGCGCTCGATTCGCGCCGCGTCCACCTCGACGCAGAGGGCAACGCCCTCGTGCATCGTCACCGCGAGCGGTTGCGCGCCGCCCATGCCACCGAGCCCGCTGGTGAGCACGATTCGGCCGCGCAAGCTGCCGTCGAATTTCTTGGCGGCCAGCGCCCCGAACGTTTCGTAGGTTCCCTGGAGGATGCCCTGGCTGCCGATGTAGATCCAGCTGCCGGCCGTCATCTGCCCGTACATGATCAGGCCGAGCCGCTCGAGCTCCCAGAAGTGTTCCCAGGTCGCCCAGCGCGGCACGAGCAGGCTGTTGGCAAGCAGCACGCGCGGGGCGTACTCGTGGGTTCGAAAGATGCCCACCGCTTTCCCGGATTGCACCAGCAACGTCTCGTCGTTCTTGAGACGGCGCAGCGCCGCGACGATCGCATGGAACGATGGCCAGTCCCGTGCCGCTTTGCCGGTGCCGCCGTACACGACGAGGTCTTCTGGCCGCTCGGCAACCTCAGGATCGAGGTTGTTGCAGAGCATTCGCAGCGCCGCCTCCTGCTGCCAGCCAAGGGTGCTGAGCTGGGTGCCGCGAGCGGCGCGAATTGGCGTGGCGACGGTCATGCCGGCGCCATCTTTGTCAGCACGCCGCTGCGAATCAGCTCGACGGCGGTGCGGATCTCGGGCTCCAGCACGCGGTCATGGTCGAGGTATGGCACCCGAGCTCGGATCGCGGCGTGCGCCGCGCCGGTGAGACGACCCGGCTTGAGGGGCGCCAGCAGGTCGATGCCCTGCGCCGCCCCGAGCGCCTCGAGCGCGAGGATGGTTTGCGTATTGATGGCGACCTGGCGCGCGCGCTGGGCGCTGTGCCAGCCCATGCTGTTGTGGTCCTCCTGGTCGGCCGAGGTCGGCAGCGAGTGGACGCTGGCAGGCGTCGATAACAGCTGGTTGTCGGTGACCAGCGCCGCCGCCGTGTACTGCAGGAGCATGTAGCCCGAGTCGAGACCCGAGTGGCGCGTGAGGAAGGGCGGGAGCTCCGAGAGGAAGCCGGTCAGCATGCGGAAGAGGCGCCGCTCGGAGATGCTGCCGAGCTCGCTGAGCGCGATGCCCGCGGTATCGAGCGCGAGGGCAAGCGGTTCCCCGTGGAAGTTGCCGCCCGACAGCACCGCCTCGTCGTCGGCGAACACCAGCGGATTGTCGGTGCCGGCATTGAGCTCGACGTCAAGGACGCGCCGGAGGTAGTCGACGGCATCGGCGCACGCACCGTGGACCTGGGCCGCACAGCGCAGCGAGTACGCATCTTGAACGCGGTCGCAGAGCACGTGCGACTCGGCGATTCCGCTGCCTTCGGTCAGGGCGAAGATGCGGGCCGCTGATGCCACCTGGCCGGGATGCGGTCGGACGGCGTGGATCCGGGGATCGAAGGCCGTCCGCGAGCCGCGCAGCGCCTCGACGCTGAGCGCCGCCACCACGTCCGCGGTCAGCAGCAGGCGCCTCGCATCCTGCAGCAGCAAACTGGCTGCCCCGGTCATGAAATGCGTCCCGTTGAGCACACTGAGCGCATCTTTCGCCTGCAGTTCGACGGGCTGGATTCCGGCAGCGTGGAGCGCGGCGCCGGCAGGTTTTCGCTCGCCCTTGACCAGCACATCGCCCTCGCCGATCAGCACCAGGCCGACGTGAGCGGATGGTGCCAGGTCACCGCTGGCGCCCAGTGACCCGGTCTGTGGCACCCAGGGACAGATGTCGTGGTTCAACAGGTCGACGAGGCGCTCCGCGACCCGGGGGCTGACGCCCGAGGTCCCCTGGCAGAACTGGTTGACGCGAACGAGGATGCCGGCGCGCACCAGCTCCTCGGGGAGCGGCGGCCCGACGCCGACGGCGTGGCTCATCATCAGGTTGCGCTGCAGCTGCCGGGTGTCGGCCGGGGGAATGCGGACATTCTTCAGCGCCCCGACGCCGGTCGTCAGCCCATAGACGACGCGATCCTCGCGCACCAGGCGATCGACGAGCGTGCGCGCGGACGTCAGCCTGGTTTTTGCGGCCGGACCGAGCGTGACCCGATCGCCGTCGCGCGCGACGGCCACCACATCGGCGGGGCGAAGCGACTGGCCGTCGATCGTGACTGACAAAGCTGCGCCCATGTTACCCATGCCGGAAGCCCCGCCCCCGACGTAGAATTGGGTCGCTGATTTTGGCCAAGACCATAACCCCGCGGGGGCGAGAAGCGGGGAGATGACACGCGCGTCCATCGGACGCCTGGCGCTGAGCACCCTACTCGCCCTAACGCTGAGTGGCTGCGCCATCCCGAGTCCCGGGATCGCCAAGGCGACGCCGTCGACCTCGGCGCTGGCCATCGCCAGCCCGACGCCCCCGACCATTACGCCCCCCACCAACCTAGTCCGGCCGGGCACGCTGACCTTCCTCTCCGATACCACCTATCCGCCGCAGGAGTCGATCGATCCCTCGACCCAGCGCGCCGTTGGCTTCGACATCGACATCGCCAAAGCGATCGCCGCCAAGATGGGCCTTGCGGCGACCTTCCAGACGACCAACTCACCGCAACTCGTCGGCGCTTTGCTCGCCAAGAAGGGCGATGCGATCATCTCGGCGCTGCAGATCACGCCCGACCTGCAACGCCAGGTGGCGCTGGTCGCTTACTTCCGCGCGGGGCAGGCGATCCTGGTGCGCAAGGGCGACGGATCATCGATTAGCAGCATCAGCGACCTCTGCGGGAAAAAGGTGGCGGTCCAGGTGCAAAGCCCGGAAGAGAACACGGTGGACGAGGCCAACGGCGGGATCTGCAAGGCCGCGACCATCAAGAAGATGGTCTTTCCAACGGATCTGCAGGCGGTGCTCATCCTGAAGCAGCGGGGCGTTGACGCCGCGCTCGATGACTCGCCGGTCGCTGCCTACTTCGTGAAACAGACGCCGGACCAGCTGGAGCTCGCCGGGCCGCCTTTCAAAACCAATCCTGAGGGAATCGCGGTGGATCCCAAGAACGGCGAACTGCTCAATGCGATTCAGCAGGCGATGATGGCCATTTATCAGGATGGCACCTATCGCCAAATCCTGACCGCCTGGAACCTGCTGGACGGCGAGATCCCAGCCTCGCAGATCATCGTCAACTCCTCGCCGACGAGCTCCTAGGCCCCCACCCTGCCCTCCCCCAGAGGGGGAGGGGTGCACTGATTAGAGGCGGCCGGCGACCTCTGGCGGCTCGACCTTCCAGTCCGCGTCCTCTTCCGGGGCGGCCGGACTTACGACCCGCCGGTGGTAGGTCTCGATCCGGATGATGCCGACCGCCGTCACCGCCAGCGTGAGCCCGATGCCCAGCAGCGCCTGGCCGCGCGCGGCTGCGGCGGAGACCGTGGCGTCGGAGAAGGCAATCCCCTGCAGCAGGTTGAGAACGACGCCGCTCAGCCCGCCGACGCCGATCGAGGCCAGCACGGTGGCGGCCGCCAGGCGGCCCAGCAAGGATTCCATTACGCCGAGCGCCAGCCATCGGTCCCGAGCTATCACCGTGATGGCGCCAAAGGCGAGTAGGAGGAGCAGCAGCAAGATGACGGTCTCGATCAAGCCGGTTCGGTAATACGCGGCGTCCTGCGGCATGCCCTTCTCATCGTAGGCCGGGGGAGGCGGTTAGCTGGCGAAGCGCGCCTGGAGGGCGACGAGCTCCGTCTGCGCGTCGGCCAACGCGCGCGACGGGCTGGCGGTGCCCAGCACCAGGTCGTGAAGGTGGCGCTGCAGGACCGACGACGCCTCCACGTAGTGCACCAGCTTGGGACGCGGCCTTGCATTCGCCAGGTTGGTCAAGAAGACGTTGATTTGCGGATTGGCGTTGCGCATCTCGGGTGAATTCTGCAGCGAGGTCCAGATCGGCAGCTCGGCCGTCTGCGGGGCCTGGACCTCCGGGCTGGTCAGGTAGCGAAGCCATTCGACCGCCAACTCCGCGTGGGCACTGTTGGCCAGCACGCCCAGGCCCAGGAAACCGCTGACGGAGGCCGCCGCCTTGCCGGTCGAGGCCGCCGCCGGGATGGGCGCCACGGCACCCTGACCGAGGATGCGCGAGTAGGTCGCGTCGTTCATCGCCCCCCAGACAAAGTTCCAGTTGGTGTTGAACGCCACGCCGCCGGCGAGGAAGGCGCGCATCGCGTCGGGCTCGGTGCTCGCGGCACTCTCCGATGCGACCAGTTTTTCGTCGATCAGCTGGCGCATGAAGGCCGCGGCGCGCTGGGCCGGCTGCTGCTGGAGCTGAGGCTTCCCGCTCGCGTCGAAAAGATCGCCGCCGAACTGCGCCGTGAGCCGGACGAAGTCCGACGTCAGGCTCTCATCCTGGGCCCAGGAATCGACGAAGGGCGTGAGACGGCGACGGATCGCGGTCATGTGCGCGTACCAGTCTTCGAGTGTCTTGGGAGGGTCCGCGAAGCCCGCCGCCTGCAGCTGGGTCTTGTTGTAGTAGAGGCTCTGTACGTTCAGGACCTGGGGCATCGCCCAGGTCGTGCCCTGATAGGAGAACGCATCCAGCAGGCTCGGCAGCAGGTCGGAGCGGGCATCATCCGGGATCTGGTCCTTGAGGCTGATCAGCTGCTTGCGACTCGCGAACTCTGGCACCCAGACCTGGTCGAGCGCGACGACGTCGTAGGGCGACGGTTTCGAGAGCCCGGCCGCAAGGATACTTTCGTACAGCTCTCGGTAGTGCGCGGTCTCGATCGACACGAAGACCTTGTTGTCGTGCAGGCTTCGGAACTTGTTGGCCAGCGTCTGCAGAACCGTGGGGTCGTAGCCAACCTGATCGAAGAGCAGGGACCGGATGACGGTGGCGCCCGCCGGAGGCGTCGGCGCGACCCCGCTCGATCCAGTCGCACAAGCATCGAGCAACGATGCCAGGGCGACGCCACCGCCAACACTAACCCCGAGGCGCAGGCCGCGGTCGAGGAAGGATCGCCGGCTGTACCGGCGTGACATCAGCGCGCGCGTCTCGGGCACGACGCTGTGAGGCTATCAGCGGTTTGTTAACAGGCCCATCGGGTCGAGTCGGCGTGAGGCGACAATGCCGTTACGGCCGGGTAACAAGCTCAGCCCGCGGTCGGGCCCGCACTCCATAGAATCGCCTTACCCTCATGCTCCCCATCCGCGACTACAATCCGCCACGCCGCCGGGCTCTGCTCACCTGGGGGCTGATCCTGATCAACTTCGGCGTCTACTTCTACCTCGCCCAGAACCCGGTCATGGATGAAAACGCGATCGCGCAATATGCCGTGATCCCGGCCGACATCACCGCCGGACGGCATCTTGGCACCCTGATCACCTCGATGTTCCTGCACGCCAACCTGCTGCACGTCGGGGGCAACATGCTCTTCCTGTGGATCTTTGGCAACAACGTCGAAGACAAGCTGGGGGAACTGAAGTTCCTGGTCGTCTATTTCGCCTCCGGGATCGCGGGGAGCCTGCTGCAGATCTTCATCACCCCCGACTCCACGATCCCGATGCTGGGAGCGAGCGGCGCCATCTCCGGCTTGCTGGCTGCCTACGTCCTCTACTTCCCGCGCGCGCGCATCCTCACCTTCGTGGTCCCCTTTTTCATTTTCACGCTGCCCGCGTACGTCTTTATCGGCTACTGGATCGCCTTGCAGGCGCTCAACGCTTTTCTTAACATCGGGGCGATTGGTGGCGGCGTCGCCTTCTTCGCCCACGTGGGCGGTTTTGGGACCGGGCTGATCCTTGCCTTGCTCCTCCGTCCGCGGGAGCACGTCGATCCGTACCCCGGCTATGGTGGGGATCCCTAGAAGCGGCCGGCGAGCCGTCGGCGCGTCAGCGGGCGTACTGCCGGATGCGGCCGTTCTCGACGCAGTACAGGTGGTCGGATACCGGGAAAGCGGCCTCGCGGTGCCGTTCCTGGACGTCATGCCGCAACCGGCCCATCAACTGGGCACGCTCGCCGGCCGCGATCAGCGAGCCCCGCTCGGGAACGCCGACCACCGGCACGTCCTCCAGCATCTCTTCCAGCCAGGCCCAGACCTCGGGCAGCAGCATCAGCGCCGCGCCGTACGGCCGGGCGTCGACGTAGCTCAGCATCAGCATTTGTGCGCGCCCGTTCTTGTCCGTTTCGAGACCGGTGAACTTCATGCCATTGCGGAACATCAAGGCCAGGTTGGTCAGCGCGATCACCTCGACATGGTCGCGACCGACGTTCCACGCGGTCAGGTCCTGGGGCAGCAAATAGCGCATTCCCTGCGCGTAATGGGCGGCGTAGGTAACGACCATGTCGCCGAGCATCCGGCGGTAGACGACCGGGCCACCGGCCGACTCGAGGAAGCTCGCCGGGCGCAGGACGGGAAGGATCAGCGGCGCCCCGAAGGCGGCCTCGCTGTCACACTCCTGGTCGAGGCGGCGCAACCTTGCGGCAAAGAGTCGGTCGAGCGCCGACGGTTGTTCGCGGTACTGCTGATAGAAGCTGTCCAGGTTGAACCGCAGGTCGCTTTCCTGGACCCGGCGGATGATCAACTGAAACGGCTCCGGCCCTTTCTTGACCGTCCAACCCGGGCGCAGCGCGGTCAAGCGCTTCAACACGTGGTTCTGGAAGTCGTGGGCATTCATCGTCGTCTGCTGGCCCATTGCCGGTGTAACGAGGTCCCAGAGGCAGGCTTGCAGGCCGTCGCTGCGGTGTCGCATGCCGCTTAGCCGGTGGTTGGGAGGCGGCCGGCCGGGGCTTCGAGACCGGGTCGTCAAGGCCTTACAACAGGCTCGCGACGGTGACGCGGACGGTGCGATCGACACGATTGCCGAAAGGTTTTCTGAGGCGCTGGGGGAGCTGCACTCACTGCGGCAGCCGGTGGATTCCGGATGGCTCCGGCTCGCGGCGCGCCTTGCCTACCGCGCCGCCGACATGCCGGCCGCGTCGGACTTCGCGCAGCAGGCGCTCGCGCGAGAAGAGGACGCGGCAACCTGGAATCTCCTCGGCCGGCTGCGGGTCTGGCTGGGCCACAAGGACGCGACGACGGCGTTTGCGCGAGCCGCCAAGCTGGACCCGGACGTCTTCCTGGTCCCTTACCGTGTCAAGCGCGATCGGTTCACTCGGATGGCCGAGGTGGCACTCGCCGCCATCCCCGAAACCTTCCAGGCGCAGCTGACCAACACGCTGATCGTCGTCGACGATCTACCCGACCTGGACGCCGTCCGCGAGGGCGAAGATCCCGACCTGCTCGGGCTCTACGAGGGGGCCACCGTGCTCGAGCATGGCCTGCCCGAGCGCATCGTCCTCTACCAGCGCAACCACGAGAACATCGTGGCGGACGAGCGGGAACTGGCCGAGCAAGTGCGCGAGACCATGCGCCACGAGGTCGGCCACCACTTCGGGATGGAAGAGGACGAACTGCCCTATTAGGTCTTGATTGGGAAGGGATTCCCCGCTGCCGGGAGGGCCAGGGTGCCCCCCTGGTCGATGGTGGTCAGCGCCGCGACGAAATCACTGAAGCCCTGCTTCGGATCGTAGCCGGCCAATGACTGATAGGTCGCGCCCAGCGTCGCGCCGCCAGCTCCACACACGGTCGTCCAGTCGAAGGTCAACTGGGTGTGGAGGTAATAGAGGAAAAGGTCGCCGCAGCCGGCCGCGATCTGGTCGGTGTCACCCGCGGTGTTGTCGTTGACGTAGTCGCGATGTCCCTGGGCCCACCAATCCTGCTCGGTCGGGTTGAATTCCTCGGCGATCTCCGGATGGCGTTCGAAGGCCAGTACCCGGGAGAGCGATTCGCCGTTGGTCACGGCGCAGTCCCAACCGTTGTTGATGGCGGCCTCGAAGACCTCGACGATCTCGGCGGTGAGGAAGCCCGGTGCACGAACCGGATCGGACAAGACGTGCACGTCGGTGCCGGCGCAGGTCAAGTGGTACGCGCCGCCAGCGTTGGGATCGGCGTAGACGTAAAAGGGCAAGCCGGGTGGGGTCAGGCCGCCGAACCACACCTGGGTCGCGGCGTAGTCCGCCTCGGCGCTGTCGAGCATCGCCTTCGCGGCGGCGTCGCCGGACGGCGTTCCATCAGAGAAGACGATGAAATTTTGTGTTTGCCCGGCCTTGGCCTGACCCAGCGTGGCCGGGTGCCGCTGCCGGTGAGCCTGGACGGCGCTCGACGGGAGCGTGATCCCAGGAGGCATGAAGACGCGCGCGGGTACCTTTGAGCCAAAGAGGCTTCGCAGCATGATGGTCGCTTACCCTACGCCTTTTTCTTCGCGGCGGCGCCAGCGCTTCGCTCGATGCGGAAACCAATCCGAACCTGGACCTGGTACTCGGTCAGACGGTTGTTCTGGACGACGGCCTTCGAGTGCACCACCTCGACGGTCTCGATGCCACGAAGCGTCTTCGCCGCCTCGTTGACCGCCTCTCGAGCCGCGTCACTCCAGCTCTCTTTCGAGGTCCCGACCAGCTCCAGGATTTTCAGAACGGCCATTCCTTTCCTCCTATAACCCGTAGAGTCGCTTGGCTGCGGCAACGATGTGGCGAGCGGAGATCTCTGCCTTGTCCATCAGCTCCGTCGGCTTTCCGGAACCGGGGAGTCCTCGGACGGCGAGGTGCACGACACGCGGAGGAGACATGTCGGCGGCCAGCGCTTCCATCACGGCCGCGCCCAGGCCGCCCTCCGGGTAGTGATCCTCCACGACCACCAACCGGCCGCGCGTCAGCGCCGCCGCCTCCTGCAGCGTCACCTTGTCGACGGGCTTGACGCTGTAGAGGTCGATGACGCGTGTCTTGATGCCCTCGGCTTCGAGTTCGTCGGCGGCGGCGAGGCAGTTATGGAGGGTGACCCCCGCCCCGATCAGGACCACCCGATCGTTGGGGTCGCTGCGGACCAGCTTCGAGCCGCCAATGGGGAACTTGGTGCCGTCCTCGTAGAGCACCGGGTAAGCCCCGCGCGTGGTGCGGATATAGCTGATGCCATGCTGGTCGGCCATTTCCTTCACGAGGTACGCCGCCGACGTTGCATCCGATGGGTAGAGCACGGTCGAGCCATGAACGGCGCGCATCATGGCCAGGTCCTCGAGCGCCATCTGCGACGGGCCATCCTCGCCGATCTCGACGCCGGCGTGCGATCCCGAGAGCCGGATATTGGCCTGCGAGATCGCCGCCATGCGAATGAAGTCATAGGCGCGGGTCAAGAAGGCGGCAAAGGTTGACGCGAACGGGATGTAATGCCGCACGCTCATGCCGACGGCGGTTGCGACCATCTGCTGTTCGGCGATGAACATCTCGAAATATCGGTCGGGATAGGCCCTGGCGAACTCTTCGGCAAAGGTGGAGTTGCTCACCTCGCCATCCAACGCCACCACGGTCGGCCGACCGCCCAGCGCCTTGAGGGTATCGCCGTAGGCCTTTCGGGTGGCGACCTTGTCCCCTTTCTTATAGGTGGGGAGCGTGATGACCACCTGGGCATCTTTGATGGCGGGCTCGCCCGGCTCGGGCTTCAGGCCGTCGACGCGCAGGTGCCGGATGCCGCCCAGCTCGGTGATGGCGCGTTCCGCCATGTCCGGCGGGAGGGCCTTGCCGTGCCAGCCATCCTTGTTCTCGATCTCGCTGAATCCCTTCCCCTTGATGGTGCGCGCGATCACGACGGTCGGCTTGGCGGTCGCCTCGCGCGCTTGCTGCAGGGCCTCGTCGATCTGCTCCACGTCGTGGCCATCGATGACGATGGCGCGGCCGCCGAAGGCCTGGACCCGGTCGCGATAGACATCGGTCTGCCATTCGTACTCGGTCGGTCCTCGCTGGCCGAGGCGATTGATGTCGAAGATGGCGGTGAAGTTCGAGAGCCCGTAGTAGCCGGCCTTGTCGAGCCCTTCCCAGATCGACCCCTCCGCCAGCTCGCTATCGCCGGTGAGGGTCCAGACGTGGTAGGGCAGCTGGTCGAGCTTGCGGCCGGCGAGCGCGACCCCGACCGCAATCGGCAGCCCCTGGCCCAGCGACCCGGTCGCGACGTCGACCCAGGGAAGGATCGGCGTCGGATGGCCCTGGAGCCGCGATCCAAATTTCCGAAAGGTCAGCAACTCATCGTCGCTGATCACCCCAACCGCTTTGAAGATCGCGTAGACCAGCGGTGAGGCATGGCCCTTGGAGAAGATGAGGTGGTCGTTGGTGGGCGCGCTCGGATCGTTCCAGTCGTAGACGAGGTGGCGCGTGATCAGGACGGCCATGAGGTCGGCGGCGGACATCGACGAGGTCGGATGACCGGAGCCGGCGGCGGTGCTCGATCGAATGCTGTCGACGCGTAACTGCTGGCCGAGCTCGCGGATGAAGTCGAATCCCTGGGTCGTTCGGATTTCGCTTACCGAGCTTTTCGCCAATCAGCTCACCCCTAGGTAGTGTCGGCCCCCCTGCCTATAGACTACCCGCCCGCTGTGGCCTGCCGCTGGTCGGATCGATACGGCCCGCGAGGGCGACGCCGAGGACGGCCGTGCCAGGTCTGCTGGCCCGCGCGCGCCGGTCTCGGTCCGCGAGCGGCCACGGCCGCCGGCTCCGCGAGGGAGGCGGCGACGTAGCGCCAGTCACCCTCGCTCAGCAGATGCGCGACGTCGAGCTCCTGGAGAGCCGGGGCGCCTTGACGGCGAAGCTGCCGCCAGGCCATCTCATCCTCCGGCGTCAGAAAGGTCAGGGCTCGGCCCTTGACGCCCATCCTGGCGGTGCGCCCAACCCGGTGGGTGAGCCATTGCGGGGAGTCGGGCAGGTCGTAGTTGATCACCAGGTCGACGTGGCTGATGTCCAGACCGCGGGCGGCGACGTTGGTCGCCACCAGGACATTGGTCCGCAGCCCACGAAAGGCGTCCATGGTGCGGTCGCGGACGTTCTGCGAGAGGTTGCCCTGCAGATCGGCACTGTCATGGCCGAGGTTGCGGAGATCCCGGCTGAGCTTCCGCACGCCGTGCTTGGTGCGGCCGAAAACGATCGCCGAGCCCTTGTGGTTGCGCAGCAAACGGCTGAGGGTTCGGAGCTTCTCGGGCCGGCTCACGCGCAGGAGGCCGTGTTCGAGCGTCTCCTCGGCGTCGCTGGCGACGACGACCCGGATCGGATCGTCGAGGTGTCGCGCGATCATCCGGCTGACCCATTCGGGCATGGTGGCCGAGGCCAGGACGATCTGTGGCTGGTAGGTCATCTCGATGATGCGTTCGACGTCCGGTGCGAAGCCGGCATCGAGCATCTCGTCGCCCTCGTCGAGGACGAGCAACTGCACCCGGCTCAAGGCCAGGCGGCGCCGGGAGACCATGTCGAGAATGCGGCCGGGGGTGCCGATGACGACGTCAACCCCCTGGCGCAGTGCCAGCTCCTGGGTGCCGTAGCCGACGCCACCGTAGACCAGCGCCGACTTGAGGTTGGTTTTGAGCGACTGGAAGACACGGTCGACCTGGATGGCCAGTTCGCGGGTCGGGGTGACGACTAGGGCGCGAGGCCCGGGTCCGCCAACGGCGATCAGCCGCTCGACGAGCGGCAGCATGAAGGCGAGAGTCTTGCCAGAACCGGTTGGCGCCTGGATGACGACATCACGGCCGGCCAGCATCGGCGGAATGGATTCCACCTGAACGGGGACAGGGCTATCGATCGAACTGCGAGAAAGTGCGGTCAGTAAGCGGGCATTTACGCCCAGGTCAGCAAACGTCGTGGTCAAGAGGGTACTCCTCGGTCCCCTCTACCTTTTCTTTAATGACCGCGGTCTGCAGGACACCGTACTTTGACGGGGAGGAGAACCGAGAGCGGGTGACCCCAAATATGGGGGGTCGCGAGCAACTATACCACCTTTAGTGCAAACCTAAACTGACCGTGAGCGGCCGGCCATCGCCCGCAGGGCTCCGATCAATCGCGGGCCATCCTCGACCACCCGGAAGTACGCTTCGTCGGCGGACTCAACCGCTGCCAGGGCTTGCTGCGCAACCCTCTCCCCTCGCCTTGTGAGGCCAAGACGAAGTGCACGGGGGTCATGCTCGTCCGGCTGCCGCGTAATCAGGCCCTTGGCCTGCAAGGCACGGACGACCTGAGAGGTCATCATCACGTCGGTCCCGGCGTGATCGGCCAGCTCACGTTGACTCGGTTGACCTCCGTGCGTGACGAGCCACCAGGTGCTGGCGAGGAGCACAAATTGGACGTGCGTCAAGCCCATCGGCCGCAGGGCAGCGGTCATCTGTCGCTGCCAGCGTAGCGAGGCATGCCACAGCAAGAATCCAGGGCTGTCCCAGGCGGAGCCGAAGCGTGAGGACACGATAGGGCGTCCCTTGGCCCGGGGGGCAACTCGGCCCCGCCTGGTAGCCATTAACCCTTCGGAAGGCTGGGCGTGCCTGATTGCAGGGCGATGCGGGCAAGGGACTCCATCGCCTCAGGAACGTCGGCCGCGATCTGGGGACCGAGCTCGGGCCCCACGTCTTCCGCGGCGGGTCCCGTGATGATCACGCTGTGCGTGATTCGAGTCTTGCCGCTGGCCATCAGCTCTAAGGCGTGGTCGAACCTGATCGCCAGACCTGGGATGTAGGTCTCGTCGGAGAAGCCCTCCAACGGTCGAGCGTCGAGGATGGTAAAGGGCAGCGGATCCTGACCAGGAACCTTCAGGCTGCCGGTGCTCCCGGCGGCAAATGCGCCGGTCAGCGTCACCCACTCCAATCCCTGGTCCCACCGCGGCCAGCCTGGGACATCGCTGTAGAGCGGCCAGATGGAATCGGGGCTCGCGTCGGTCTCGATCGAATGTTGGTAGGTCCACATAGTCATTTCCTCCACTCCGCTGTGATATGCGGGCATATTATATGTCCGCATAGTATCTGTCAAGTCGCGACCAGACAGCCGGAGTGTTCGAGCCTGGATTGGTACCCCCAGGCGGAATCGAACCGCCGTTCCGGCCTTGAAAGGGCCGTGTCCTAGCCGCTAGACGATGGGGGCAGGACGCGGAATCATGCTAGCAAGGCCAATCCGCTGCTAGGAGCGGCTACTCGCCCCAACGCATCTTGAGCTGCTCGTACCCAAGCGCCGTTAGTGTTTCGGCCATGTACGCGGCGTTCCTGCCCTGAGACCAGGTGACGACCAGGGCCCGGGTGGCAAGGGAAAGGGCTTCGTAGATGCTGAAGCGACGGCCGTCGTAGCCGGGACGCACCGCGAGGTATGCGTCCAGGAAGAGTCGCCGCGCTTCCCTGGCCTGGGCGGTGTCGGACCAGTCCTTAGGCGACGCGGGCCAGAGGTGGCCGCAATATTTTCCGAGGTCGAAGCTTGGCTCCGCCTGCACGAAGTACTCGACGTCGATCATGCCGTAGCTCCGACCGTCCCAGAGGAACTGGTTGTATTTGTAGTCGCCATGCGAGGGGACTGGAGTCTCGCGAGGCAACCTTTGTTCTCTCGCGCTGATCTGCTTTAGCAGATCGCGCAACAACATGTACACGCGGGGAGCCGAGAGCTTGAATTCTTCGAGGCGCTTATAGATGCGGTCAATCTCCACGTCAGCGCTGTGAGGTTCTCCAACCTGGATACCGGACCCATGAATATGGCCGATCATCCGACCAGCAACCACACACTGGTTGAGGAAGATCTCCGAGTGGCGGTCGCCCTTAACCTCCTCCCCGGGCAGCGCGGATTGCAACAACAGCGCATCGTTCGGGTAGTAGGCCAGCGGCTCGGCAATAACGAGGTCGCCGTTTACTCGAGCCGGCAACGCCCACAGCGCACTCATGACCTCAAATGTGGTAGCACCGCGGCGACTGTGCTGGACTTTACCGTAAATCGTGAGGGGTTCCTCCTCTCCGATGCCAGCTTCGTAGCGAAGGATGCAGGAGATTTCCGGCAGGTATTTCACCCGCGTGCTCGCGATGGATCGGATCACGGCATCGGGTCGCAGCTTTTTGAAATGCTCGATGAGCAGCGGCTCGACCGTAGCCGGCGTCGAGACTTTCCCCAGTCTCGGGAAAACCGGGTCCGTCGGGAAGAAGAACAGGAACAGATTCAGGTCCGGAAAGAAACGCGCGTATCCGTGTGGATCCAAAGGATTCCCGTTCTGAGTTTCGAGAAGCCTCTCAATTCGGGCCTTGTAAGCCTGGCAGTCCTCGTCGGCGAAAAAGGCCTTCGTCCAGAAGAATGCTCGCGCCTCGACGCCGTCAGGCATTTCAAGCTCGGCCTCATAGACATTCCAGAGCACCTTTGGCGCTTCGAAGCGGCGACCTTGTTTGGTCCTGACCTTCTTGACCTGGACCGACGGTAAGACTTGCGCGAATACTTGCTCAGCCAAGAACGCCGCCATAGCCTCCGGTTCCGAGACCGCCTTAATCGTGGAGTAACTAACGCTCATCGGGCCAAGCCCAGCTTAGGACATCCTTCTCGTTCGGATCTGCGAAGAAAAGCCGCCGGGCTACGAACAGGCCCGGCGGCTTTCCTCAGCGTCTTTACCGCATCCAACGACCGAAGAGTTCGCGGCGCTTCAACCAGGCCGCCGCCACCAGCCCGAGCAGCCCGAGTGCAAGGCCGTCCAGTGCGAGCGGCATCTTGCTGGCCTGCTGGTTTAGCGCCTGGCCCGTGTTCGCGAGTGTCGCGGCGGCAGCCGCGCCACCGCCAGACGTCGTAACGCCGCCTGCGCCGGTCGCCGTCTCGACCGCAGTAGCGCCCGCTGCGCCCGCGGTCGTCGTGGTCTCGGTGGCCGTGCCGCCGGCGCCGCCGCCAGCCGACGTCGTTGTTTCGGTGACGGTCGCAGCGCCATTCGTGCTGCCGTTGCCGCTACCGGTTGCCATGGAGGTCGACGTCTCGGTTACCGTCGCCGCACCATTGGTGCTGCCGTTGCCGCTACCGGTTGCCATGGAGGTCGACGTCTCAGTCACCGTCGCCGCACCATTGGTGCTGCCGTTGCCGCTACCGGTTGCCATGGAGGTCGACGTCTCGGTCACCGTCGCCGCACCATTGGTGCTGCCGTTGCCGCTGCCGGTCGCGACGGAGGTCGACGTCTCGGTGACCGTCCCCGCGCCGTTAGTGCTGCCGTTGCCACTGCCCTGGGCCGCACTGGTGTTGCTCGCGCCCGCTTGCGAGCCTGCCGCTGAGCCGTTGCCGCTGCCGCCACCGGCGGACGTTGACGTCTCAGTCGCCGTCCCGGCGGCGTTGGTGCTGCCGTTGCCGCTACCCTGGGCCGCGCTGGTGTTGCTGGCGCCCGCTTGCGAGCCTGCCGGTGAACCATTGCCGCTGCCGCCTCCCGCGGACGTTGACGTCTCGGTCGCCGTCCCGGCGGCGTTGGTGCTACCGTTGCCACTACCCTGGGCCGCGCTGGTGTTGCTGGCGCCCGCTTGCGAGCCTGCCGCTGAACCATTGCCGCTGCCGCCTCCCGCGGACGTTGACGTCTCGGTCGCGGTCCCGGCGGCGTTGGTGCTGCCGTTGCCGCTGCCGGCGCCTGCGGAGGTCGATGTCTCACTGGCCGTCGTCGCCCCGTTGGTGCTGCCGTTGCCGCTGCCGGCGCCTGCGGAGGTCGATGTCTCACTGGCCGTCGTCGCCCCGTTGGCGCTGCCGTTGCCGCTGCCGGCGCCTGCGGAGGTCGATGTCTCACTGGCCGTCGTCGCCCCGTTGGCACTGCCGTGGCCACTGCCCGCGGCAGAGGTTGCGGTCTCGGCCGCAGTTCCCGCGCCGTTTCCGCTGCCGTTCGCCGACCCTTGGGAGTTGTCTTCGTGGTCGGCGCTGCTGGCCGCTTGGTTCTTGTCGCCGGCTCCGTTGTCGCCCCCGTTACCGCCTTCTCCATCGCCGCTGCTGCCGGGATGGAAAACGATGACCTCGTTGGCGGCGGAAGCCTTATTCATGAGGCCGTCGATATTCCCGAGTTTGGGCACGATGGGTGCTGGCTTCTGCGATCCGGCCAGCTGCACGATCAACGGGGAGGCGGCGGCATGATAAGCGGGCGTCCACGTGACGTTGCCATAGCTTGCCGACCGTCCCATAACGAGTAGACCCGCGAAGACCAACCCGGAAAGCTTCAGTGGCCAGGTGGACTTCGAAATTAGAGCCTCGGATTCATTGGCGATATACCGCGTGTTCCCAGCCGACGCCAGAGATGCAGTCACGATTGTTCCCTCCCACGACCCGTAATTGTCGCCGCCTGATCACAGATTGTGAAACAGTTGTTCGTTTTTGTCGAGCTTCTGCTTGGTGGTAAGAGTAGCGCTTTCTATGCTGAGTGTCAACGATCTACATAGGAAAGCTTATAACGCAAATGATGCGTTTGTTGGCGTAGAGACAAAAAGAAACCGCCGGGCCGGAGCCCGGCGGTCCCACACGAGGTATCTATTACCGAGTAAAGCGCCGCAGCAGTTGGCGAGGCTTCAGCAACAGAGCACCGATCAAAGCCAGGAGCGATCCCAGCACCGTCTCTGCGGCTAGCGGCCCGCCGCCCGTGTTAGCCAGCACTCCAGTCCCGGCGTTGCCGGCGGCTGCAGCCCCACTGGCGGTGGTCTCAACCGCGGTCACCCCGCCGTTGTTGGCCGTGCCGGTCGTCTCGGTCGCCGTCACCGGCACGTCCGAGTTCCCCGTCTCCGCAGCGGCCAGCGTCCCGCCCGCGCTCTCACCCGTCGTGG
>Ga0209009_1000223_pt1 | contig 22793 bp, 19 predicted proteins | sample BlaSpr_A8_OM3_M2_FD_187979 | JGI IMG/M metagenome (GOLD analysis project Ga0209009, IMG submission 187979) | Forest soil microbial communities from Thunder Bay, Ontario, Canada - Black Spruce, Ontario site 2_A8_OM3_M2 (SPAdes) (version 2) | ecosystem: Environmental > Terrestrial > Soil > Boreal... | reverse complement strand
ACGTCGTCTTCCCGTGATCCACGTGCCCGATCGTCCCGATGTTCACGTGCGGCTTCGACCGATCAAACTTTTCTTTACCCATTGTCTCCTCTACGTTTCAGCTTCTTGGAGCCCACGACCAGGATTGAACTGGTGACCTCGTCCTTACCAAGGACGTGCTCTACCGACTGAGCTACGTGGGCGTTGGACCCGTAAAACGAAAAACGGGAAACGACACCCGGTAGCTTGTTCGCGGCTTCACTCTCAACTCCATCATTTTCCGTTTCCCGTTTCCCGGTCCCCGTCTCTATGGAGCGGGAGACGGGAATCGAACCCGCGACCAACAGCTTGGAAGGCTGTGACTCTACCCCTGAGTTACTCCCGCTATGAACGGAACACGGAAACGTGAACTCGCCGATCGTTACCTCGTTTCATCCCACGAACACCGTCTCGACACTGCTCCGTTTTCCGTTCATTGGTGGGCAGGGAAGGATTCGAACCTCCGTAGCGCGAAGCGCGGCAGATTTACAGTCTGCTGCCATTAACCACTCGGCCACCTGCCCGAGCTCTGAAAAACCGGAGCCGGGCCTCCCCCGCTCCCCCTCACCTGCCCGCGCCCGACTGATCCGTCTCTGGAGCCGGCGATGGGACTCGAACCCGCAACCTTCCGATTACAAATCGGATGCTCTACCATTGAGCTACGCCGGCAATTCCTTGCACCCGGAGACCTTCCGGTCACCGGAGCCCCTGGCCGGCATTCAAAGAGCGGACCGATCTCCCGAGCGCGAACCGCGGAGTTTAACAGCTCGATGCCCGGCCGATCAAGCGTTTTCCGCAGAGCGAGTTCGCTGTCTCAGGGCTTCGTAGCCCGCCGCCGCCGCCGCGGTCGCCACGTTCAGGGAACCGAGCGAACCCCGCATCGGAAGGCGTGCCAGAAAGTCACATCCTTCTCGTACCAGCCGCCGCATCCCGGTCCCCTCGGCTCCGAGAACCAGAGCCAGGTCTCCCGTCAGGTCGAGCCCGTAGATATCGGACCCCGAGGAGTCCAACCCTACAACCCTAAATCCCTGATCCTTAATGAGATCTATGAATCTCCGGAGGTTCTTGACCCGGATGACAGGGACCCTTTCGACGGCGCCCGCGGATGACTTTTCTACAGACTCCGACAGCGGCGCCGAACCCCGTTCCGCCAGGACGACCCCCGCTCCCAGCCCCTCGGCCACCCGAATCAATGCTCCAAGGTTCTGCGGGTCCTGGACCTCGTCCAGGACCAGGAGGAACCTCTCGCCCCTGATCCCGGCCACCGCCTCCTCCTCGGCGCGGTACTCCCGGACCGCCAGGCGCGCGACCGCGCCCTGGTTGGCGCGCGCAAGCCGGTCGACGGCTCGTCGCTCTCCATATCGCACGGAAACGCCCGCCTCGCGGCAGAGACTCTTGAGCTCGTTGATCCGCCGGTCGCGACGCTCCGAGTCGAAGAGGACCCACTCGATCTGCCGCGGCCGGGAACGCACCGCCTCGATGATCGGATTGAGACGGGAAAGAATCATGACGAATTGCGAATTGTGAATTGTGAATTGTGAACCTGGGTGCGTCCCCGGCTCTCGGTCATTCGCCACTCCCAACTCACAACTTCTCACTCCGGGCCACCAGAAGGACGACGGCCATGACCGCGATGCCTTCTCCGCGGCCGGCGAAGCCGAGGCCGTTGGAGCTGGTGCCGCGGACGCTGACGGCGCCGGCATCGACGCCGAGAAGCGCGGCGAGGCGCCGCCGGATCCCGGCGGCATGCGGGGCAAGCCTCGGAGTTTCGGCGATCACGACCGCGTCGAGGTTGCCGACGGCGAGCCCGCGTTCCGCGGCGAGATCGCGGGCGCGCGTGACGAAGATGGCGCTGTCGGCGCCCTTCCACGAGGGATCGTCGTCGGGGAATTGCTCGCCCAGAGATCCGAGGCCGGCCGCGCCGAGCACGGCGTCCGCGACGGCGTGCAGCAGCGCGTCTCCGTCGGAGTGGCCTCTCAGTCCGCGGGGGTGCGGGATCTCGATGCCGCCAAGCCTGAGAGCGCGCCCCTCCGCGAAGGGATGCGCGTCGAAGCCGAGGCCGATCCGGGCGGCCACGCTACTTCCCCCGGCCATCCACGTGACGCCCCGGAGCCTGTCCAAGTAATCTCCTGCTGCGCGCGGAGATGCTCTCGCTGCGAGCGGAATGCTCGAAAAACGACTTGTGCGGCGTAACTCTGCTACGCCTCCGCGCCGTTTTCCTGCGCTCCCGCTCTCGCGTCGGCCTCCCCACGCTCGCTACGGACATTACTTGGACAGCCTCCTTGCGAGGATCGCTTCCGCCATCTCCAGATCCTCCGGCGTCGTGATCTTGAACCCCAGGCGTGAGACCGGCACGATTGCCACCGGCATGCCGAGGGCCTCGCAAAGCCCCGCCTCGTCGGTCTCCTCGCCGCCGGTCTCGAGCGCCCGCGCGAGAAGCTCGGCACGAAAGGCCTGCGGAGTGCCGGCCGCCCACAGACTCGATCGGTCGAGCGTGGTCGTCACATGGTTTTTCTCCACCTTCTTGACCGTGTCGGGGATCGGCGTTGCCGCGATCGCGATGCCGCTCTCCTCTGCCGCATCCAACACCGCCGAGACTTCCGCCGCGGTCACGAAAGGCCGCGCCGCGTCGTGGATGCAGATGAGATTGCTGCCGCCGACACCGCAAGCCCGGAAGGCCCGTCGCACGGATCCGGCTCGGGTCGACCCTCCTTCGATGACCTTGGCTCCCTCTCCTACCAGCGCCCGGACCTCGTAGAGTCTTCCAGCCGGCGCCGCGACAACGGTGCCGGCGAAAGAAACAGCGGAAAGAGCCTCGAGAGTCCAGGAAAGCAGCGGGCGGCCATGGAGCTGAACGAGCGCCTTCGGCACTGATCCGCCCAGGCGATTGCCGGCTCCGGCGGCCGCGACGAGGAGAAAGGCAGCCACGGCGGACTCACCTCCTGGTTGAAGGTCGAAGGCTAAAGGTTGAAGGTTGGGGCAGCCTTGCGATCACGGTTCCTCACCTTCGACCTTCGACCTTCGACTCTCGACACTTCGACTGCCTGTCAGACGGCCAGGATTTCTTTCTCCTTGGCCTTCAGGAGCTCGTCCGCTTCGGCGATCTTCTTGTCGGTGAGCTTCTGGGATTCCTCGAGCCCGCGGCGCTCGTCGTCCTCGGAGATCTCCTTGTCCTTGAACATCTTCTTGATCCGGTCGTTGCCCTCGTGGCGGAAACGGCGGATCTCCACGCGCGCTTCCTCGGTCATGTGGTGGGCCTTCTTCGCGAGGTCCTTGCGGCGGTCCTCCGTCAGCGACGGGATCGGGATGCGCACGACCTTCCCATCGGACTGGGGATTCAGGCCAAGGTCCGACTTGCGGATCGCCCGCTCGATCTCGCCGGTCATCTTCGGGTCCCACGGCGCCGCGACGATCAGGGTCGGGTCCGGGACCGAGAGATTGGCCACCTGATTGATCGGCACGTCCGCGCCGTAGGCCGACACGAGGATCCCGTCGAGGATGCCGAGGTTGGCGCGCCCCGTCCGCAGGGTCTTGAAGCGGTCTTTCAGGTGGGCGATCGCCCCGTTCATGTGCTGCTCGATGTCTCTCAATTCCTGACGCATAGCCTCACCCCTCCGCCGAAACGAGCGAGCCGATGTCTTCGCCCCGGACGACCCGCTCGATGTTGCCGCGAACACGCACGCTGAAGACCTTGATGGGGATCCCGTTGTCCATGCACAGCGCGATGGCGGCCGCGTCCATGACGCGGAGTCCCTGTTCGAGCGCGTGCCGGTACGTGAGGGTCTTCAAGAACTTCGCCTCCCGCTCGATCTCAGGGTTGGCATCGTAGACCCCGTCCACGCGCGTCGCCTTCAGCAGCACTTCGGCCTTGATCTCGTTGGCGCGCAGCGCCGCTGCCGAGTCCGTCGTGAAGAAAGGATTTCCCGTGCCCCCCGCGAACAGCACGACGCGGCCTTTTTCGAGGTGCCGGATCGCGCGCCGGCGAATGAAGGGCTCCGCGATCTGCCGCATCTCGACGGCCGACATCAGCCGGGTCTTGACTCCCCTTTTCTCGAGCGCGTCCTGGAGAGCCAGGCCGTTGATGACGGTCGATAGCAGGCCCATGTGGTCCGCGGCGACCCGGTCGATCCCCTGCGCGGCGGCCGAGACGCCCCGGATGATGTTGCCGCCCCCGACGACGACCGCGATCTCGACGCCCAGCCGGTGCACGTCCTGGATCTCGTCGGCCATGCGGGCGACGACCTCCGGGGCGATGCCGAACTTCTGCTCGCCCATCAAGGCTTCCCCGGAGAGCTTGAGGAGGACGCGCTTGTAGACCGCGGCTCGATTCTCTTCGGCTCCTCGGCTCAATTCCGCAGCTCCCGGCCGAATCTCAGCTCGGCTGTTCGGCATCCCGCCGCGCGTCGGAGCGACCCAGGTTCTCGCCCAGCTTGAAGCGGACGAAACGCAGGTCCAGGGCCTCTTTTCCGCCGCGTTCGACGATGACCTGCCCGACGGACTTCTCCGGGTCTTTCACGAACGCCTGTTCCGTCAGAACGGTGTCCTGGTAGAACTTCTCGACCTTCCCGTCGGCGATGCGCTCGATGACCTGCGCGGGCTTACCCGCGGCCGCCGCCTGGGCGCGCGCGATCTCCCGCTCGGTCCCGAGCATCTCGGGCGTCACCTCGGAGCGCGAGGCGAACCGCGGATCGGAGGCCGCGACGTGCATCGCCAGGTCCTTGCCGAGGGTCTCATCGGCCGCGGGGAGGCCGACAAGGACGCCGATCCGGCCGTTGCCGTGCACGTAGCTCGCGAAGCGCTCGCCCGGCCGGGAGGTCAAGCGCGCGAAACGCCGGATCCCGATGTTCTCGCCGAGCTTGGCGATCAGGTGCGTGACGGCTTCGGAAACGGTCTCGGTCGGCTTGCCGGGGGCCGGAAGCTTCGCCAGCGCCTCCGGATCGCCGGACCGCGTCTCGCCGAACGCGCGGTGCGCCGCGATCAGGTCGGCCAGCCCGTCGGCGAGGCCGCGGAAGTCCGAAGTTCTCGCGACGAAGTCCGTTTCGCAGTTGACCTCGACCAGCACGGCCGCCCCGGGCGTGACCCGGGCAATGACCAGGCCTTCCGACGTCGCCCGGTCCGCCTTCCTCGCCGCCGTGGCGAGTCCCCGCTTGCGGAGAATCTTGCGGGCTTCCTCGAAGTCGCCTCCCGCCTCCACGAGCGCCTTCTTGCAATCCATCATCCCGACGCCGGTCTCGGCGCGCAGATCGGCCACCGACTTGGACGTGATCTCCATGGTTCCCTTCAAGCTAGTCAACAGTTAATAGTCGATAGTCGATAGCCAAGAGCGGGAGCTATCGACTATTAACTATCGACTATCGACTTCAGGTTACGAAGCGACGTCCGAGACCACCGCGGTCGTCGAAAGCTCCGGCGTGCGCGGCCTCGACTCGTCGGACTCGGCTTCGCCCCCGGTGCTGCGCTCCTCGTGGGCGTGCAGCCCCTCCAGCACCGCGTCCGAGATGCGCGACGTGAAGAGACGGATCGCGCGGATGGCGTCGTCGTTGCCGGGGATCACGTGGTCGATCACGTCCGGATCGCAGTTGGTGTCCACCACCGCGACGACGGGGATTCCCAGGATGTTCGCCTCCTTGACCGCGATGTACTCCTGCTTCGGGTCGATGACGAACAGCGCGTCGGGCAACTCGTCCATTTCCTTGATCCCTGTCAGGTTCTTTTCGAGCTTCTCCTTCTCGCGTTCCAACCGCAGCCGCTCTTTCTTGGTCAGGTTCTCGTTGTCCTCCTGGGCGAGGATCGTTTCGATCTCCTTCAAGCGGTGAATGGACTTGCGGATCGTCGAGAAGTTGGTCAGCGTGCCGCCGAGCCACCGCGTGTTCACGTAGAACATTCCACAGCGGTTGGCCTCCTCGTAGATCGCGTCCTGCGCCTGGCGCTTCGTGCCGACGAAGAGGAGGTTCTTCCCCTGCGCGGCCAGCTCCGTGACGAATTTCGAGGCTTCTTTGAACTGCTTGAGCGTCTTCTGAAGGTCAATGATGTAGATCCCGTTGCGCTTGCCGAAGATGTACTTCTTCATCTTCGGGTTCCAGCGCTTGGTCTGATGACCAAAGTGGACGCCAGCCTCGAGCAGTTCCTTCATTGAAATAGATGCCAGATCACACCTCCTTTGAAGTTATGAGTTCTCAGTTATCAGTTGTCAGTTCAGGCACCGGAGCCCCGCCCCGGCAAACTGAGAACTGAGAACTGAAGACTGACAACTTCTATTATCTCTTGCTGAACTGGAAACGGGCGCGGGCGCCGCGCTGGCCGTACTTCTTGCGTTCCTTCATCCGGGGGTCGCGGGTGAGGAAGCCTTCCTTCTTCAACTTCTTGCGCAGCTCGAGGTTGTACTCCGTGAGCGCGCGCGCGATGCCATGACGGATTGCTCCCGCCTGGCCGGACGGGCCACCGCCGGACACCGTCACGTGGATGTCGAACCTCTCCGCCGTCTCGGTCGAGAGCAGCGGCTGCTTGATGACCATCTTCAGGACGTTGTTGGGGAAGTAATCGTCGAGGGAGCGTTTGTTAACCGTGATGGAGCCGGAGCCCGGGAGCATTCGGACACGCGCCATCGCGCTCTTGCGCCTCCCGGTGGCCCGGTGCTGGATATCAACCGCCAAAGTTCCTCCTCATTCGCCCTGCCCCTACTCAGCTCGCCGCGCGTCGCACGGGGAGCGTCAGGACTCGGGGCTTCTGCGCCTCGTGCGGGTGCGACGGCCCTCGATAGACCTTCAACTTCTTCAACTGCTTGCGTCCGAGCTTCGACTTGGGAAGCATGCCGCGAACCGCCGCCTCGATGAGCCTCTCGGGATACTTCACCGAGAGGTCCTTCGCCCGGACCGACTTCAGGCCTCCGGGATAGCCGGTGTGGCGGTGATAGATCTTGTCCTCGCTCTTGCTCCCTGTCAGGAGAATCTTGTCCGCGTTGGTGACGACGACGAAGTCGCCGCTGTCCAGGTAGGGCAGGTACTGGGGGCGGTGCTTGCCGCACAGAACGCGGGCAACACGGGTCGCCAGGCGGCCGAGAACCTTGTTGGTTGCGTCTACCACCCACCATTCCTGGCGGATCGGGGCGCCGGAAGCCGCAGATGTCCCTGAACTCATGAAAACCCTGACTCCTTTTATTCAATCGAACCGGCGCCGAAGCCTGAGGCAGGCTCGTCTCCACCCTGTTTCGAGGGCGCGTAAGGATACGCATGCAGCCGGACACTGTCAAGGAAGACGAGACCGGGCCGGCTCCGGCCCGCCCGCGGTTCTTCCGGCGCCGCGGCTCTCCCGGGACCCGGAACCGGCGCGCGCTCTGCGGGTTGAGAGCCGCATCCACCCTCCGCGGCCGGAGTCGGGGAAGCTCGTGTGTATCGCTTATCCTAGGCCAATGCCCGCGCGTATCCTGGACGGCGCTTCTCTGGCCCGCACGCTTCGCGAGAGGGTTCGGGCAGAGGCGGAGCGGGTCTGCCCTCCCCCTCCTTCCCTGCGGGTGATCCTCGTCGGCGAGGATCCCGCCTCGGTCGCCTATGTCTCCGCGAAGACTCGCGCGGCGCAGGAGGCCGGCTGCCTCGCCGAGACAATCCGCCTACCGGCGACGACGACTCCCCAGCGCCTGCTCGAGGAGGTCGAGCGCGCCAACCGTGACGGCGGCGTAGACGGGATACTGGTCCAACTTCCGCTGCCTCCGGGGCACGACGCGCGGAGGGTCTTCGACGCCCTCGACCCGCAGAAGGACCTGGACGGCCTGCACCCGGAGAACGTCGGCCGGCTCGTGCAGGGGCGGCCTCGCTTCGTGCCCTGCACGGCCGCCGGCATCCTGGCCCTGCTGGACGCCTACGAGATACCGCTCGCCGGGGCGAACGCCGTCGTCCTCGGCCGGAGCGAGATCGTCGGCAAGCCCGTCACGGCGCTCCTGACGTCCCGTGACGCGACGGTGACTCTCTGCCACTCGCGCACGAGAGACCTGGCGGCGACCTGCCGCCGGGCCGGCATCCTCATCGTCGCGATCGGGAAGCCGGCGTTCGTCACAGGCGACTTCGTCGGCGACGGGGCGGTGGTCGTCGACGTCGGCGTCAACCGGCTGAGCGCCCTTTCGGAAGCCCCGCCCCACCTTCGCGAGTCTCCACGACTGGCCGACACCCTCGCCCGGAAGGGCCAGGCCCTCGTGGGCGACGTGGACTTCGAATCGGTCTCCGCTCTCGCCGCCTGGATCACGCCCGTGCCGGGCGGCGTCGGGCCCCTGACGATCGCCATGCTTCTACGAAACACCGTCGCGGCCGCCCGGCTGCGGCGCGAGAAATCGACATCCGCGTCCTCGTCCTGAAGCCGGCTGTCCAGCTGAAGATGAAGTCCGCCGCGAGGCAGTAAGCGGTCAAGGCCGAGGGGCTCGAAGAGCGGTTCGAAGCGGTGGCCAGGGACTCGACCATCCGGTACCGGCTACTGCTTCCCGTCTCCCGCGGCTCCCGGCGCGAAGTGCGGCGGTTCTTTCTCGAGAAACTCTGCGAAGTCTCTTCGGGCTCTCGGCGCGAGCGGACTGCCGGTCGCTTCGTAGGCGCGCACCCGGCGCTCGAGCACCGGCGCCCGCCAGGGGACGTCGGGCTCCATCTCGACGAGCGCCGCCGCGTACCGGGAGGGGCCCAGGTACGAGGCGACCTCCAGCCGGACGAGAACCCTGTCGTCGTCGAGAAGCGCCACGGCGAAGGGGCGCGCGAGAGCGTCGTCCAGGCGCGCCGCCAGGACCGCGTCCCTGGAGGCGAGATCGAGGACGATCGCGAACGCGTTCTTGACGACGACAGGCATCGCCCAGGGATCCTGGCGATAGAGCGTGAAGGCCCGCTCGAGGAGCTCGACCGCCTCCGGCGCGTGCCCCTGGCGCCAGCGCAGCCGCGCAAGCGTGACCGCCGCTTCGACGGGGTGCGGGCCCTGCAGCCGCGCGATGAAAGCCGTGGCCTGTTCCTCGGCGCCCTGGGCAAGGGCCTCCGCCAGCACGACCTCCTCGACCGATCCCCGCGCCTCCCACGGCTGGGCGCGCCAGTTCGCGAGCACCGCCTCGGGCCGCCCCCCGAAGAAGCTGCGCTGCGCGAGAGTCGACCGCAGCTCTTCCACCGTCAGGCCAGGACGGACGGACGGCGTGACTCCCGACGCTGTCGCCGCCATGGCACGCCAGCGGTTGACGGCCGTCCAGTCCACTTCGCCTGTTACGACCGGGTTTTCCTCCCTGCGCTCGCGGGCAACGCGTTCGATCTCGTCCACGCTGAAGAAGCTGTCCTGACCAAGGCTCCTCGCGAACCCGAACTCGACGCGGTTCCGGTCGTCGGTGTTCGCCGGCATGTTCCCGGCGATCGCGCGGCCCAGAGTCGAGCGCGCCACGTAATGGGAGAGGAATCCCTCGAGCCCCTTCGCCCGCCACGCGTTCTCCATGGCACTCGCGAACGGCTCCTGCCGAAGTCTCTCCCGGAGGACCGCCGCGTCGTGCGGGAGGGGCTCCGCGGTCGAAACGAGCAGCAGGTCGTTCGGCTTGCTGTGCCAGGTCTCTACTTCCGGAAAAGCGGTCCGCAGGGTCGCGTACAGGGTCCGCACCGTCTCGCTGTCCACCTCGTAGGCCTGCAGCCACTGGAGGAAGATCCCGCCCGGCGCCAGGCGCGAGCGCACCGCGCGGTAGAAATCCTCGGTGAAGAGAGAGGAGACGCCGGCGCGGTAGGGATTCGAGGGCTCGGAGAAAATGATGTCGTAGGTGTCGCGCGACGTCAGCAGCCATTCGCGGGCGTCGCCGATCGAGACATGAACCCTCGGATTCTTGAGCGCGTCGCGATTGACGGGCGCGCAGTCGGCGGCGACGCGAAGGATCGCGGGCTCGAGCTCCACCACGTCCACGCGCTCGATCGAGGGCACCGCGGCGAGCCAGCCGGCCGTCGAACCCGTGCCGAGGCCGATGACGAGCGCCCGACGCGGGTTGGCATGGAGAGCGGCTCCGACAAGTCCGCCCATCACCTGGGTCGCGGCGTCGCCGCGGGAGCTTCCGTCCACCTTGCCGGAGATCGCGAAGGCGTAGCCGTCGCTCCCCTTGAGAACCCCGACGCTCGATTCGACGCCGTCCTTCTCCCACGCGAGAATGCGCCGGGAGCCGGCCAGCCAGTCGCGGAGGCTGTTGGGAGAGGGCTTGCCGAGGTTCACCCGTCCCGCGCCGATTGCGTTGTGCCGCCAGGCGGCCGTCGGGCCAGGGCCCCGCAGGAGGAGCATGCTCGCCGTGGCCGCGCCGATCGGTACCAGGGCCGGGAGCTTCCATCCGGATCGCCCAGCGAGAACGAGCGCGAGCAGGCCGAGCGCGCAGAGAAGCGCCGTCACGAAGACCCAGGTCCCCGTCGCCGAAAGAATCGGCAGCAGGCCGAACCCTCCCGCGAGCGAGCCGGCGATGCCGCCCGCGGTGTTCCAGGCGTACGCGAGGCCGACGTCCCGGCCGACGTGGTCCCGCCCCCGGCCCAGAAGGGCGATCAGCAGCGGGAACTGGAAGCCCGCCACGAACGCCGCGGGGAAAACGACGAGCGCCGCGACGAGCGACCATCCCGCGACGTAGCCGCCGAAGCCGAATGCCCCGAGAGGACGCAGCACGATCGCGAGAACCGCGACACGGTCCCCGAGCGCATAGGGGATGACCAGACAGAGCGCCTCGGCCGCGCAGGTCGCGGCGAAGCCGGAGAGAGTCGCCTCCCTCCGGCGCCCGAACAGCCAGTACGCCACCGAGCCCGCGCCGATGCCGGCAAGGGCCACCGCGAGGATCAGGCCAAACGAGTAGGTCGAGCCCCCGAGAAGCGGCGCGAGCATCCGGTACCAGACGAGCTCCATGAGGAAGAACGCGAAGCCGACGATTCCCGCCGAGGCGAGCACGAACCCGCGGGCCGGCAGAGAGCCCTCGGGCGGGACCGGCTGCTCGCGAGACTCCGGCTCTTCGCGATGCCGCGCCTTCTCTCTGCGCTTCTCTTTCCCGTCTGACCAGTCTGCCTTCTCGCCGGCCTGCGCCTGTTCGCCCACTGGCACCGGCGCCGCCCTGCGCGCGAGACGGAGTGCCGCCAGACCTACGAGAGCGTTGACGCCGCAGGCGAGCCAGAGCGTCATCCGTGTCCCGAATCTCTCGATGAGAAGAAACGTCGAGAAGACGGCGCCGACGACCGCTCCGGTCGTGTTCGCGCCGTAGAGCAGGGCGAGGAAGCGGCGTTTCGTGTCCTCGTCCGTCTCGACGGCCCGCGTCGCGGCCGGCAGTGTCCCGCCCATCAGAACCGTCGGAACCGAGAGCACCACCGCGGACAAAAGGAGCCGCGCGATCGTCCCGCCCGCAAGACCCAGGCGCAGCGTCCCCCCGATCGCGATGTAGGAGAGGCGCACGAGAAAGATCCAGAGCGGCGTGAGAGCCGCCGACGCCGCCACCGCGAGCTCCAGCCTCCCGTAGAAGGCGAGCGGCTCGGCCGCCGCATCGGCCCGCCGTCCGAGGATCCACCCCCCCAAGCCCAGCCCCCCCATGAAGATCGCGAGGACCGCCGCCGAAGCCGCGGTCGAGACCCCGAACACCAGCCGCAGCTCCCGCATCCACGCGACCTGGTAGATCAGGGCCGTCATACCCGACCCCAACAGCAGTAGCGCGACTCGTAAGAGCCGTCGATTCATGGAGATTGCCGAAGCTACCACAGGGAAGAATTGTGAATTGCGAGTTGTGAGTTGTGAGTTTGGAAACCAGGCTCCCGGACTCTATTTCGCAATTCACAATTCGCAATTCACAATTTCTTCTTGCTCTACGAAAAACTTCGTACTAGTTTCTTCGTATGAAAGACGAGAGAACGATGAAGTTGCGAAAAAGGATTTCCGCCCCGCGGCCGACCGATGGAGAGCTGGAGATCCTACGCGTCCTCTGGGAGCGCGGTGCGTCGACGGTGCGCGAGGTCCAGGACGTCCTGGATGCGCGGCACCCGACCGGCTACACGACCGTTCTGAAACTGCTGCAGATCATGACGGAGAAGGGGCTCGTCGCGCGTGACGAGAGGCTGCGGGCGCACGTCTACCAGGCGCGGATTCCCCGCGAGGACACGGAGCGGCAGCTCGTCGGGGACCTGATCGAGCGCGCTTTCGCGGGCTCGGCGTCGAGCCTCGTCATGCGGGCGCTGTCGTCGAAGAAGACATCAGCGGAAGACCTCGCGCGCATCCGCAAGCATCTGGACGAGATCGAAGGAGGCCGGAAATGAAGGAACTCGAGGCCGTCCTCGGAAATCCTTTTTTTCAGAGGGTCGGTTGGGCCCTCTTCGCCTTTCTCTGGCAGGGTACGCTCGTCGCCGCCCTCCTGGCCGCAGCCGATTTCACCCTGCGCGGCAAGAACGCGACCGTTCGGTATGCCGTCGGCTGCGGCGCCATGGTTCTGATGCTGGCGATGCCGCTGGCGACTTTTCTGCGGCATCGTCCGGAGGCCGGAAACCACTGGAGCGCTTCGGCTGCGCAAGCCGCGGCGGCTCCCGAATCGTCGCAGCCCGCTCGACGCCTCGCTCAGGTGGCGCCCCTCCCGGTCTCCGGTCATTCCTCCGGCGGGAGCCTCGTCACGACGATTCGCCGGGGCGCCGGTTCTCTTACGCCGTTCCTCGTCGCCGGCTGGATCCTCGGCGTTTTCCTTCTCTCTCTACGGTTCCTCGGCGGCTGGACCGCCGCGCGCAGGCTCGTCCGCCGCGATGTGTCGCCCGTGCCGGAAGCCGTGCGGGAAACGCTCGCCCGCCTGTGTCGCAGGCTGCGGGTGTCCCGTCCGGTGCTCCTCGCGCAGTCGGCGGCGCTCGCCGTCCCGGCTGCCCTCGGCGCCGTCCGGCCGGTCATCCTGCTCCCCCTCTGCGCCGTCACGGGCCTGCCGCAGGACGCGATCGAGGCCGTCCTCGCGCACGAGCTCGCGCACATCCGCCGCCACGATTACCTGTTCAACCTTCTTCAGACGGCGGTCGAGACGTTGCTCTTCTACCACCCTGCAGTCTGGTGGGTATCGCACCGCATCCGCGTCGAGCGGGAGAACTGCTGCGACGACATGGCGGTCATGGCCACGGGTGATCCGCGCGCCTACGCCCGCGCGCTCGTCGGACTCGAGGAAATCCGCGGGCTGGCGCCTCAGCTGGCCGTCGCGGCCAACGGCGGATCTCTCTGGCGGCGGGTCGCGCGGTTGCTGCCCGTTTCCGCCCCGCCCGCCGACCGCGCGTCCGGGTGGCTCGCGGGCGTGCTGGCGCTCGCGATGCTCGGCACGCTCGGGGCGGCTGCGAGGATCTCCTCCTTCGCGACGGCCTCGGAGACCATGCCACCTCCCGATGCCGCGCCGCAAGCGCGGCCGGTCTCGAAACCAACACAACCGCCGGCAGAGAAAACAGCCCGGACAGCCGGTCAGCACGAGCCCGCGCGAAGACCCGCCAGCCAGCCCGATTCGCAGGTCTCCGCAACTCGGGCCGCCGGAGGCGTCGAGGGCGGTATCCCGGGAGGAGTCGCGAGCGGCGTGGCCGGTGCAGTTACGGGCGGAGTCGGCGGCGGAATCTCGGGAGGGATCGGCGCAGGCGTGGCTACGGACGCGGTGGAGGACCCGTCGGGAGATGCAAGCAGGATGGCGCCTCTCTCGCCCGACGACCTCGCCTCGCTCCGGACGCACGGCGTGACGCCGGAATTCCTGCGTGAGATCGCGGCGCTCGGCTACAAGACAGCCTCCGTCAGCGATCTCGTGGCGCTCCGGATCCACGGCGTCACCCCGGACTACATCTCCCGCATGACGGCGCTCGTCGGACGCCAGTCGCTCGACGAGCTCGTCTCGCTTCGGATCCATGGAGTCACGCCCGAGTACGTCGAGCGCTTCCAGGCCGCGGGCTATCCGAAGCTCTCCGCCGACAGCCTCCTCTCCCTGCGGATCCACGGCGTTGATGCGGACACTGTCGGGGAATGGGAAAAGATGGGTTTCCGCAAGCCCGGTCTCGACGAGATCGTCTCGGCGAGGATCCACGGCGTCACGCCGGACCTCGCCCGCGAGATGAAGGCGCTCGGGTTCGAAGCGGACCTCGACACGCTCGTCGGTTTCCGCATCCACGGGGTCACCCCGGACTTCGTCCGCGCCTTCCGGTCGCTCGGCTACGCGAAACTCTCGGCCGACGAGGCCGTGTCTTGCCGCATTCACGGCGTGACGCCCGAGTTCGTCAGGGAGATCCAGTCTCTGGGCTACGCGAGCCCATCCCTGGACGAGCTCACGGCGCTGCGCATCCACGGCGCGACGCCCGAATTCATCCACACGGCCAACAAGTCCGCCGGCGCGCGGCTCTCGATCGACGAGCTTGTCGAATGGCAAATCCACGGGAGGGATCCACGATGAACCTTCAGAAAACGCGAACCCGGGTTCCCCTCGTCCCCGCGATCCTGATCTCCGTCGTCCTTGCCGCGCCGGCTCCCTCGCCCGCGCAGTCGGTGGACGGAAGATGGATCCTCGACTTCGACCGCGACGACGGCCGCGTCCAGCTCACGATCAAGCGGTCGAGCGCGCGCGGAAACTGGAACAGCTCGTCGTCCTATTCGCTGCAGGAGTTTCGCGGCCTGACCCGTCCCGCCGGAACGGCCGGGAGGCCGGCTCGATTCGAGCTGGTCCGCGACGCGGGGACGATCCGCTTCTAAGGAGAGCTCGACGAAATGGGCGGGTCGGGGCGCTTCCAGCTCGCCGCGAACCCGGAGTTCGAAAAAGCCTGGACTGCTATGGGCTATTCGAGCCCGACGCCCGACTCGGTCTTCGCCTTCACGCTGCATGACGTCAGCCGACAGTTCGTCGAGGACCTGCGCTCGCTCGGCTATGAGCGCCTCCCCGTAGAGGCGCTCATAAACATGCGCATCCACGGCGCGACTCCGGAATTCGTCCGCGAATTGAAATCCCTCGGATACGACCGCCTTCCTGTCGAAGAGCTCGTCAACATGAGGATCCATGGCGCCTCCCCTGATTTCGTCCGAGAGCTGAAGGCGCTCGGCTTTGAGCGCCTCCCCGTGGAGGCGCTCATCAACATGCGCATCCATGGAGCGACCCCCGAGTTCATCCGCGAGTTGAAGGCCCTCGGCTACGACCGGCTCCCCGTAGAGGCGCTGATAAACATGCGCATCCATGGCGCTTCGCCCGACTTCCTCCGAGAGCTGAAAGCTCTCGGCTATGACCGCCTCCCCGTGGAGGCGGTCATCAACATGAGGATCCACGGCGTTTCGCCGGAATTCGTCCGGGAGCTCCAGGCGCTCGGCTACAACCGCGTTCCCGTCGAAGAGCTCGTTTCGATGCGCATCCACGGCGTCACGATCGACTACGTAAAGAAGATGAAGGCTCGTAACGACGGCGTCACGGTGGATGAGCTCGTCAATATGAGGATCCACGGGAGATAGTGCCTCCTGTCATCCCGAGCGGAGCGAGGGATCTGCATCCGTTGCTCTTCACGTCCGGCGGAGCAGATCCTTCGTCGCTTTGCTCCTCAGGATGACAGGGCCTCCAGACACCCCCTGTTCGATTTCGGACAGCCCCGTCCCATGAGCGCTCATCAGGAGTTGAGAGATCCCGATTTCTGCCCTGCCTGTCAGTGATTTAGGTCGTTTTGTCCGTGGCACGGATCTCGCCCTTATCAACGCGGAATCATGGACATTATCCGGGAAGACATCGCGAAGCAGAAGAAGCGGCGGCGAATCCTTCTCGCCGGCGCCGGCGTCGCCGCGGTCCTTCTCATCACGCTCGGCCTGTCGCGTCTGAAGCCCGCGGCGCCGACCGTGGACAAGAGCACGGTCCTGACCGACGCGGTCAAGCGCGGCGCGATGGAGCGGCAGGTGCGGGGGCCGGGCTCGCTCGTTCCCGAGACCGAGGGGATCCGCCAGGTCTCCTCTGCCACGGACGCGCGCATCGAGCGGCTGCTCGTGCAACCGGGGACGAACGTCCTTCCCGAAACGGTCCTCCTGGAAATGTCCAACCCGGAGCTCGAGCGCGACGCGCTCGACGCCGATTGGCAGCTCAAGGCAGGGCAGGCGGACCTGGTAAACGCCCGCGTCCGGCTCCAGAAGGAGCTGCTCGATCAGCAGGCGGCCGCGGCGACAGTCGAGTCGGACTTCCACCAGGCGGAGCTTCAGGCGGAGACCAACGAGGGGTTGTTCAAGGAAGGGCTCGTCGCGGGCCTGACGTTGAAGCTCTCGCAGGTGCGCGCGCGGGAGCTCCAGACGCGCAACGACATCGAGAAAAAGCGTCTCGCCGTCTACTCCGAGTCGGAGAAGGCGCAGCTCGAGGCGCAGGGGGCGCGCGTCGAGCAGCTTCGGGCCCTCGCGAAGTTGAAACGGTCCCAGGTCGAGTCGCTGCGCGTGCGGGCGGGCATCGCCGGCGTCCTCCAGGAAGTGCCGGTCCAGCCGGGGCAGCGTGTCACGCCCGGGACATCGCTCGCCAAAGTCGTGCAGAGGGACCGGTTGAAGGCGCAGCTGAAGATCGCGGAGACGCAGGCGCGGGACGTCGAGATCGGCGAGCGCGCCTCGATCGACACGCGCAACGGCATCGTCGAAGGTCACGTCTCCAGGTCCGACCCGTCCGTCCAGGGCGGAACGGTTACGGTGGACGTCGCCCTCGACGGGCCCCTGCCCAAGGGCGCCCGGCCCGATCTTTCGGTGGACGGCACGATCGAGCTCGAGCACCTGGCCGACGTCGTGTACGTCGGACGTCCGGCATTCGGGTCCGAGCAGGGCACGATCACGCTCTTCCGCCTCCAGCCCGACGGAGACGAAGCGGTCCGGGTCAAGGTCCGCCTCGGCAAGAGCTCCGTCAACGCCGTCCAGGTCCTCGAAGGCTTGAAGCCGGGAGACAGGGTGATTCTTTCCGACATGTCCGCGTGGGACGCGTTCGATCGGGTCAGACTCAAGTGAACGAAGTTGGCAGTCATCGGTTGTCAGTTATCAGTTCAGAACCAGAGACCCAGAGAACTGAAAACTGAAAACTGAGAACTGAAACCTGAAAACTGAAAACTAAGGGGGGGAAGCGATGGGCGCTAACGGTCACTCGGTCATCCGGCTGGACGGGGTCACGAAGGTTTTCTTCACGGACGAGGTCGAAACGCACGCGCTGTCGGGGATCCACCTCCAGATCGGGCACGGAGAGTTCATCTCGATCGCGGGCCCGTCCGGCTGCGGCAAGTCCACGCTCCTTTCGATCCTCGGGCTGCTCGACACGCCGACCGCCGGCGGGTACTGGTTGAACGACAAGCCCGCGGAGAAGCTGAAGCTCTCCGAGAGGGCGCGCATAAGGAACCGCGAGATCGGTTTCATCTTCCAGAGCTTCAACTTGATCGGCGATCTCTCCGTCTACGAGAACGTCGAGCTGCCGCTGACCTACCGCGGCATGCCGGCCAACGAGCGCAAGAAGCGCGTCCACGACGCTCTGGAGAAGGTCGGCATGGCGCACCGCACCAATCACTTCCCGTCGCAGCTCTCCGGGGGCCAGCAGCAGCGCGTCGCGGTCGCGCGCGCGATCGGCGGCAACCCGCTGATCCTTCTCGCCGACGAGCCGACCGGCAACCTCGACTCGGTCAACGGCGAGGCGGTCATGTCCCTCCTTCGGAATCTCCACCGCGAGGGCGCCACGATCTGCATGGTCACCCATGACCCGCGTTTCGCGCGCTACGCCGAGAGGACCATCCACCTCTTCGACGGGCGCGTCGTCGAGGACGAGAAAGGCCAGGAGCGCAAGGAATCGGAACAGGAGCTGAAAGAGGCGGGACTGCTGTGACCGGAGCCGGCCGGCTCCGTCGGGGGATTCTCCTATGAGCTCGCTGCTCCACGACTCCAGACACGCGATCCGGACCCTCGGCAAGCGATGACGTCCCTCGCCCAGGACGTCAAGTACGCGCTGCGGACTCTCGGCAAGAGCCCGGGCTTCACCGCCGTGGCCGTCCTCACGCTCGCGCTCGGCATCGGCTTCAACACCGCCGTTTTCTCGGTGGTGGACGCCGCGGTGTTCCGTCCACTCGCCTACGCGAATCCGGCCGAGATCGTGCGGGTGATCGACACGAACCCATCTCGGGGCATCGACCGCTTCTCCTCCTCGCCGTTGAACTTCGTCGACTGGCGCGCGCAGAACCGGACGCTCTCGGCCATGGCCGCGTACACCGGCAACGACGTGACGCTCGTCGAAGGGAACGTACCCGAACGCTTGCGGGGCCAGTCCGTCTCGCCGGCGCTCTTTCCGCTGCTCGGTATTGCCCCGATGCTCGGCCGCGCGTTCGATCCGCAAGACGAGAAGCCGGGCCGCGAGCCGTCCGTGATCCTCTCCTTCGAGCTCTGGCAGCGGCGCTTCGGTGGCGACCGCGCGATCGTCGGCAAGACGATCGCCCTCGAGGGCGGAGGGAGGACCGTCGCCGGCATCATGCCCCGCGGCTTCCGCTTCCCGATCTCGAAGAGCGCGGAGGTCTGGATGCCTCTCGTCCTCGACGCGGAAGCGCTCGAGAACCGCGGCGCCCACTGGCTGGGCGTGATCGCCCGCTTAAAGTCGGGTGTCGCACTCGCGGGCGCCCGGGCCGATCTCGACGTCATCGCCGCGCGCCTCGAGGCGGCATACCAGGCGAAGAACAAGGGCTGGGGCGTTGTGCTCACGCCGCTTTCCGAGGCCGTCGTGGGCCGCGCGAAGAAGCCTCTGCTGCTCCTCCTCGGCTCCGTAGGGTTTGTTCTGCTCATCGCCTGCGTCAACGTGTCGAACCTGCTGGTGGCGCGCGGCGTCGGCCGGCGCAGGGAAGTCGCTGTACGAACCGCGCTCGGAGCGGGGCGAGCCCGGCTGATCCGGCAGCTCTTGACCGAGAGTCTCGTCCTCGCGCTCCTCGGAGGCGCGGCGGGCGCTCTGTTCGCCGTCTGGGGCGCCGAAGCGCTCGTCGCACTTTCCGCCGGCACCCTCCCGCGAAGCGCCGAGGCGGGCGTGGATGGGCGAGTGCTCCTCTTCGCGCTCGCGGCGTCGCTCGCCACGGCCGCCGTGTCGGGACTGTGGCCGGCGCTGCGCGCCACGACCGCCGCCGACGCGGAGACGCTGCGCGAAGGGCACGGCTCGGCCGGCCTCCCGCGGGGCGCCGCCGCCGCGCGGAGCGCTCTGCTCGTCGTCGAGCTGGCCCTTACGATGGTACTGCTGGCGGGCGCCGTTCTCCTCCTGCGGAGCATGGCGGCCGTGCTCCGCGTCGATCCCGGCTTCCGGGCCGACGGCGCCCTCACGGCTCGCCTCGAGCTGCCGGAAACCCGGTATCCCGAGCGCGCGCAACAGGCGGCGTTCTACCGCGAGCTCCAGAGCCGGATTGCCGCCCTGCCGGGCGTCGCCGCCGTCGGCACCTCGAACTTCGCGCCCCTCTCCGGCAGCCGGTGGACTCTCTCGACAAAGTTCCTGGACCACCCGGTTCCCGCCGGGGACGAACCGTCGCTCGAATACCGCGTCGCGGGCGGTGAGTTTTTCCGCGCGGCCGGCATACCCTTGAAACGCGGGCGCTTCTTCACCGCGGAGGATCGCACGGACGCTCCGCTCGCGGCCATCATCACCGAAGCGGCCGCCCGCCGCCACTTTCTGGCCGAAGACCCGATTGGCCGCCAGATCGTCATTGGCGACCGCGTCAAGGGGCCCCGGCGCATCGTCGGCATCGTCGGCGACGTGCTCGAAGGCGGCCTGACCGAGCCCGCCGCGCCGGAGCTCTACGTGCCGGCTGAGCAGGTGCCCTGGTCGGGGATGGCGGTCATCGTCCGCGGCGAGGGCGACCCGATGCGCCTCGTCCCCGCCGTTCGAGCAGTGATCGCCTCTCTCGACCGCTCCCTGCCCGTGGAGGACGTGGGCCGCCTGTCCGACCTCGTGTCCCGATCCCTGGGCGAGCGCCGTTTCGCGCTGACGCTCCTCTCCGCGTTCTCGGTTCTCGCCCTCCTGCTCGCGGCGGTCGGCATCTACGGCGTCGTCTCCTACACCGCGGCCGAGCGCAAGCGAGAGGTCGGCATCCGCATCGCCCTCGGCGCCCGGCGCGCCGACGTCCTCCGGCTCTTCGTCCGGGAGGCGCTCGCCCTCGCCGGGGCCGGAGTGCTGCTCGGCCTGGCGCTTGCCGCGGGAGCCACGCGGCTGCTCTCCGGGATGCTCTTCGGCGTCGCGCTGACGGACCCTATCTCCTACGCGGCAGTTTCGACGCTCCTCTTTGCCGCGGTGCTCGCGGCGAGCCTTCTTCCGGCGCACCGCGCCACTGCCATCAGCCCCGTTGAGGCACTGCGAAACGAATGACGAACTTCGTCCAAGGAACGCCCTTCCCCGCGCGACGCGCCTCGCGCGCCGGCCGATGCAGGTGTCCGGAACCGCACGCAACCCGCGAGGAGAGGAGCAGCCAATGATCGAAATTAAGAACCTCGAGAAGAGCTACGACACGAAGGCCGGGCAGACCTTCGTGCTGCGGCGTATCAATCTGAAGATCGAAGAGGGCGAGTTCGTGACGGTCATGGGACCGTCGGGAGCTGGCAAGTCCACGCTCCTCTCCATCCTCGGCATGCTCGACCACGCCTGGACGGGGGAATACCGGCTCCTCGAGCATAGGGTGCACAAGTTCAAACCGAAGGATCGGATCGAGCTGAACAAGAAGTACATCGGCTTCGTCTTCCAGCAGTACCACCTGCTGGACAACCTGACTGTGGCCGAGAACATCGACATTCCCCTCTCTTACAGGAACGTCAAGGGCTCGGAGCGCGCCGCGACCGTCGCCGACACGCTCGACCGGTTCCAGATCGTCGGGAAAAAGGATCTCTACCCGAGCCAGCTCTCCGGCGGCCAGCAGCAGCTCGTCGGCGTCGCGCGCTCGCTCGTCGCGAAGCCGAGGCTCCTCCTCGCCGACGAGCCGACCGGCAATCTCCACTCCGACCAGGGGCGCGAGATCATGCGCCTCTTTCAGAAGTTAAACGACGAAGGGATGACGATCGTCCAGGTCACGCACTCCGAGGAGAACGCCCGTTACGGCCACCGGATCGTGCGCCTGCGCGACGGCTGGATTTCCGGCGAAGAGAAAGTCGCCAACAGGATCGGGGCGGCGCTGACCGCCGGCCGGTGATCGTATGAGCCCCGCGCCAGGCGATCCGCGCGCTCCGAGCCCGGGCGCTGCCGCCTTCAACGACCCGATGACCTCGCTCCGGACGGACTGAAGGAAGGTGACGCCGGATCCGGCTCGCGGCCGTAGCCCCGTTTGGTCAGGAACTCCAGGCAGCCGAGGATTACGTTTCCGTTGACCAGGTACTTGGGGCCGCCGGCCGATTTCTCCTCGATGATTGGCTCTAGGAGGGTCCGCACTGCCCGCTCGAACACGGTCTTGCCCTCCTGGTCCTTGCCCTCGAGGATCGACCGACAGACCTTTGCGAACTCGCTATGGAGCGTCGGGTCGATCTCGGTAACTCCGCCCGGATTCAGGACGGCGCCCTTGAGCAGACGGCCCTTCCTGTCCCGTTGGGGAGGGTCTTCCTGTCGGTGTCAGGCATTTCGAACAACAGGATACCAACCCACAGCGGCTATCAGGGATAGTCCTTCGGCGCGTGCGGCCGTCGCAGGAACGAGTGTCTTCTTGCGGGTTCGATCCCCGTTTCCCGCTCCAGCTCGTGATCCCGTCCCCGCCGCCTGTACCCCCGGGCGTCAGAGACCCCACGGCTACCGAGCCGGCCCCTGGGACAGACCATCGCAGCGTAGAATCCTCGCCAAGGTCATCGGTTGACACTCTCTGCCTGGACCCGTCTCTAGGCCCTTACGAGATCCTGTCGCCGATCGGTGCTGGCGGGATGGGTAGGCGCGAGCCGGGGTCAGGCACGCACTCTTGCGTTCTGCGGCCCCGCCTGAGAGTGCAAGATTCCGTGCCTGACCCCAATGACCCGAATGCGCCGCTTCTACGACAGGATCAAGCTCCGCCGAGGTGGCAAGAAAGCCATCGTGGCCGTCGCGCGTAAGCTCTGCCACCGCCTCCTTGCCATCACGCGACAGGAACAGCCCTATCGCGTCAACGCGACCATAACAAAGGAGAAATAGATCTCACCAGGCGATCGAGACTCTCCCCGGACTGCGGCGACCGCGTGGTCAACCGTGACCTCCCAACGATCGGAATGCATGGTGCGGCACCGCGCCGGACCCGAACAAGCGACCTGTGGCCAAGACCACGAATAGGATGCTGAAGCTCTTCGCCTCTTGACATCAGACATAGGACCGTTGACCCCACTCCCACGCATTTCGAGGGAATCCACCGACTCACCCTTGATTTCTAAGACAGCTGCTGACCCCTTTCGGGATCTTGCGCATCGTTATCCCGGGCGATCTCCACGTTGACTTCAGATGCGTTCTTGCGGACCCACCTGAACCCGTTCTGATCGTAGTTTTTACAGCCGTGCCTTTGTGGCGCGACTCCAGATGAGTTGAGCGGGGAATCGCGCCACTAAGAGCCCTTAACGGGCGCACCCCTCGATGCAGGTCTTAGCTGCCTCGCGGGCGGCGGCCAGGCACGTTGCATTACCGTGACAGGCCTTCACCTTAGCAATATACTGCGCCAGGCACGCGTTCGCACAGGCATTGGGCGTCTGCTGCGCCACAAGTAACGATCCGAACAAAGCCAGTGCCACCAGGGTAACGAAGATCACCAATCGCTTTTTCAGGCTCTCCTCAATAGGGTATGGAAGCGGGGATGGAGGGAAGCTGCTGAGCCCGCGCAGCTTGTTTCGGTTTTCGCCATGAAGAGAGTCGTGACGACTTT
>Ga0209009_1000222_pt1 | contig 22803 bp, 19 predicted proteins | sample BlaSpr_A8_OM3_M2_FD_187979 | JGI IMG/M metagenome (GOLD analysis project Ga0209009, IMG submission 187979) | Forest soil microbial communities from Thunder Bay, Ontario, Canada - Black Spruce, Ontario site 2_A8_OM3_M2 (SPAdes) (version 2) | ecosystem: Environmental > Terrestrial > Soil > Boreal... | reverse complement strand
GCGATCAGATCCTGGGGCGAGCCGACCGAAAGCGGGGACAGCCCGCTGCTGTCGAGGTAATGCGTCTGGGTCAAGTGCAGGGCGCTTGCTCTGGCGTTCATCTTGTCGACAAAGGCGCCGCTCGAGCCGGCGTCCCATCCTGACAGGAGCTCGGCAATGTTGTTTCCCGACGGGACGAGCAGGGCCTGCAGGGCCTGGTATTCGCTGAGCTGTTCGCCGGCCGCGACCGGGAAGACGGATTGCCCCTGATTCTTCTCACCGAGATAGGTCGCGACGTCGGCGGCCGTGACCGGGACCATCGGGCCTTGCTCGGTCAACCGCAGCGGATGATCGTCCAGGATCACCAGTCCCGTCATGATCTTGGCGGTGCTGGCGAGCGGAAGCGCAGTTTGCGGACCGTGCGTACCGATCGTTCCGAGTCCGACGATCGAAAGAGCCGCGCTTCCGGTCGTTGGCCAGGGCAGCACGGGCGCTGGTGACCCCAGCCTCGACGTCGCAGGGAGGAAGGTGGTCGCCGCAATGGTAGGCAAGGGCCTCAACAACTGGAAGCTGAGGAGGCCCAACACCCCGGCCACCACCAGGGCGATGGCGACCGTGATCGCGAGATTACGCCGTGCTACCCCAAGCGGTCAGATCCTCCAGGTTGCCTTCAGAGGCCCGATGGTGGCGAGAATCTTTTCGATCGGCATGGCGCTAATTTAGCCGCTCCGCTTGAGCAACCCGAGGCGCTTGGCGCGGACCTCGGCGCGATTGAAGCACCAGACAGAGGCCGGCACCAGGACGACGCCCATCAGCAACAAGATGCCGATATCGGGGAGCGCACCGGCCAGCGAGAGCCCGTGGAGCAGCGACTCCCGGACCCCGCTGAGGGTGTAGGTCAGCGGCGAGAGGATGCCGACGATGTGCAGCGGTGCCGGCAGCACACTGATCGGGTAATAGACACCGGAGATCAGCAGAAGGACGCCCTGCACGGCGAAGGCCATCTGCTCGCCTTTCTCGGGAGATAACAGCGGGAGGACTGATGTAAAGATCCCGAGGCCGAGCAGCGGTAAGGTGGCGGCGGCGAAGATCGCCAGCGCCGTCAGCCAGTTGGCATGCGACAGATCGAGCTTGAAGAAGAAGATGAGCGCAAAGCCGATGGCCGCGGTGCGGGCGATCCCATAGATCAGCGACGCGGCGGACATGCCGAGCAAGTGCGTCAGCCGCTTGATGGGCGCCATGAAGGTGTACTCGATAGTCCCCTCCCAGCGCTCCCAGGTGATGGCGAAGGCGATTTCAAAGAACACCAGCGACAGGTAGGTCCAGAGCAGCGCCCCCACCAGCAGATACAGCTGGGTCTGGTGCAGATTGGCTTGCCCAGGCTCGAGACCGAGCGTCGACAGGCCTGCCGCAAGGTAGCCGATGCTGAGCACGCTGACCAGGTTGTAGAGGAGCCAGACCGCCTCCCACAACCAGTACCGACGGTAGAGGTTCTTCTGCCGCTCGATGAAGCCGACGAACGCGTTCAGCTCCCAGCGGAGCGAATTGCCAATCATTCGTCCTTCTCCTCTTCGTCTTCCTCGAGCCGCTTCCCGGTGAGCTTCATGAAGGCGTCCTCCAGGCTGCCGCCAACCTCGCCTGCATGGGCGTGAATCAGCTCGGCGGGTGTGCCCTCCGCCAGGACGCGACCCTGGTCGAGGACGAGCACGTGGTCGCAGAGCAGCTCGGCCTCCTCGAGGTCGTGGGTGCACAGCAGCACGGTGGCCGCGCGATCCCGACGGATCGTTCGTACCAATTCCTGGACCTCGCGCTTCGAGCGCGGATCTAGTCCGGTTGTCGGCTCGTCCATCAGCAGGAGCGACGGGGATGTCAGAAAGCTGCGGGCGATCGCGACCTTCTGCTGCTGGCCACGCGATAGCTGCTTCATCGGCTTGTCGAGCGTGTCGAGGGGCAGACCGAGCCGCTCCAGCATGCCCTCCACCCGAGCACGCGTGCCCTTGCCGCCGCTGCCATAGAGACGGGCCGCGTACAGCATATTCTCCCAGGGACTCATCTCTTTGAAGAACGATGCCTCGACCGAGACGCGGTTGATGTGGCGACGCACGTCGTCCGGCTGCGTGACGACGTCGTAGCCAAATACCGAGGCCGTCCCCGCATCGGGCGTCATCAAGGTGGCCAGAATGCGGATCAAGGTCGACTTGCCGCTCCCGTTCGCCCCCAGGATGCCCGTGATGCGACCGGTGTCCACACGCATCGACACCTGGTCGAGCGCCAGCTTTTCTTTCTTGGCCTTGCGCCGGCCAAAAGGTCGGCGCGCCGGCTGCCCGAAGCGCTTCGAAATGCCGTGCAGCTCGACCGCTACTGTATTCAATTCGCTTTCCTTGATCGCCATGCGTTCAACTCCTGAGATTGCTGCCGATGAACAACAAAAAACCGTGGGCCGAGGGCCTCACGGTCGAAAGCGCTGTGGTCGGTGTCTAGTTCAGTCGGCTTTCAATGCCATGCGGCCCCATGTAGGCAGGCTCCGCCCTCGGTGAAGACGATCATGCCTGCCTTGCTGCGCCACATTGCCTCAGTACAGTACCCCATCCGCACAACCGAAGTCAACCGGCGGCAGCCTTGCGCTTGTCACATCCCAATGACTCAAGGCTCAGCGATGAGGAAGTACACGTCGCCAGTTGTACCGCCTCGCCATGCATGGACCCGCCAGCAGCCCGCCGTCGGGAAGATAAATCCGGTGCCCCACTCGTCGGTATTCGCGATGTTCCAGTCAGAGCTCGTGTGAAGCTCTGGCCCGAACGTGAGTTGAGCACTCGTCCCATTAGTCGTTTTCGCTCCAATATCGAAGGTGCCACTGCCACCCATCCGCCAGACGATTTTGGTGTCGGTACGGGCTGTGATCGGCACCGGGCCGAAAACGAGCGCCCACAAGTGGGAGCCCTTCACCTCTGCGAGCGGTGTCTGCGCCGGCAGTGCCCCGCACGCTGAGGCGAGGGGCGCAGAAAACCCAACGGGTGGAGACGGAGGGCTTGGCGTAGGCGCTGCCGAGGCGATAGCCCTCGACGGGGCGCACGCGACGCAGAGAAGTCCAGCAGCCAGGAAGGTCGAAAGTCCATATCCGAGGCGTCTAAGGCCCATGCGTCCATCCATCACTAATACATACCTGTCGTGACCGCCGCCGGTTCCCAGGGCTAGGTGGCTTTCAGGCGGTCGAATCTGGAGGGCTCAGCCCGTCCATGGAGTCGGCCAGATACTGGGCGAGATCCTGTACCTGCAACTGGCTCTCGGCGCCCTTGGCCGAGATGCCGTCGCGGAACATGGTGAGGCAGAAGGGGCAGGCGGTCGCCACCCGGGGCGCTTGTGTCCTGAGCGTCTGCTCGACCCGCTCATGGTTGATCCGCTTGCCGATCTTCTCCTCCATCCACATCCGGCCGCCGCCCGCGCCGCAGCAGAAGCCGCGCTTGTGGTGACGCTCGATCTCCACCAGCTCCGCGCCGGGGATCGCCTCCACAACGGAGCGTGGGGGGTCGTAGATATCGTTCCAGCGGCCGAGGTAGCAGGAGTCGTGGTACGTGAACTTGCCCTCGATCGCCTTGCTCGGTTTGAGGCGGCCCTCTTTGATGAGGCTGGCGAGCAGTTGGGTGTGGTGGACGACCTCGTAGGCGCCACCGAACTGGGGGAACTCGTTCTTGATGGTGTTGAAGCAATGAGGGCAGGTGGCGATGACTTTCTTGACCTTCGCCGTGTTCATCGCTTCGATATTCTGCTGCGCTTGGTTTTGGTAGAGGTACTCGTTGCCGATCCGCCGGGCCGGATCGCCATTGCACGTTTCCTTGGGGCCGAGAATGGCGAAGTCGACGCCGGCTTTCTGCAAGAGCCCGACGAACGCCCGGGCGACCGCGCGGTTCGCCTCGTCGTAGGACGCGGCGCAACCGACGAAATAGAGGTATTCGGCGTCGGGCTTTTCGTCGATCGTCTTCACGCCAAGACCCTGCGCCCAGTCCGACCGCTGGGCGCGCGGCATGCCGTATGGGTTGCCCTGGCTCTCGATGCTTCGCAGCGCCCCCTGGGCCTCCTTGGGGAATTTGCTCTCTTCGAGGACCAGGCTGCGGCGCATGTCGATGATCTTCGGCACGTGCTCGATCAGCACCGGGCATTCCTGCTGGCAGGCGCCGCAGGCCACGCATGACCAGATTTCGTCTTCCTTGATCGCTTCGCCAATAAGCTTCTGGGACGCTTGCGGCGCGCGGCGCTGTTCAGGCGGCGCATCGCGGACGGTCCTGAAAAGGTTTTCGCGAGCATCGACGATGATCATCTTGGGATTGAGCGGCTTGCCCGTGAGGAAGGCGGGGCACTGCTCCTGGCAGCGGCCGCATTCGGTGCAGGAGTAGAGGTCGAGGAGGTTCTTCCACGACCATTGGGTCACGGCGCTGACCCCGTAGTGTTCGGCGTGCTCGAGATCGATCGGTGTCAGCGCGGCGCCGGCCTTGGGCGGCAGCTTACGGAAAAACACGTTAGGGATGGCAACAATGATGTGCAGGTGCTTCGAGCTCGGGATGTAGACGAGGAAGGCGACCACTGCCAGGATGTGCATCCAGTAGAAGACCTCGTGCGCCGGAATGGCAGAGGTGCCCTGCCAGCCCAGGCCTTCGAACACGTGGGCAAGCGCAGAGGACACCGGCCGCCAGGCCGCCGATGGGTCGCCCCCCTCAGCTACGCGCGCGGCGTTCTGGACGAGCATCCCGATCATGATGGTGGCGATCAGGCCAAGGATGATCAGCGCGTCGGCCTCGTTGCTCTCGTGAAACTGGCGCGGCCGGATGACGAGCCGATTGACCAGGGCCATTAGCACGCCCGCCAGCACCAGGACGGCGAAGAGATCCTGCAGGAACGCAATCCAGGTGGTGCCGCCGATCATGGCGAGACTGAATCCGGGAAAGATGCCCTCGCCAAAGGCCTGAATAATGGCTGTAAGTAACACGACGAAGCCGTAGAAGATAAACAGATGCAAAATGCCCGAGTACAGATTGCGGAACATCCGGGTATGCAGACCGACGTAGCTGAGGACCCCACGTATGCGCTCGAGAATTTGGTCGAAGCGGTTCTCGGTTGGACCGAGCCGCAGGATCCGATAAAGTTGGCGCGCTCGGATGGTGAAGTAGACGATCGCAACCAGCAGGACGGCCAGCACCGCGATCGACTTCACCAGGGTCATCTCTGGTAATCGTACGGTCAGCTGATATGCGCGTGCTAGGCCTTACCGGCGGGATCGGATCCGGCAAGTCGGTGGTGGCGCAAATGTTTGCCCGGCTGGGGGCCGTCGTGATCGACGCGGATCAGCTCGCGCGTGAGGTGGTCGAGCCCGGACAGCCCGCCCTCCGGGAGATCGCGACGGCGTTCGGGCCGGACGTCCTCTTACCGGACGGGCGCCTCGATCGCCCCAAGCTCGCAGGCATCATTTTCGCGGACCCTGCGGAGCGGGCCAAGCTCGACGCCATCACGCATCCGCGGATCCGGGCGCGGATGGATGAGGAAATCAAGGCGCGACGGTCAGGGCCGGGTATCCTGATCGTCGACATCCCGCTGCTCTACGAGAACGACCGCACCCATTCGGTGGAGCGGGTGATCGTGGTCTGGGTCGACCCGCAGACGCAGCTGCGACGGATCCGCCACCGGGACGGGCTTTCCACCGACGCCGCCCGCCAGCGGATCGCGGCGCAGATGCCGCTCGAAGCTAAGCGCGCCCGCGCCGATCACGTGATCGATAACAGCGGGACGCGAGAAGACACCCGACGTCAAGTCGAAGCCATCTATCACCTGTACGCACCCGCGGCGACGTCGCCGGCCTGAGGATCAGCCAGACTTTCGGTGTCGTCCTGCAAGCTCGCGTCGCTCCGAATGCTCGCGGCGTTCACTCGCCAGCGCCCGCTCTCGCAGATCGATCTCGATCGGTTGCCTGACGCGAACCGCAAACCTCGTGAGCCAGACGACGGCCAGGCCGACCACGAACAGCACGGTGCCGGGCGCCGCGTCGGACAGCTTGCTCTTGAGGCCGATCACCTCGCCGACCCAGCTGCTCGACCCGGCCACCCCGTGGAAGAACAGCAGGATCCCGCCGATGATGCACGCCAGGCCGAGCAGCAGCCCTGCCAGCGAGTAGATCAGCTGAAGCAGGGCCAGCCGGCCCCAGAAGTGCCGTTCGCGCGGATCCGCCGGCAACTCGAGCGCGGCCACGACGAACTGGAGCCAATTCAAAAGCCTCACTCCTCCCGAAATCCAGCTTAGGCGCGCAACCCTACAAAAACGAAGCGGGCCGCCAAACCGTCGCCGGTTGGTGCCCGCTTCGTGGCGATACCGTCGTAAATGCTGGCTAAATCGTTGAGTAGTAGGCCGCCGGTGATTGCGAGGGGTTCGGCGTCGGTGTGGTCGGGGCCGGCGTGGTCGGGGCCGGCGTGGTCGGCGCCTTGTTGCCCGGCGCCTCACCCGATTCGTTGTCTTGCTTGTAGGAGCGGAACTTCAGTCCCGAGCCCACGCGCGACAGGATCGAATCGGCTTGCGCCTGGGTGATGGTCCCCGCCTTGACGGCGTTGTCGAGCACGCCTTTGGCGGCATTCTGCATCGCCGTCTTGACGGCGCTGTCGCTGACTTTCTGCTGTGTCTCGAGATCGGTCAATGACTTCCCGGAGCGCAGCGCGGTCTGTAGATTGGCGGTGCTCATGTGCAGCGCCGAGGCGGCGGCGTTGAGCTCAGCGGTCGTCAGCGACTGCATCAGGGCTCCATTGCCCTTGAAGCCGCCGATGCCGCCGCCGCTATGACGGCCCAAGCCACCAACCGCTCCGAGGCCCTGGCCGGCATTGATGCGCGCCTTCATGGCGTCGGCCTGTTGCTGGGTGATCTGGCCGTCCTTCAGCATCTGGTCGACGGTCTGGAGCTGTGCTTGCTTGAGGGCGTCGGTGGTCTGCGTGGGCGTCAGGTGCAGGATCCCGGCCAGCTTGTCGACAAATACCTGGGCGTAGTTCTTCGAGGTGGTTGGCGACGGCGATGGCGAGGGCGCCGCTTCCACGGCCGCCACGCCGACGATGACGGCGGCTAGCCCGGCCGCCGGCAGCATGATCCAACGATTCAACTTCATACGTGAGCTCTCCTTCCTAGGGGTTGACGACCCATTCATGGTGACGATCGCCGATTAGAAGAGCGTGAGAGGCAGGGAAGAAGTCCGTAAAATCTCCGACCCAACCTGGCGGACCGTAACCCGTTCCGTACCACTCTAAAGAGGGCCTTTACGCCCGCTAAACGGGGACTCGCAAGGAGGAATCAGCATGTACGCACGCAGACTATTGACGGTTGGGCTCGCGGTCGCCACGGCCGTCGGGATCACCCTGCCGGCGGCTGGCGTCAACGCCGGGATTGCACGAGGCTCGTTCCGGGAGACCGACCTGGTCTCCAACATCGTGGGTCGGGCCCAGCAGCGCGACCGGAACCTGGTCAACCCGTGGGGCATCTCGGCGGCCCCTGCCAGCCCCATGTGGGTCTCCGATAACAACGCCAGTGTGACGACGCTCTACGACGGCGCCGGGAATGCGTTCCCCCCGCCCGCAAATGGCGGCCCGCTGGTGGTCAAGATCCCGTTGCCTGACGGGAGCGACGGGGGTGCCCCGACCGGCACGGTCTTCAACGGCGGCGGCGGGTTCAAAGGGGACCGCTTCCTCTTCGCCACCGAAGACGGGACGATCGCCGGCTGGAACCCGGCGGTCAACTTCACGCGTGCCCGCATCGAGGTCAACCGATCGACGGTTGGCCTGGGGGCGGTCTACAAGGGCCTCGCGATCGACAACAACGGCGTGGCCGACCACATCTACGCCAGCAACTTCCGCTTCGGCACCATCGAGGTCTTCGACAGCAACTACACCATGGTCGCGCTGAGCGGCTCGTTCACCGATCCCGGCATTCCGGCAGGGTTCGCCCCCTTCAACATCCAGAAGCTCGCCGGTGAGCTCTACGTGACCTATGCCTTGCAGAAGCCGGACAAGCACGACGATCAGTCGGGTCCTGGCTTCGGCTACGTCGATGCCTACGATCTCAATGGGCACCTCCTGCGGAGAGTCGCATCCGGTGGCACGCTGAATTCTCCTTGGGGGCTGGCGATCGCGCCGGCCAGCTTCGGGAATTTCCACGATAACCTGCTGGTCGGCAATTTCGGCGACGGCCGGATCAACGCCTTCAGCCTCGGTACGGGAGCCTTCCGCGGGCAGCTCAAGAGCGAAACCAGTGCCCCCATCGATATCCCGGGCCTCTGGGGCCTGCGGTTCGGCAACGGGTCCTTCGGCGCGAGCCCCAACACGCTCTACTTTGCGGCGGGCATCAACGACGAGAAGGATGGCCTGTTCGGCAGCATCGTCAACGTCGATAACTAACTGACGGTCGGAATGGCTGGGGCGGCCTCGAGGCCGCCTCAGCTGGTTTCGGATTCCTCGAGCCCGAGGACCGGCTCGACGCAGACATCGCGATCAGCGAACCGGGCCGCCCATTCGGCGCGCGTGGCTTTGCCGAGGACCGCCTGGACGGCGTCGACCGCCACGGGGTCGAACTGGTGGCTTATCAAGTCGTCTCGATCAATCGCATGGCAGAACTCCGTCCAGAAGGGGGACTCGAGCGCTGCCACGGTCAGGAATCCGTCGGCCACCGCATAGACGTGGTAACAGGGAAGTTCTCCGGTCAGGCTCAGACCGGCGAGTCCGGCCCGCAGCACCGCTCGCGGCATGGCCGTCCAGCTTCGCATCAGGTCTGCCATGGACACCTCGACGCGTTGGCCACGTCCGGTCTTCGTCCGGCTCGCAAGGGCGGCCGCGATCAGGAACGCCGCGTGCAGCCCGCCGGCGAGGTCGGCGACCAGGAGGCCAGGGATGGCGGGAACGCCGTCGCGGAGCGGCATGAGGGATAGCGCGCCGCTCACGGCCAGATAGTTCAGATCATGGCCGGCGCGCCGCGCCAGGGGACCATCTGATCCGTAGCCAGTGATGGCACAATAGACCAGCGCCGGATTGATCGCCGCCAAATCCGGGTAGCCGAGTTTCATTCGCTCCATTCGCCCCGGGCGAAAGCCCTCGACGAGGACATCGGCGTCGAGCACGCGCCCGAGAAATGCCTCGCGGCCGGACGTCGATCGCAGGTCGAGAGTGAGCAACTCCTTGCCCTGGTGCAACGCGTCGAAGTACGCCTCGCCGCCGGGCAGGGAACGGATCGGGTCGCCCGATCGCGCCTCGATTTTGATCACCGTTGCGCCCTGCGCCTGGAGCAACTGTGTGCAGTAGCCTCCCGGCAGAAGCCGCGACAGATCCAAAACCCGAACGCCATCCAGCGACATCGCCTGCTAGGTTACTCACGTGCGGAATGCCGACGTCGCCGCGATGCTCAACCGGGTCGCCGACCTACTCGAGATCAGGGGCGAGAACTTCTTCAAGATCCGCGCCTACCGGGAAGCCGTTCGGCAGCTGGACAACCTGACGACCGAGGTCGAGGACCTGATTCACGATGGCCGGCTGAAGGACGTCCCCGGGATCGGCGAGGCGATCGAGAAAAAGATCGTCGAGTACGTCACCACGGGACAGCTGGAATTCCTGACGAAGTTGGAGCAGGACGTGCCGCCGGCGTTGCTCGAGTTGACGCGCGTCCCCGGGCTCGGACCCCGGACAGCGAAGGACATCTATGACACCCTCGGGATCCTGAGTTTGGACGACCTCGAGCAGGCGGCGCAGACGCACCGGCTGCTCGAAGTTCGTGGCATCAAGGCGAAGACGGAAGAAAATATCTTGAAGGGCATCGCGATGCTGAAGCGGACCGAGGGCCGCATCTATTTCCCCGAGGCCTGGCTCCTGTCCGATTCTCTTCTGGCCACGCTCCGGTCGCTGTCCGGCGTGGTTCGCGCCGAGATCGCCGGCAGCCTGCGCCGCGCCAGCGAAACCGTCGGAGATCTCGATCTGCTGGTGGCGAGCGACGACCCCGAAGCGATGTGCCGTGAATTCGCACGCCTCCCACAAGTCAGCGACGTCATCGGCCAGGGCGGCACCAAGACGAGTGTTCGGGTGCGCTCCGGGATGCAGGTCGACCTGCGGGCGGTCAAGCCGGACAGTTTCGGCGCCGCCTGGCAGTACTTCACCGGGTCACAGGCCCACAACGTCCAGCTGCGCGGCCGCGCGCTTCAGATGGGCAAACTCAAAATCAACGAGTACGGCGTCTTCAGGGAAGACGGCACGCGAATCGCCGGCGAGACCGAAGAGTCTGTGTATGCCGCGGTGGGCTGCGCCTGGATCCCGCCCGAGCTTCGGGAGGGACGGGGCGAGATCGAGCTCGCGGCCAAGGGGCCGATGCCGGAGCTGGTGCGGATCGGCGACCTCCGGGGTGACCTGCACACGCATAGCGATTGGAGCGACGGACGCAACGAGATCGCGGTAATGGCCCGTGCCGCGGCCGAGCGCGGATATCAGTACATCGCGTTGACCGACCACACCCAATCGCTGACGATCGCCCAGGGACTGACGCCGGAGCGATTTCGAGCCCGTGCCGTCGAGATCGCGGCCCTCAATGGGCAGCCGGGAACGGCGCGGGTCCTGAACGGTGCCGAAGTCGACATCCTCCCGGATGGCAGCCTCGACCTCCCGGAGGAAACGCTGGCATCCCTCGACGTGGTGGTTGCCTCGGTCCATACGGCGCTGGACCAGCCGAAAGATGTCATCACACAACGGGTGCTGCGCGCGCTACGATCGCCGCACGTGGACGTCTTCGCCCACCCCACCTCGCGACGGCTTGATCGCCGGGGCGAAACCAGCCTCGACGTGGAGGCGGTGATCGCCGAAGCCGTCAAGACCGGGACCGCCCTGGAAATCAACAGCAGTCCGTTTCGCCTCGATCTCAACGACAGCTGGGCGCGCCAGGCCGGGGAGGCGGGCGCGCTACTGGCGATCGACAACGACGCCCATTACCCTGCGGAGTACGAGTACGTCCGCTATGGCTGCGCCATCGGACGGAGGGCCGGGCTGACCCCCGATCGGGTTCTGAATACCAGGGACGCGGAGGGCGTACTCGCGCATTGCCGGGAAAAAGCAGCAAAAGGCGCGGCGAATCTCCGTTGAACGTAGTAACGACGGTGTAATCAAGAGCAGAAGGAGTTTCGGCTGATGCTTCAGGAGCTCGTAATCAAAGTGCCGGCTCCCTTCATGGGCCGGGCCGACATCGGCTTCTCCACCCGCTATCCGGCCCAGCCGGTCCAGGCAAAGCTCAAGGACGTCCCCTTCTTCATCGAAGGGCCGTCCGGCCCGATGCGCCGGCTGCAATCGCGGCTCGAACTCTTTCGCCAGAAGCGCACCCTGATTCCCGACGCCCCAGGCGAGGCCTACAGCTGGACCGACCTCATCCCGCTCAACGACGAGCTCTTCATCCTGGCGTTCCGCGATGAGAGCCTCACCGATGGCCCCGACGACGCGGACTCGGAGCGTCGCTATATCGTCAATCTCGTTCGGCCCCTGGTCTTTCCATTCCTGCGCGATTGCGTCCGGATCGGCGAGCTCGCCCTCCGCGACAACATCGTGCTCGCCGTGCTTGACCATACCGGCCTGACGGCCGAGCTCGAACTGCGCCGGGCGCAGATCGTGCCGCGCAACGGCTCGATCGTGCTGGGCGACGTCGACGCGGGCTAGGTCAGGCTAAGGCGAGGTCGACGCTTTCGCGCTGCCGCTGGGCGATGGTGACGGCGTCGCCGTCGCGGTGGGCGACGGGCACGGCGTCGCCGAGGCGCTGGTCGTTGCGCTCGCCGAGGGCGAGACGGACGCAGACGCAGTCGGCGTGGGCGACGGCGTTGCCGTGGCCTTGGGTGACGCGCTGGTGGACGGCGTGGGCGTCGCCGCCGGCACGCAGAAGCTGGGGGCCGGGGTGGGCGCGAGCAGCGTCAGGTTCGTCGGTGAGCTGGCCTTGCCGCCACCTTCGAGCAGGAGCGCGGCGGGAACCACCAGCAGGCCAATGATGACCGTCACCACGAAGGCAAGCGCCCCCCATTCATGGAGCCAGAAGGCCCGCGACGAGTTACGGATCAGGGCTCTTCGTCCGTCTCCGGCTGAGGTTTGTTGCGCGTGTTAAGAATGCGCACGAAGTCCTGCGCCCGCGCCAGCGCCTTCCAGCGCTCCGGAAAGAAGTCCTGAGCCACGACCTGCTTGGAGGGCAGCTGAAAGACGGTGACGCACCACTTGTTCAAGGTGTGCGACACCTCGACCTCGAAGTCGCCCTCGGTATTCAAATACCGAACGACCCGGTCCTCGTCGGATCTGCGTCTCCCTGAAACTGCCATGTCTGGACCCAAATGCGGTGTCGCTAAAGCCATTCAACGGACCCCTCATTATAGGCTCGGAAATGGCCCGGGCGAGCGTCAGGTGGGCTTGCGCCCGTCCAGGCTTTCCAGGTAGCTGAGCAGCTCCTCGCGCAGCCCAGGCCGCTCCAGGGCGAACGCGATCGAGGTCTTCAGGAAGCCGCTGACGGTGCCGACGTCGTGGTAGGTCCCCTCGAATTCAAGCCCCAGGACCTGTTCCTGCTGGGCCAGGGTACGGATCGCGTCGGTCAGCTGGATCTCGCCGCCGACCCCCTCGTGGGTGGTTTCCAGGATCCCGAAGATCGAGGGCTTGAGAATGTAGCGTCCGAGGATGGCCAGGTTGGAGGGCGCCTTCTCCGGGTCCGGTTTTTCCACCATATCGACGACTTCGTGGATCCGGCCCTCGCTCTTCCCGACCTTGACGATCCCGTAGCGGGAGACCTGGTCGGGTTCGACGCGCTGCAGGGCCAGCACCGATACCTGGCGCGGGGCGAACACGTCCATCATCTGCTTGATCGCCGGCGTGTGCGATCGAATGATGTCGTCGGCCAGAAAGACGGCGAAGGGCTCATTGCCCACGACATCCTTGGCCATCAGCACGGCGTGGCCAAGCCCCAGTGGTTCTTTCTGGTGGATGTAGGTAATGTCGACCAGGTCAGAGATCTTGCGGACGAGTTGGAGCTCGCGCGTCTTGCCCCGATCCTTGAGGTAATGCTCCAATTCGAAGGAAATGTCGAAGTGGTCGACGATGGCTCGCTTGTCGCGACCGGTAACGACGATGATCTGGTCGATGCCCGCGGCGACGGCTTCCTCGACGCCGTACTGGATGATGGGCTTGTCGACGATCGGGAGCATCTCCTTAGGCTGGGCCTTGGTGGCCGGCAAAAAGCGCGTGCCGAGCCCGGCGGCAGGAAAAACAGCTTTACGAATAGGAGTCACGATCTAACTCTACCGCTTGGCCTTCTTCGACTTCTTACTCGCCGCCTGATCGCGGAGCGCGATCTGGATCCGCTTCACGCCCGCATTGTCGACCACCATCTTTGGTGGTCTCGCCTTGCGTTCGCGCGCCCGAAGGCGGGCCGCTTCCTTGGGCGAAAGGTCGTCCTCCCCGCTCACCGCGGCAATACCGCCGCAACCATGACTACCAATGTAACGGCGAATTCCGCCGGGGGTTTCGCGACTAGCGGAAGGCCGCGATCGCCGGCTTGACGGCGCCGCGCTGGCGCCAGACCTTAAGTCCCACGAAGCCGAGAAGCACCAGGGCGGCGCCACCGACGACCGGCGTCCACCTGGGATCGAGATTTCCGAGCCGACGATTCATCTCCGCCTCCAGCCGAACCCAGCTGGTGGGCGCCTGGCTGGCAGGAATCCGCAGCGCCCGGATCAGCCGTCGCTGTAAGCGGTCGCGGCGCGCCGCGGCCAGGGTGGCGCGAGGAAAGCTGTCGTTCAGGTAGGAGATCAGGGCGAGCGACGCCGACTGGGGATCGGCGACCCCATCGCCAGCGGGCTGAGCAAAGACCACCCGATCGATCGCGCGAGCCAGGGCGTCGATGTCGTCCGGCCGGGCATTCATCGCCGCTTCTCCTGTTCGCTGAGACGACGGCGCAGGCCGTGGACCGCACGAAAGAGCAGGAGCTTCACGGCGCCTTCGCTTCGGTTCAGGATCACGCCAATCTCCTTGTTCTTGAGCCGGCCCTCGAACTTGAGCAGGACGGCCTCGCGCTGGTCGAGCGGCAGCTTCTGCACCGCGCGGTGGAGCTCATCGCCCTGCTCCCGACGCAGCCAGAGTCGCTCCGGATCGTTCTCGCCACTGCCCGCGATCGGGTCGGGCAGCTCGATCCAGGGCGGCCGGCGCCGCCGCTTCGACATCAAATTCGAGGCGACTTTGTAGAGCCATGCTGAATATGGGATTCCTCGCCATTCGAAATCGTCGAGGCCCTCCAGCGCGCGCTGGAACGTCTCGCTCGCCAGGTCCTCCGCCTCCTCGCGCCGGCCGGAGTGGTAGTAGCAGTACGAGTAGATCTGATCGAAGTAGCGGTCGTAGAGGGCGGCAAACGCCTTGCGGTCCCGCTTGGCGGCTTCGATCAAGCGCGCCTCGTCTTGCAACTCCGCCGCCGAACGCTGGGTCACGCGGTTGACCTACCCATATATGTGCCTTGCGTGGTGAAGGTTACGCGATCACCCCAAGTTCCTTGCCGACGCTTTCGAAGGCTTCCAGCGCCCGATCGAGCTGGGCGTCGGTGTGCACGCTGGTCACGATGGTTCGAATCCGCGCTCGGCCCTCGGCGACGGTGGGGAAGCCGATCCCCTGGGCGAAGACGCCGAGCTTGAAGAGGCGGTCGGAGAAGTCCATGGCGACCGCTCCCTTGCCCACAATCACCGGCGTGATCGGTGTCTCGCTGGCCCCGGTTTCGAAGCCGAGGCGCTTCAGTCCGGCTTTGAAACGCCCCGTGTTCTTCCACAGCTGATCGATCCGCTCGGGCTCGGCCAGCAGCACGTCGATGGCCGCGATGCAGGCCGCCGCCACGCCCGGCGGATGCGAGGTGCTGAACAGGAACGGCCGAGCGCGATGGATCAGGAAGTCGCGAACCGTTTGCGGGCCGGCCACGTAGCCCCCCAGCACGCCGATCGCTTTGGAAAGGGTCCCCATCTGCAGGTCGACCCGGCCATCGAGGCCGAAGTGGTTGACCGAGCCGCGACCGTTCTTGCCTAGCACGCCGCTGGCGTGCGCGTCGTCGACCATGACCAGCGCGCCGAATCGCTCCGCACGCTCGACGATCGCCGGTAGCGGCGCGATGTCGCCGTCCATGCTGAAGACGCCGTCGGTGACGACCAGCTTGACCCGCTTCTGACGGTGCATCTCGAGATGGCGCTCGAGGTCATCCATGTCGCGATGTTTGAAGATCGAGCGCTCGGCCTTGGACAGCCGGATGCCGTCGATGATCGAGGCGTGGTTCAGCTCGTCGCTGATGATGACGTCGCCCTCTTTGACCAGCGACTGCAGGACGCCGAGGTTGGCGGTGAAGCCGGATTGGAGGACGAGCGAGGCCTCCGTGTGCTTGAACTCGGCGAGCCGGCGCTCGAGGTCCTCGTGCACGGTCATCGTGCCTGCGATAGTGCGTACCGCGCCCGAGCCGGCGCCCCACTTTTCTGTTGCCTCGATCATGGCGGTCTTCAGCCGCGGGTGGGTGGTGAGCCCCAGATAATTGTTCGAGGACAGGTTGAGGACCCGCTTGCCGTCGACGACGACCTCGGTGTCCTGCGCCGTGTCCAGCACCCGGAGCGGACGGAATAGCCCCTGCCGGCGCATCTGGTCCAGCTCCTCCGCCAGAAACTGGGTTCTCTTTTCCGTGATCATGTGATCCTCCTAGTCGCCGTTGGGCAGCAGCACGACTTTCCCTGACCGGCCGCTCTTCATCTGGGCCATCGCCTCCTGGAAGTCGTCGAGTGGAAACCGGTGGGTGATCAGCGGCGACACGTCGACCAGGCCCTTACTGAGATAGTTCGACGTGCGCTCCCACGTATCCCAGATGCGCCGGCCGAAGATGCCGTAGATCGTGATGCCCTTAGTCACCACGAGCTCGTTGAGGTCGAGGGTCACCGGCTGGTCGCCGATGCCGAGCAAACTCATCCAGCCACCCCTGTGGAGGACCTGCAACCCCTGCTCGATGGCCACCGGGTGACCTGACATCTCGAGCACAACGTCGACGCCGACCCCACCGTTGACCTTGCGGATCTCGGCGACCGTCTTGTCCGACGGCGCGAAGACGGCGGTCGCGCCCATGCGCTCGGCGAGCTCACGTCGGTACGGGTTGGGCTCGATGCCGTAGATGGCGGCGGCCCCCTCGGCTCGAGCGATGCCGACCGCGCAGAGACCGATCGGGCCCAGCCCGAAAATCGCCACCGCGTTGTCCTTCAGTGGACCCGCGGTGGCCGCGTGGACTGCATTCCCGAACGGCTCCTGCAGCGCGGCGATTTCGGGGGTCAGGCCCGGGGCGTTCCGCCAGCAGTTCTCGGCGGGAAGCAGCACATAGCGGGCGAAGGACCCGTCGCGATCGACGCCAAGCACTCGGACGTTCTCGCAAAGGTGGTAGAGGCCACGCAGGCATTGACGGCAGGTGTGATCGACCACGTGGGTCTCGGCGGCAACGAAGGTGCCCGGAATCAAGTCCGCTACCTCCTGCCCGACCGCAACGATCCGGCCCGACATCTCGTGCCCGAAGACCCGCGGCGGATGGATATGGCGGCGAGCCCAATCGTTCCAATCGAAGATGTGGACATCGGTGCCGCAGATCGAGGATGCGGCGACCTCGATCAGCACGTCCTTGCCCTTCGGTTCCGGTATGGCGACCTGGTCGAGCTCGGCGCCCGGGCCGGCCGTGGCTTTCACCACAGCCGTCATGGACGTCATGGGTTACATCTTACCGGCGTTCAAACCCGTATTCTGGAGGTCGAAACTCGTCCAGGAGGGTGCCATGCGAGCGTATGTACTCATCAATGCGTCGGCGGGGAAGGCCATCGAGGTGTCGAGGTCGCTTCAGGGTGTCAACGGGATCGCGCTGGCGGACGCCATCACTGGCGAGTACGACGTGATCGCCCAGGTGGAGGCGCCGGACGTCGCCGGCATCGGCTCGATCATCGTGGAGAAGATCCAGAAGATCGACGGCGTCTTCAAGACGGTGACCTGCCTGGCCGTTCGCTAGGACGATCGCCCGGTCCCACCGCCACCAGCTCCGCCGGCCGCCGCCAGCCCCGCTGGCCGCTGAGGTCGGCACACCCTCGAGCGTGCTCGACGGGCCGGCCAGCTAAGTTCGAATCGGTCATTGCCCGGCCGGCGTAGGCGCCTCTGCGGCTTCCGTTCAGCACCCTCGCGCACAGGATGGTCGGCGACCCGGCAATCCGGCCCGTCTGCGGCGCGCCCGAGGGCGTGCCTCCCCGCAGCCAGCGATGCTCGCGCTCGATCAGCGCTGCTAGCGCAGGTTGCCGTAGGCGTGGTCCACGGAGATCGACAGCAGGAGGCGCTGGTCCTTGACCATGGCGGCGTCGTACTCCGCCCAGTCCGGGTGCTCGCCGCGGACCTTGCGGTAATAATGGCGGAGCGCCTCGGCGACGCCCTCCCCTTCCACCAGCTCGGCGGTTCCCTCGGCGACCAGGTACTCGTAGCGGTCGCGACCTTGCACGTGAAGGCTGGCACGCGGATCCCGGCGCAGGTTGTGGGTCTTGGCGCGCGTCTGGGTCACCGAGATCTTGAGCCGGCCGTCGTCATCCAGCAAATAGAGGATGTTGGAGAGCTGTGGGCGGCCGTCGCGCTTGATCGTGGCCAGGATGCCGTCGTGGCGCACTCTGAGGAACTGGCGCGCGCGCTCGAGATCGATCATGCCGACAAAATGCTACAGCCGGCGCCCAAAGGCACCGGCTGTATTGAAGTCAGCTTAAAAAGCTAACCTACTTCTTCTTCGACGACTTCTTCGCGGCTTTCTTCTTTCCGCCTGCTTTCTTCTTTGCGGCCATCCGGGCTCACCTCCTTCTTAGCAAGATTCTCCCGGTCGGCCGCTGTGACGCCGCCGCCAAACGCGCGTGAGCGCCACGGTTAACGTGGACGCGCGGGCGCCGGCGAGGCCGGGTACCGGAAGCAAAGAGAAGAGAGAAAAATGAGGGGAGCGACGGCGTGTCGCGATCGACCCTCGGTGTCCATGACGCCACGCGTTGACGATCATCGATGTGGCCCGCGGAGTTTTTTGAGTGTTGCCCTTCTTAAGGTCCTCGCCCTGATCGACGCGACGATCAGAGCGCGGCTCAGCGCTCATGTAGTGCGACCATAGCATGAATTGAGCCGCTTTGCATACTCTGTGCCCAATTTTTTTCGCGAGTGGCGCTGTTGACGGCCCGCACGCGAGTCAGCGACGAGAATTTTTCAGAATTTTTCCGCACTCACGGGCAGCGACCACCGTCACAGCAGGTTTCGTAATAGAGGCCGCATCCATGACACCGAAATTTGCGTCCATCCCACTTCGTCGAGCCTCCGCACGGGCACTGGGGGCTTTCATGCGACCACATCGCAAGCCGCTGAAGCGTTGTTGACGAGAATGAAGAAGAGGTCGGGCTGACCTCTTCTTCTTTTCTGGTTAGGAGCAACCGGACGTGCTGCCGCAGTTGAGGCACTTGTAGCACGTGCCGTTGCGGATCATGATTGAGCCGCAGTCGGAGCAAGCAGGCGCGTCCTCCTGGCCCACGAAACTGATCTTGATCGGGTTCGAATCGGCCGGGGCCGGCTTGACCGGCGCCAGTGCAGGCGTTATCGACGGAGCTGCGGCCTCGATCTCGATGACGGGGTCGCGCCGCACGATGCCGATCGCTTCCTGCTGCGTCCCGTTCAAGAATTTGGACGCCAGCCAGCGGAAGATGTAGTCGGTGATCGACTTGGCGATTGGGATTTCCGGGTTCTTGGTGAATCCGGAGGGCTCGAACCGGGTGTGCGCGAACTTCTTGACCAGTACCTCGAGCGGGACACCGTACTGCAGCGCCAGCGAGATGCTGGTCGCGAAGGCATCCATCAATCCGGAGATGGTACTGCCCTCTTTGGACATCACGAGGAAGATCTCGCCCGGCTGGCCATCCTGGTAGATGCCGACCGTGATGTAGCCCTCGTGGCCCTGGATGTCGAACTTGTGGGTGATCGCGCGCCGCTCATCCGGCAGCTTCCGGCGCACGGCACGGGCCGGCTCGGCCGCCACCACCTCTCGGGTCGCCGCCACCTCCGTGGCCGCACCCTTCTTGCTGTCGAGCGCCGTGTTCAGCGGCTGGGAGCGCTTGGAGCCATCGCGATAGATGGCGATCGCCTTGAGGCCCATCCGCCACCCCTCGAGGTAGACCTCCATGATGTCCTCGGCTGTGGCGTTCTCCGGCATGTTGACGGTTTTGGAGATGGCGCCCGAGATGAAGGGCTGGGCGGCGGCCATCATCTTGACGTGCCCCATGTAGTGGATGGTCCGGGAGCCCTTGGCCGGCTTGAAGGCGCAGTCGAAGACCGCCAGGTCGTCGGGACGCAAATGCGGGGCGCCCTCGATGGTGTCGTTTTCGTCGATGTACTGCAGGATCTCGGAAACCTGGGCCTCGGAGTAGCCGATCCGGCGCAGCGCGATCGGCACCGTCTGGTTGACGATCTTGAGCATGCCGCCGCCGACCAGCTTCTTGTACTTGACCAGCGCGATGTCGGGCTCGATGCCGGTGGTGTCGCAATCCATCATGAACCCGATCGTGCCCGTGGGCGCGATCACGGTCGCCTGGGCGTTGCGATAGCCATAGAGGTCGCCCAGCTGGCAAGCCTTGTCCCAGGCATCCCGGGCGGCGCTCAGCAGCGGCAGCGGCACATGGGCCGGGTTGATGTGGTCGACCGAGCTCCGGTGCTGATCCATGACGCGCAGCATCGGCTCGCGATTGACGGCAAAGCCGTTGAACGGACCCTTCTTCTGCGCGATCCGCGCTGACTGCGCATACGCCTCGCCGGTCATGACCGCGGTCAGCGCGGCCGCGACGTCGCGACCGGCATCGCTGTCGTAGGGCAGACCTGACGCCATCAGCAGGGCGCCGAGGTTGGCGTAGCCGAGCCCGAGCGGCCGGAAGTCCCTGCTGTTCTTGGTAATCGCCTCGGTCGGGTAGCTGGCATTGTCGACCAGGATCTCCTGGGCCGTGATCAGCACCCGGCACGCTTCGCGATACGCTTCGACGTCGAACTCGCCGCGCTCGTCGAGGAACTTCATGAGGTTGATGGAGGCGAGGTTGCAGGAGGTGTCGTCGAGGAACATGTACTCCGAGCACGGGTTGGAGGCGTTGATCCGGTCCGTGTTCGGGGAGGTGTGCCAGTGGTTGACGGTGGTGTCGTATTGCAATCCCGGATCGCCGCACGCCCAAGCGGCGTCGGCCATCATGCGCATCAGGTCCCGCGCCTTGTAGGTGTCCATGATCTGGCCGGTCGTGATGGCAAAGGTGTGCCAGTCGGCGTCCTCTTCCACGGCCTTCATGAAGTCGTCCTTGACCCGGACGCTGTTGTTGGAGTTCTGGAAGAAGATCGAGCTGTAGGCAGGGCCGTTGAAGGATGGGTCGTACCCACCTTCGATCAGCGTCCAGGCCTTGCGCTCCTCCTCGACCTTGCAGTTGATGAACTCGACGATGTCGGGATGATCGGCGTTGAGGATGACCATCTTGGCCGCTCGTCGCGTCTTGCCGCCGGACTTGATCACGCCGGCAAAGGCGTCGAAGCCTTTCATGAAGGAAACGGGGCCGGACGCCGTGCCGCCACCCGCCAGCAGCTCGCGCGAGGAGCGCAGTGGCGAGAGATTGGAGCCGGTGCCGGAGCCGTATTTGAAGAGCATGCCCTCGGTCTTGGCCAAGGTGAGGATCGACTCCATCCGGTCCTCGACCTTATTGATAAAGCACGCCGAAAGCTGCGGACGCTGCTCGATTCCGGCGTTGAACCAGACGGGGCTGTTGAAGGCGGCTTTCTGATGCACCAAAAGATGCGTCAGCTCATCGCGAAAGATTTCCGAGGCCTCCGGCGTCGCGAAGTAGCCTTGCTTGTTCGCCCACCCATGGATGGTGCGGACCACCCGGCCGATCAGCTGCTTGACGCTGCGTTCCCGCTCCGGCGTCCCGATGACCCCACGGAAGTACTTCGACACGACGACGTTGGTGGCGACCTGCGACCAGGTGGTCGGGATCTCCACGTCGTGCTGCTCGAAGACGATCTCACCCTTTTCGTTGGTGATGACGGCCTCGCGTGCCTCCCACTGCACCTCGTCGAACGGCACCACGCCCGGGCGGGTAAAGTACCGCTTCCAGGGGAGGCCGTTCCGGTTGCGCTTCGAGGCGCTGGCGGGGGCTGCCGCGGTCACGTTGGGTCGGTCGGTCGACGTCTTTTGGGTGGATCGGGCCATCGATGAACCTCCAAAGGTGGGGTGGGAAGCGGCCCACATCGTATGCCGTAGGATGAGGCCTGTCAAGCAGTTTACCACAGCCTGTAGGGTTTTCTGGCTGCCCGGGGCACAACATATGCCTGTACCCGCCTGGTGCTGATCTGGGGCATCGGGCTCTGCCTGTTGGGCTTCGCTCTGCTTCGAATTGCCATCCGGGAGGGCCGTCGAGTTGCACTCTTTTCCCGCGCTTTCTGGATCACCTTCCCGGAGTTCGCCCGGTATCGGCGGAAGCGCCTCTGGCCGGCGGTGCTGGGAGTCGGCGGCGCCATCCTACTTATATGGGGGCTGGTTCTGCTCTTCCGGTGGGTCCTGGCGTACTACGCTGCCCGGCTGGGCCACCCGGTCGGCTGAGGCTTAGCTGGCCAGTTCGCGTTTGCGCTGCTTGATGCGATCCCCGGCGTTCAGCACGCGCTTGCGCATCCGGATCCCCTTGGGCGTCACCTCGACCAGCTCGTCATCCTCGATGAAGTCGAGGGACTCCTCGAGCGACAGCTCGCGCGCCGGCACCAGCTTGACGGTGGCGTCCTCGGTCGAGGCGCGCATGTTGGTCTTTTGCTTTTGCTTGGTCGCGTTGACGTCGATGTCGCCACCACGCCGGTTGAGGCCGACGATCATGCCCTCGTAGACCTGGGTCCCGGGGCCGATGAACGGCTGCCCGCGCTCCTGGACTCCCTGCAAGCCGTAGGCGACGGCCATCCCGGTCTGGCTCGCGGTCAGCACCCCGTTTCGGGTCCGCGGCGGCAGCTGCCGCCAGCGCTCCCAGCCCACCAGCCGGGTCGACATGACGCCGGTCCCCCGCGTCAGGGTCAGGATCAGGCTGCGCAGGCCGATCAGCGCCCGGGTCGGGGCCAGGTAAGTGAGCCGCGCGCCGCTGCCGGCATCGGTGCGCATTGTCTGCAGCTGCGCGCCCCGGGAGCCCAGAGCCTCGGTGATGGCGCCGACGGCGTCGAGGCTGCAGTCGATGATGCACTCCTCGATCGGTTCATGGCGCTCGCCGTTGATTTCACGTGTGATGACGGCGGGGCGCGATACCTCGAACTCGTACCCCTCGCGGCGCATCGTCTCGATCAGGATGGCGAGATGCAGCTCGCCGCGGCCGCTGACCTCGAAGATGTCGGCCGTCGCACCATCGGCGACCTTGAGCGCGACATTGGTTTGCAGCTCGCGCTCGAGGCGGGCCCGGAGCTGGCGCGACGTGCTGCTGGTGGTGGCCTCGCGGCCGGCGAAGGGCGACTGGTTGACCGAGAATTGCATCCGCAGGGTAGGCTCGCTCACCTCCAGCCGCTTCAAAGGCTCCGGATGCTCGGGATCCGCGACCGTATCCCCGACCGCGATATCGGGGAGGCCAGCGATATAGACGATCTCGCCCGCAGACGCGGATTCGGCGGGCCGCCGCTGCAGGGCTTCGACCGTGAGCAACGTCGTGATCCGCTGGCGTTGGCCGGGGCCCGCCTCGCTGATCCGGACTACATCCTGGCCGGGTCTCAGCGTGCCGCG
>Ga0209009_1000221_pt1 | contig 22822 bp, 12 predicted proteins | sample BlaSpr_A8_OM3_M2_FD_187979 | JGI IMG/M metagenome (GOLD analysis project Ga0209009, IMG submission 187979) | Forest soil microbial communities from Thunder Bay, Ontario, Canada - Black Spruce, Ontario site 2_A8_OM3_M2 (SPAdes) (version 2) | ecosystem: Environmental > Terrestrial > Soil > Boreal... | reverse complement strand
CCAAGCGAACGGCCATAGTCTTCCCTGGATAGAGTTTCGACGACGAAAACCGAATCTTCCGGGAATGCACGAGCGGTTCGGCGCGCCTGCGCTGGGTTTCGGAAGACTCCGAACACCGCCGACCCGCTACCCGCCAGCGCGGCATCTGCAGCTCCTCGCTTGAGCAATGCGTCTCGGATCTCTCCAAGTCGCGGATGATGGCGGAAGACGGGACCCTCGAAATCATTCGAGAGACCGGCTCCCTGCCCGCTCCAGCACAGAGCGCAGAACTCCCAGATTTTAGGGGGTTTTGCAGTCTTTGTCAATTCCGCAGAAATCCATTCGTAGGCGTCCTTAGTGGACACGCCAATGTTATGGGGCGAAACAACCAAGATGGTTCGTCTTGGGGCGCTTGGAAGCGGATAGATTTCGTCACCGCGATTGACGGCCAAAGCGCGGCCACCCAAGAGAAAAAACGGAACATCCGCACCTAGGCTGGCGGCGATTTCCATTAGACGCGGCAGAGGAACTTCCGTTTTAGTCAACCGCATCAGGCCGATTAGCGTCGCGGCTGCGTCGCTTGACCCGCCGCCTAATCCGCGCGCGACAGGAATCTTTTTGTCCAAGTGAGTAGAGACACTTCCTCGAAACCCGATTTCGCGGGTGATTGCCTGGAAGGCGCGCGAAACAAGATTTTCTGGACCAAGGGGCAATGTCGCGTCATTCGATGTTAGTTCGAACTTCCCGCGGGCGCCGGGAGTGATGGAGAGCTCTAGCGTGTCGTGCAGCGAAATGGCTTGAAAAATTGTGCGCAACTCGTGATAGCCATCGGGCCGCTTTCCCATTACATGCAGACACAGATTGATTTTCGCAAACGCAGGTAGGCGCACCGATCTTTTCTTAGCTGTCGTGCGAGTCATGCGGGGAGCTTACTGCGGTTTGGCCGTTTCTGGAGTGGATTTCTGTGCGGTGTGGCGGCGGAGATTCTTAAGTTGGGCGTCAACGTCATTCACTCTGTCCGCCTCGTAATCAGCGGGAATAGCTTTCCGCCATTCGACGAGCGCGCGCTCCCAATAAGTGGCGGCACGTTCAGTTTGACCGAGTTTCATATAAACATCCCCAAGATGACCGAGAATCGTGGGATCGTGACCTTGGCGTTCGGAAGCTTTGCGAAGATATTCTTCCGCTTCGGCCAGCTTGTTCTGCTTGTAATAGGCCCATCCGAGACTATCCAGATACGCGCCGTTATTGGGTTCAAGCTTAACGGCCTTCTGAATCATTTCGGTCGCTTCGGCGAGGCGAACACCACGATCGGCGAGCATGTAGCCGTAATAATTCAACACCGCGGCGTTGTTCGGATTTAGTTCCAACACTTTGCGGAATTGCTCCTCGGCTTGGTCGAATTTTTTCTCGCGCTCGTAGATGGCGCCGAGCATGAACCAGGCAGATTCCTTGTCGCTATTTTCCCGCGCCAGTTGATCGGCTTTCTGGGCGGACTGTTCCGCGTCAGAATAGTCCCGGCCGCGCTCCTGGACCTGCGCGAGATCCACGTAAATTCCTTCGTCGCCATCGTTGTTTTGAAGCAAGCCAGTTAGCAGCTTAGTGGCTTGATCGGTGTTCGAATTCTCGCCATACAACATAGCCAACGTTATGATCAAACCTTGGTCGTGCGGCGTCGCCTGAAGTTCCTTTTTGGTCTCGGCAATGGCGCGGTCTAGATCGCGGTTTTGGCGATACGCATCAATCAGAAGCATTTCCGCACGTTTCTGCGCGTCTGGGCCCATTTTGCCCATCTCTTCAAACGTGTGAATAGCAGCGGAGTAATTTTCCAGGCCAAGGTAGGCATGACCGAGCTGCTCGTAAAGAATGGCTAACGCGCTCGCGTTGGGCACGTCGGCTCCGGCAGCTGCCGATTTTCCAGAGGCGCCAGATTGATTCTTCATGCCGTTGATCGCATCGTTGAGGATCTTTACGGCATCGTCATAGCGACCCTGTTCTTCGTAAAGCAGCGCTTCGTTATAAAGAACTTCTAAGTTGTCGGGAGAAAGTTGCTTTGACCTAAGTAAAGCAGACTCTGCTTCGTCAAACTTTCCCATTCTGCGGTAGAGCTCCGACATGCGCAGGAAATTTTCCCAGGTGCTGGGTTCCAACTCGGAGAGACGTTTGTACTGCTCGAGAGCTTCCGCGTATTTGTCCTGCGACATCAGCGCTTGCGCGAGGCCGTGAACGTGCGCCGGATCATCGGGATCTTCTTGTACCGCCTTGCGGTAAGCGTCTTCAGACCTCGCGTATTCTTTCGACTGCGCGTAGGCGTCGCCGAGCAGATCGTATATTTCCGGCGAGGCGGAATCTCCAGCCGCCTGCGTCAGCAGCGTGACAGCTTCCTGAGAACGTCCTTCGTCAATGAGAAGCTGGCTGAGCTGTTCGAGAGCGGCGCTGTTGCCGGGATTCAGATTTACCGTGTTGCGCAAAACTTTCTCGGCTTCTTCGTGCCGGTTTTGGAAACGGTAGAGACGCGCTAGCCACAGCGCGGAATAGGTATCGTCAGGCTGAATTCTCAAAATGGCCTGAAATTGTTCGACGGCTTTGGCAAGATTTTCTTTCTGCAAGTCGCCGGCGCTCATGTCGCCAAGCGCGTGCACGTAAATTTGTGCGAGCAGGCGGTGCGCATTTACATCGTCAGGGTCGAGCTTCAGAACATTTTGGGCTTGAACTTCGGCTTCGCGAATGCGCTGCGACTTGGCATAAATTTCCGCCAGCCGCTCCATGATTACGGTTGAACCGGGAGCCAAGTCGAGCGCTTTTTTGTAAGCTTCGATGGACTGCGCGGCGAGTTCAGGGCGGCGCGTGGTTTCGTAGCGCTGCTCGTCCAGATGGCCGAGTGCGAAATAGTAGTAAGAATCTGAATGCGCGGGAGTGCTTGCGGCGTCAGCTTGCTTTGATGGAACCGCAGAGGATGAACCCTGAGCCGGTGCAACCGAATGATCAGGTACGGAATCCTGCGCCTGTACAACAGGCGCGATTAGAAAAAGCGATAAAGTAAGGAAACTCGAAAATGTTTTCATGCGTTAACCGTGAAACTCCATTATCGTATAGCAGCCGAATGCGGTCAAAGTATTCCCCTGACCCGCGTTCCTCGCTCCATTCACTTAGACGCATAGAAAGGACGCCTGGATGCGTAAGGACGAAAAATGTCACTCGAGGTCATAAGAGCATCCCTGAGAGTTCGGCACAGACATAGGGAAAATTCATGACTGAAATTAGCAGACGAATGATTGTGGCGCTTTTATTAGGCGCTTTGCTGGAATTCTTAAGCCCATACGCTTCAGCGCAACAGCCAGCTGGTACGGCCACAACCGCGACCCTACAAGCAACCCGTTCTTCGCTCACAGATTTTTCCTGGCTGGAAGGGACTTGGCGGGGTGAATGGGGTCCGAGAACAGCAGAACAAGTTTGGCTCGCTCCTAAAGCAGGCGAGGCGCTCGGCATTTTCAGGCTGGTAGAGAATGACAAGACGCTAGTGATCGAGTTATTTACGTTGTTAGAAAATCCGAGCGGCATAGATTTTTATCTGCGGCATTTCACGCCACAACTGATCCCCTGGGAGAAGTCAGACGCCACGCTGCTTCATCTCGCAAGCCGTAGCGACACGAAGTTTGAATTTGAAAATCCAGCAAATGGGATGCCCAAGCGTGCGATTTTGACGCGGCTGGATGCCGATACGTTCGTGGCACGCTCCGAAATCATCCCCGAAAGCGGCGAAATTCAGGTGGTGGAAATTACCTATCACCGGCAGAAACCAGCAGCGGAAAAACCTAGTGCCGGAAATGCCGCACACCGGAAAAAACCATAGCCATTCCTAATTTGTTGGCGGCGGCGATCACGTCGGAGTCGCGAACCGATCCTCCCGGTTGAATGACGGCTGTGGCTCCGGCTTCCCCCGCTTCTTCCACTCCATCTGGAAAGGGGAAAAAGGCATCGGACGCGACTACGCTTCCGGACAGCGAAAGGCCCGCGGCGCCCGCCTTGATTACAGCAATCTTCACGGCGTCTACACGGCTCATCTGGCCAGCGCCGACGCCAACCGTGTATCCGTCGCAAGCGAAAACGATCGCGTTAGATTTCACGTGCTTGCAAACTTTCCAACCGAAAAGCAACGCGCGAAGTTCTTCTGGTGTGGGCGCGCGCTCGGTGACAACTTTCAAATCGCTTTCCGATAGTTCGCGGCGGTCGGCGTCTTGAACCAACACACCTCCGGAAATTCGTTTAACTTCAAGTTCCTCTGGAGCAGCCTCGTGCGGCATTTCAAGGAGGCGGAGATTCTTCTTGGAAGCGAATTTCTGAAGCGCCGCCTCTTCGTAACCGGGCGCGACAATACATTCGACAAATAATTTTGCAACTTCTTCGGCCGTCGCGGCGTCAAGAGTGCGGTTGAAGGCCAACACGCCGCCAAAAGCAGATACTGGATCACACGCCAATCCTTTTAGGTAGGCATCCAGCAAACTTTCTCGTTCAGCCGCACCGCAGGGATTGTTGTGCTTTACGATTGCGACACCAGGGCGCTGGAATTCGGTGACAAGATTCCACGCAGCGTCCAGGTCCACAAGATTATTGTAGGAAAGCTCCTTGCCTTGGAGTTGTTTTGCGCCAGCGAGACTGGCGACCGGGTGTCCCGCAGGGACATACAACGCGGCGTGCTGGTGAGGATTCTCGCCGTAGCGCATCGTTTGCTTGCGCTCCAGAGATATGTGGATCCGCTGCGGCAATTTTTCCCTGGCGCCGATGGTGACGTCGCCGTTTGCAGCTAAACGCTCGAGTTCTGTAGCAATTTCGCCATCGTAACGAGCAGTGCGAGCGTATGCTTTTCTCGCCAAATTTAATTTAGTGGAAAGACTCAACTCGCGGTTGGTGCGCAACTCCGCGGCAATCACAGCATAATCTTCAGGATCCGTGACAACCGCGACGCTCTGAAAATTTTTCGCCGCGGAGCGCATCATTGCCGGACCGCCGATATCAATGGTTTCGATTAATTCGCCAGCGGTGACGCCCGGTTTCGCGGCGGTGGGGGAGAACGGATAGAGATTCACAACGACTAAATCAATGGGGACGATTCCATGGTCGTCAGCTTCCCTACGGTCGCCAGGCTTTGCGCGTTGGAACAAGATCCCGCCATGAACTTTGGGATGCAGCGTCTTCACACGGCCTCCCAGCATTTCGGGCCAGCCAGTTAGGTCCGCGACATCGCGCACTGGAATCCCGAAATCTCGGAAAAGCCGGGCTGTCCCCCCGGTGGAAACAATTTCCACGCCAAGCGCGGCCAGTTCGCGCGCAAACTCGACGATTCCAGTTTTGTCATAGACGCTAATCAGCGCCCGCTCAATAGCCACTGTAGATCTCCGAAAACATCAAGGGCTGGCTAGTGTAAGCGTTTTCAGAAAATTTCGGAAGGATGCGATTCATCGTCTTACGGAATGACTGCGCGCCGCACAAAGGAACCGTTCGACATCAGGCAAGCTGCCAGGATTGGCATTTCTCGACCGGCGGCAAATGCTCGAGATAATGTCGTTGAATGTGGGCGTGTAGCTCAGCTGGGAGAGCACCTGCTCTGCAAGCGCGTTGGGGCGCTCCGATAGTTCCATTTTTTACTTTACGTTCCGTTTTCAATGTTTTCAACAACTTTGGGGAATCTGCTTCTCGCTCGAAGTAAGCCCCCGAGTGCGCAGTTACATGGGGTTTTTGTACAGTTCTGGTGCAGTCGGTTCACTCGCTGGCGCCGCTCATGCGGCATCTTCAAGAGTCTTCAGGATATTTCTATTCGCACTCCAACAGCGATTCCAGTCCTGCCATCACCCTACGCGCGAAGTTTTAAAAGCGTGATCTTCTCGCCTGCCATGACTCTTTTTCACAAGCCGCTCACCGCAGGCGGCTGGTTTGTCACCGCTATTCTCAGCGAAGGCCTATAAATGACCGGCCCTGACTTCGTTCCCGCTAAGGTCATCGGCGAGGACCGGTCCCCATTCGCGTCCGCTTGAGCTCATGGGCGGTCAACCTTGCAGCGAATGTGCAAAGAAGACCACCGTATCCCGCGATGGCAATTTAAGGGTAAGTCAATATGAACACGGTATTTAGAACGCTGGGGAGCGGAGAGTCTGACAATTGCAGCCTCTGATGGACACGCCTTCAGAATTGTAGTTTCATCCAGGAGAACTGACAAGCTTGTAGGTAGCGTCGGATCCTTATCTTGAACCCTTTTCCTTATTCGTCACCAGCATCCAAAAAAGCAATTTATGAGACAGAGGAACCAAATGGAAACTCTAGATTGTTATACCGCGGTGGCCGTCCAATTCGAGCCTCATGTCGTTTACAAGCGGAATCAGATTGAGATCAATCTAAACCGAGCGCTTGAGATTTTGGACTCGGTCCTTTACTCAACCCCCAACGCAAAAGCACCTGCGATGGAAGTCAGTTATGAGCCATATGCTCCCGTGAAATTGGTGGCTTTTCCGGAAGATTTTCTTCAAGGCTTTACCATGAAGGCCGATCTTGACGTTCACGTGAAGGAGATCGGTATTAGGATCCCGGGACCGGAAACGGACCGCTTGGCAGCAATGGCGAAGAAATTAAATATTTACCTCTATGGAGTTGCTCTAGAGGTATTGCCCCACTGGCCCGATCGCATCTTCAATTGCGCTTTCATCATTGATCCCTCCGGAGAGATTGTTCATAAGTTCCACAAATTCTCGCCCGCAATCCACTATGAAATAACCACTAGTCCCCACGACGTATTGGACGAGTACATAGAGATTTTTGGTAAAGGTAAAACAATGCTGCAAACCCTTTTCCCCGTCACAAAAACACCGTTGGGGAACCTTGGGACGATCATCTGCAACGATGGGTACCATCCGGAATACTTCCGTGCAGTTCAAATGAACGGTGCTGAAATAATCATACGTCCGGCGCTCGCGGAGCCCGGAGTTACCAAAGGTTGGTTTGAATTCACCAATCGTGCGGGCGCGCTTGCGACTCTGAGTTATGTGGTGGCTCCTAATATGGGCGGTATTGTTAGCCCCGAGGCCGTTCGCACGATGATGGCGGGGGATTCTATGATCGTTGACTATGACGGACAAGTTATCGCAAGGTTGCCGTTCCCGGGTGAAGGGATGGTCAGCGGCACAATTCGACTCGAGCATTTGCGCCAGCGCCGGGCCGATCCAAGCCGGAATTTTCCTTCACTGATGAGAACTGAAGTCTTGCGTGAGGTGTATGCTGATCCGGTTTATCCGCCAAACTCGCAGAAAGAGGCCATTCGAACCTTCAGTGAAATTTATAAGAGAGATACTCGACACCTCGGCGTAATTGAGAAGCTTTTCGAGCGTGGCGTGTACACTCCACCAAAAAACTGGCGTAAATAGCATCCATGAAAATGTATGACACCAGCTCCCGATGAGAGCAGTCTTCTGGGCGCCGAGGAGCCAGAGCTCCTGAATATTCCGAGCCGACTTGGACTGCTTCTTGCTGCCTGGAGTGAACGTTGGTTTCCCGATCCATTGATTTTTGCCCTTCTGGGGATCGTGTGTGTGTTTTGCATCGGAATCGCAATGGGAGAAAAGCCCGGCCAGCTTGCCGTCACGGGGGGAATGAATTTCTGGGCGCTTGTTCCGTTCACAATGCAAATGGCGTTTACGATCGTTGGCGGATACGTAGTTGCATCAGCACCGCTTGTAAAGCGAGGAATACGCTGGCTTGCTAGGCGAGCGAAAACGCCGAGAGGCGCGATCGCGTTGGTGGCGTTATGTTCCATGCTGAGTTCACTGATTTCGGGAGGCTTTAGCTTAATCTTCAGCGGGGTGTTCGTGCGTGAGTTGAGCAAACATGTCAAAGGCATGGACTATCGCGCGGCTGGCGCTGCTGGTTACCTGGGCCTGGGGGCGGTATGGGCCCTTGGCCTTTCGTCTTCTGCTGCGATGCTGATGGGCACGAGATCGTCTTTGCCGGCATCACTACTAAATATCTCTGGCGTTATCCCGCTTCGACAAACGATTTTTCTTTGGCAAAGTATCGCAACCGCCGCCATTCTGACAATCGTTTCCACCTTGGTTGCTTACTTTTCTGCGCCACCCCCAGAGAAAGCCCGAACCGCAGAGTACTACAACATAGAATCGGCGGTTCGCGAGACTGAAAGTCAGACGAGAAGGCGACCAGGAGAATGGCTGGAGTACAGTCCAGTACTGACAATTCTGGTGTCGGCACTCCTAGGATGGTACATCCTACATGTTTTCAGGGCGTCTCCGGTCGGGGCTTTAGCAGCCCTGGATCTAAACACTTACAATTTGATTTTCGTCACCGCTGGGCTCCTGCTTCACTGGCGGCCTCGAGAATTTATGCGGGCGGTCTCCGAGTCTATTCCGGCCACCGAGGGAGTGCTCATCCAATTTCCATTCTATGCAGTTATTTTCGGGATGATTGTTGGCACGGGAATTTCGGACCGGTTAGCAAAATTGATTCTGTCGGTCAGCTCCTCGGGCAGCTTTCCCATTCTTGTGGCTGCCTACTCGGCTGCCTTGGGAGTATTCATCCCTTCGGGCGGCAGCAAATGGATCATCGAGGCTCCCGCCGTACTCCAAGCAGCGAATGTACTCCATGTTCATCTAGGGTGGGTGGTGCAGATTTACAATGCATCGGAGGCGCTCCCCAACCTGATCAATCCGTTTTGGATGCTGCCCTTGCTCGGCATACTGAAATTGAAGGCGAGGGATATTGTCGGGTATGGAGTACTCCAATTGATGGTGCACGTGCCTCTTGTGTTTTTCTTGTGTTGGTTTTTCGCGCGACACATTGCTTACGTCGCACCTCTAAAATAGTTTCGCGCGCAATTTTTATTGCGTTTTCGACCGCTTCCGCCCCGCTATTAGCGAGGAAGGGGGGGGTTTGCGAAGTTTCCCGGAGTGATGGCGCTTAATTTTTCGGCGAGAGCGATGTATTTTTCATACGACGGAACGCTGAAACAGGTATGGATAAATTCGTCGAGCTGCTCGCGGATGGCCGCGACGACGCGCGGAGCACGATGGCCGACATTGAGGACGCCGATGTCGCCGGCGAAGTCGAGGAATCGATTGCCGTCAATGTCTTCGAGAGCTGCCCCTTCGGCGCGCGCGGCGAAAATGGGCGTGGCGTGAGAAACGCCACGAGGAATCGCGGCTTCGCGGCGTTTCAATAACTCCCCGGCGCGCGGGCCCGGGATGGCGGTGCGAATTTGAATCGTGCGTATTTCAGTACCACCCGATGGGCTGCTCATTGAGATTGATGTGAACTTGCTTGGTTTCGAGATATTCTTCGATGCCGGTGGGGCCTAACTCGCGGCCGAAACCGGATTGCTTGTAGCCGCCCCAAGGCGCTTCGACGTAAGTAGGCTGCATGTGATTGACCCAGACGATGCCGGCGCGGAGAGCCTTTACGACGCGAAAGGCTTTGAAAATATCGCGGGACCAGACTGCGGCGGCGAGGCCAAAATTCGTGTCGTTGGCGATGCGGATAGCTTCGGCTTCGCTGGCAAAGGGAATGACAGTGGCAACTGGGCCAAAGATTTCTTCGCGGGCGATACGGGCGGAATTGTCCACATCGTAGAAAATGGTGGGCTCGACAAAATAACCTTGCGACTGAGTGGCGAGGCGTCCCCCGCCCGCCGCGACTTTGGCTTCTCTCTTGCCGATCTCCTGATAGGCGCGTACGCGATCGAATTGGTCTCTGCTGACGAGCGGGCCCATTTTTGTTTCGCGTTCTAGGGGCGGGCCGAGGCGAATGAGTTTGGCTTTGGCGCTCATGGCTTCGACAAATTTAGAATAAATTTTCTTTTCTACCAGAATGCGGCTGCCGGCGGAACAGACTTCGCCTTGATTTACGAAGACGCCGAAGAGTGCGCCGTCAATTGCAGATTCGAAATGGGCGTCGGCAAAGAAAATGTTGGGAGATTTGCCGCCGAGTTCGAGAGTGACGCGCTTGAGGGTGTCCGCGGCGGCTTTGACGATAGCTTTCCCCACTTCGCCGCTGCCGGTGAACGCCACTTTGTCGACGTCGGGATGCTTCACGAGCGGAGCGCCCGCGCCTTCGCCAAATCCCGTGATGATATTCACGACGCCCGGCGGAAGCCCCGCTTCCATAAGGTAGGATGCGAATTCAAGGACGGTGAGTGGCGTTTGTTCGGCAGGTTTCAGAACGCAGGTGCAGCCCGCGGCAATGGCTGGTGCAAGTTTCCACGCGGCCATCAGAAGCGGAAAATTCCACGGGATGATTTGCGCGGCTACGCCCATGGGTTCTCGGAGGGAAAGGCTGACGGCGTTATCCGGGACGGGATTCACGTGGCCTAAAACCTTAGTGGCCATGCCGCCGTAATATTCGAGACAGGTGGCGACGTCGGCGATGTCGTATTCGGCTTCGACGATGGGCTTTCCGGAGTTGCGACATTCGAGGTTGGCAAGATGCGCGGCTTCTTTGCGGACGCGCTCGGCCAGGCGAAATAAAATGCGGCCGCGGTCCTGGGCGGTAGTTTGGTTCCATGGGCCGGAATCGAAGGCGGCGCGCGCGACTGCGACGGCGCGCTTTACGTCCGTTTCGTCGGCTTCGGGAACCTGCGCGATTATTTGTTCGGTGGAAGGGTCGTAAACCGGGAAAGATTTTCCGCGGCTCCCTTCCACGAATTCGCCGTTGATGTACATTTTGTATTTGCGAACGGGAGAGGAGGAGCTTGATCCGTTCATAGTTTGCGATGTTTTGGCGGCATTTTTTGTTTTTGATTTCGTTTGAGTCTTGGTGTGAGTGGCCATGGGTGCCTCCGTGCTGGTAAATGCGATGCTCGCCCAATTTGAGCGTTCCGACACTAACGTTGAAAGTCGTACATCCGACTGCCCGTTGTCATCCCACCCTTAGAAAGTTAACCGAAGCGCCAGCTGGCCAATTCTGGGGTCATACGTTGATGTGATCTGGCCAAGTTGCGGAGAGAAAAAGGTAGCCGAGCCGCTTAGCGGGGTCTGCCACTCCGTGTGATTCAGAACGTTGAAAAACTCGGCGCGGAACGCCAGTTGCACTCGCTCTGTAAGGGCTGTTTTCTTCTCCAGAGACAAGTCAACGTTCACTCGATCCGGTCCTGGGAAAAAGTTCCTCGACAACGTCCCGTACGTCGCCTGGGGGCACCCACCAGGTGTCCCGGGAGGTGCACTGCTGTTGAAACAGGCCGGGAATGATAGTCCGCTCGGGTCAAAGATGAAGCGTCCAGTGACAGCCGTACCGCCAACGTCAATTGTCCGCACAGTGTGCGGGTCCAATTGCTGTGGTGGGCCCCCAGCCCAGTCGGGACGGACCAGATTAGAGTCACCAAAGCCAGATGGCCCCGGCACGAATTCGCCGCCTGCTGGGCCAGGAAGTCCCGCGATCACATCCATTGGAAAGCCGGACTGAGCGGTAATTATCGAGTACAAAGTCCACCCACGAGTCAGTCGTTCGGGGCCACGGGCCCACATGTGAGCAAACGGTAGCTCCCAGCCCCCGCTTAACACTACGCGATTGCGAACGTCGGCATCTCCAGATGCGCGGAATTGATGGTGGTTAAAATACGGTACCTGCGACGAATTCCGAAAAAGTTCGTTCCCGTCATCGATCTCATGGGACCAGGTATAGGCGAGGGTGAAGAAAGTTTGACCGATGGAGTGCCAGTCGCCCATCTGCTTCGTAAGGCTTGCTAGGAGGCCGTTATAACTTGCGTTGGCCGCGCCGGACGTTGCCAGGACCGCACCAAACGCATTCGGAATTTGAAGTCCCGGCTGAGTATTCAGAACCCGTGTGGTCGTGCCTTGGAGTATCGGGTTTTGATCGACTTGCGTGGTCAGTTTATGAGACGAGCTCCCCACATAGTTCAGCTGTCCGGCCAAGCCCTTTCCGAGTTGTCGCTGCAGGCTGAGATTATACTGGTAAATATAGGGCGTTCGGGTGTGCGGATCAATAAAGGTAGTGCTTGGAGAACCGAACGGAATAAATCCCTCGGTGACGAAGTTAAGAGTCTGGGGAGGCGGCAGTGGATGTGGAGGCGGTACGCCGGCCGTCCCGTACGGATCAGTCAGAATGGTGCTTGGTCCATTCACAAAAGACGAGAAAGTAAGAGTGGCAGCCGTTGCAAAAGGAGGCTGAAAAGCATTCAGGATGTTGTCGCCGGCTAGCAGCACGTCATAGAACACACCGAAGCCGCCTCGCACGCTTGTTTTCCCGTCGCCGAGTGGGTCCCACGCAAAACCGAAGCGCGGCGCCCAGTTGTTCCTATCTGGGAAAGTGGAGCCATTGGGAGCTTCCGGATCTCCTTGCACCAATAGTCCCAAAGGCGCCAGTGGGTATATCTGCGATTGGTGTCCAGGAACAATAAAGGCTTGAGGGAATTTTGAGTCGCCCTTCGGAGTGTCGTACTCGTAGCGGATCCCCATCGTGAGCACCAGGCGCGGCGTCACTTTCCACTCGTCTTGAAAGAAGCCCGCATATTGCTTACTGTGAACATCATTCACGCCAGGGGGGAAAGATTGAAAAATGTCCGCATCGCCAAATAGGAAGTCAGCTAGATCGTTTTTGGAGCCGCTGCCCGTAGGCCCATTGAAAGTAAAACCCTGGGCGTAATACGAGTTAGTAGAATTGCTCTGCACGATGACAAAGGATCCGCCGACCTTAAAAGTGTGCCGTCCCTTAATTCGCGTAAAGTTGTCCGAGAATTCGTAGGTATTGTCGGGATTTTGGATTGGGTTTATCGCGGGATACCCAAACGCAAGTTGGCTGGTAGGAAGAGCAATTAGGGGAGGGCCGTCAACCGGAGTTCCCGTGCCGGTGATGCCCAGCTCCGCGGGCCCTGGAAGCGCCTTTGCGTGTTGGTTCACCTGAAAGTCAAGACGTTGCGCGGTCACAATGAACTCATTCAGCATGTTCTGCGAAATCGTCCTGGTATATACGATGTTTCCAAAATAGTTCGTATTTTTGTTAAAGATGGGAGCGCCCGGAACATTCGGATCATTCGGTAAGAATACCGAAGAAAAAGGGATTAGTTGAGGATACGAGAATCCGGCCAGGGTGACTGTTATTCGGTCTTTCTCGGTTGCATTAAAATCCAGTTTTCCAAGGTACCCGTTTTGGTTGTCGGTAGCGCGCCCATTGGGAACCAGCATGCCGGTTGCAGAAGTTGGCACTAGCCCGGCCTTTATATAGTTTTGAGCGACCGGATCGATCTTTGTGGGATCGATGATCGCATTCGCCGCTAGACCGGCATTCGACTGAAAGTAGGGATGGGCTTGAAGAAAGGCGGCCACGTTTGGATCGGGACCGTTATTGACGGAATGGGAGAAGTCGCCGTTCAGTTCTGCAGGCGTATAAGTGGTGATCGCATTCCCAACCGTTACGCTATCTTGGCGCTGCCCTTGGTATCCGAAAAAGAAAAAGAAACGGTCTTTGCCATTGACCACGTGAGGAAACGTAATCGGTCCGCCGATCGTGCCTCCAAATTGATTGCGTTTTAGCACCGGACGCGGAAGGCCGGCGGCATTGTTGAAGAAGGTGTTGGCATTGAATGCGTCGTTCCGTAAGTAATCGTAAGCGCTTCCGTGAAACTGATTCGTTCCCGACTTGGTCACCACGGTGACAACCCCGCCGGCGCTGCGGCCATATTCCGCAGTATAGTTATTCTCCAGCACGCGAAACTCCTCAACAGTGTCCGGATTCGGATCCATGACAGGCACGCCATACGACACGGAAGTATTGTTTCCTCCATTAAGCAAATACGTTACGGAATTATCACGTCCCCCAGCAATACTGACGTTCCCCGTTGGAACGGTCGCTCCGTATACGCTAGGGAGTGCTGGAGTCACGCCGGGCTGAGTTAACGCCAAATCAAGCGTATCGCGGCCGTTGAGTGGAAGATTTTGTATCGTTGAACCCGTAACGGTCCCGCCGACGGTAGGATTGACAGTTTCTACCTGTGCTGCGCTGGCTCCGACCGTAACAGTTTGGGAGAGCGCCCCAACTGTCATCCGGATGTCGAGGCGCAACGATTGATTAATCTCGAGCATTTGTGGTGAGGAAACAGCTTTCGTGAATCCCTCATGCTCCACGGTTACGCGATAATTCCCAATGGGCACGTTGAGAACCTGGTAAGCACCATCGGCGCCGGTGACCGTTTCCCAATGCACATTAGTATCGGTATTTGTGACAACAACTTTCGCGCCGGGAACCGCTGCCCCCTGTTCATCGCTAACCGTTCCGATGATTCGCCCCGTAGCGTTTTGTGCCACGGCTTGGATCGACGAAACAAGAGAAATAAGCAATGCCACAACAAGCGTCACGGAACGACGCGACCAAAACAATCGCGCTGTGAACGAACTTCTTAACTGGTTCATGGTTGACCTCGGCGCTGCCCAAACAAGTGAATGAACATCTTGCTGGCCGGTCTCCCGACTGATGGAGATGGCGGCTATATCTAGACGCATTTGTTTTCTATACGCGAAGGTATCGAGATGGCCGACCCGTCGGACTTGTCGCCTCGTCCGCAACCACCTTTTTGAATAGTCTGCGGCCGAAATTTACAGTTCCTGCGAAATCGCTGCAAGGTGTTAGAACCTCTTCAACGCATCACAGTCTCGGGTTAACGTAAGGCTTGTGGTCCCAATCGTTTAGCTATGAAGCGTGCGGCGCCGCCTAAATCGTATCCTTACAACTTCACTGTAATGTTTGTTAACTACGCTCGCTGTGTCACATTCTTTGTGCGGGAGTTTTTGGCGATCACCAGATCGCTGCTGGATTTAATGAGCTGCTGCGGCCCACTAGACTTCAGAAATTCAATATAGGAGAATGGCTCTCCAATTTGAGCCTCAAAAACATGACGAAAAGGGACGAGCGCTTCAGAATTGGCGAAGTGGCCCGGCTCGTAAGCGTCAGCGCTTCCTCACTGCGAAACTGGGAGAAGCTTGGACTCTTAAGGCCTGCGCGCACTGCAGGGGGTTATAGAGTCTATTCTCGTGACATGGTTGTTGAGCTTAAAAAAATTCAGCGGCTACGAAAAACGACTCGCGTGAACATTCAGGGCATTCGCCATCTAATGCAACGTGGGCCGGACGCAAAGCCGTTGTTGTCTTCAAAAAATCTACTGCCCGAGCTTCCGTCAATTCTAGCGGGATTGCGCAGAAGCAAAAACCTTAGTCTGCCCGAAGTGGCCCGGGAAACTGGAATCACTACGAATTTTCTAAACGCGATAGAACGAGGCTACGCAATTCCCTACTCAGTTCTTCCCAGACTAACGAAGTTCTACAAAACCACAATCTTTTCGTTTTTTAACGCGCAGGACAAATATCGGAAGCTTGTTCGTCCCAAAGACCGCCCGGTGCTTTGGACACGACCATCTGTCCAAATGGAACTTCTTGCTTTTGGTACGACCATGATGGAACCAACGGTGATGCGAATCGCGCCGCGGGCGAGCAGCGGTGGGTCGTACCAGCATGAAGGAGAAGAACTTCTTTATATGCTACAAGGCAAGCTTGAGGTTTGGCTTGATGAGCTGGAGCGTTACCTACTCGAACCCGGCGATACGCTGTATTTCAAAAGTACTCAGGCGCACAGGTGGTGCAATTTGACAGACAGCGAATGTGTCATATTGTGGATCAACGCGCCGATCACCTTCTAATATCGGCTCACGTCTAGCGGCGGCTTCGGGTGGTTGGGGGGCTTGACTTCAACCAACAAGCGTCGGCACTTCAGCGCACCTGTTCACGAGGCAGGTGGGCTGTATCCTTATTATAAGGTTCGTTCTGTACTGTGGATACTGTTGCCACTGTCTCTGCTGGTTAGCCTAGTTCCCTGAAGGTCAGCGTTTTATAGTGATTCAGAGTGCATGTACATCTGTTTTTGGCGCTGTGTTCCAAGAACCTCCTCATTTTTTCCACCGTAAGTCGGTCGAAATCAGAGAGCAAATTCGCCTATTTTAGCGTTCCGAAATCAAAGCGTTTTCACAGGCTCATTGAAAAACACTCGCAATAGATACCGACCGATCTAGTCCCCAAGGTCTTCTGATTTCGTCTCTCTGAACGACAGCGAGTCTAAAACTCCAGGCGCAATTGGAACGCGATCATGCGTGGCGTGCTATCACCGCCTAAACCGACGCCGAGCAGGCCCGTTGGCGGAGAAGTGGCGGAGGTAAGCGCTCCAAACCCGGTCTGGGTAGAAGGCTTGCCCGGAACGCCAGCAAGAACCATGCTCGGGAGCGCGAAATCCGGATGGTTGAATACATTGAAGAATTGGATGTCGAATCGCATTTTCACACGCTCGGTCAACGGAAACCACTTCGTTAGGTAGAAGTCACTCCACGCAAAATTGGGGCCGCGCAGCGCGTTGCGGCCGAGGTTCCCGAATTGACAATTCAGGAGGCTGTCACCCCCGAAGCACGCCCCAGTACTCGGATCCACGGTCGAGACAAAGGCATCGGGATTGAGCCACTGAAGCGTACCCAGTTGTGTGACACCGGAAATGGGATTGTGTTCATAGAGCGGCAAGCCGCGAACAATGCTTGCGAATTGCGGTCCACCGCCGTTCACGATGCCATTTCCATTTGCTGAATAGGGCGTGCTCAAGACTGAGAAGGGAATCCCGCTATGCCAAAACGCGGTTCCCGATATTTGCCAACCGTTCAGCGCGTACGCAAGAAGCCGATTTTGCACCTTGACGGGAAATTGATAGACATATTGTGCATTGAGATTGTTCCGGATGTCGTAGTCACAGGGACCGTAGTCGCGAACCAAGTCTCCCGGGAGAGGGGAGAGGATTCCGCCAGCCGAAAACTGCAGGAATCCGCCGTTTGAAACGGTGTCCATACAACGGCTCCAGGTGTAGTTCAGTTGCCCCATGAGGCCGTGCCCCAGGCGCTTCATGGCGGTCATTTGCAACCCGTTGTAGTGACTGTTCGCACCCGTGGAAAATTGCGTTACTTCCCCGAACCGAGGATCAGTGGATTGCGCATAAGGAAACGGCGCAAAGCACCCTGCGCAGACACTTTGATAGCCGTTCACTTGTGTCAAATACGGCTGGTTCAATGCGCGAGTGCCAACATATTGTGCGTGGATGCTCCCTGTCGTTCCCAACTGGTGTTCCACGCCAACGCTCCACTCCATGAAGTATGGCGCGTGAAGTTCTCCGCTGGGCATCGCCGTGATAGCGACTGGGGGAAGGCACGTTGAGGGATTCGATTGTGCCGACGCGCAGGAGAGCTGGCCCTGCGAAAATCCTAAACTGAACGTTTTATTGGCGGCCACGGTTGCGTCAATCGCACTGTTAGGCACTCCCGGCGCGATTGCTGTCCCACCAACTGTTCCAAGAAGTCCGCCCTGGAAAGTTTGAACGTAGGGCGGGTTGACGCCAACCACATCGGCGATGGCGCCAGGCAAGATGTCGCTGAAAAGTCCGAAGCCGGCGCGAAGCACGGTTTTGGGTTCAAACTGCCAGGCGATGGCAGTTCTGGGTTGCAAGATCGCGAGGGGCGTCGAGGAAAATACGTGGTCGAGACCAGTGTGGATAGTGGCGTTCAAAGGCTGATTCACATCATGCGAGAGGGAATCGAAAGAACCGCTCAGACGAGCGATCTGCTGATGCGGATTCAACGGATTGGAATTCCATGTATCTCGTATCCCGAAGGTCCATGTGAGCCTCTTGGTTACCTTCCAAGTGTCCTGGGCGTAGAGATCGAGATTGAGAAAGTTGAAGGGTTCGTTCGCCGAGACGGGGAACGTCTTTGTCGCGGTAGATGCAACTCCATAAATGAATTGCGGCAGAGTGGTGTAGGTCACGGTCGGGACCGAACCCTCGCCGAAGTCATAGTCGTTCAGGCGAAAAATCCGGGTATTGGTTCCGAAGCGGAGTTCGTGCGCGCCATGGCTCCAAGCGAGGTTGTCATTGATAAAGAACCGGGAGGCGCGCCTTCCCTGGACCCAGGTATTGTCGAGCCCACCCACTGTGGTGAAAGGCGCATTCGCGCCGCTGCCTTGCAAAACAATGGGGAATGCGGAAAGAGTCTTCTGAAAATCCGCAGGGCCAAATAGGCTCTGGTACCACGAAAATGCCGGGTTGAAGTAGTTCACAAGATTCTGCGAAAACACACGAGTGTAGCCCGCTGCAAAGGAATACAGCGGTTGAGGGGAAAGAGCGTCGAACACAGGGTTGATGGGATCTGTCCAGACGGCTTGCAGCCCAGTATCAGCCTGAAAGCGAAACCAGGTGGTGTTGTTTTGATTGATGTTGTAATCGATTCGAGCCGTTTGAACCTGTTCATGATCGTCGCTTGAATGCGAGACGCTCTGGCGATTGGCGCACCCGTTTCCATCATTGACAATTGCAGGCGAACCTCCACCAACATCAAACGGGCAACCGAGGACCGCGAGAGGTGTTCCGTTGGTATTTCCATAGAGCGAAAACATCTTCTGATAGAACGGCACCGACTGCGGGGATGGTTGATAGACTGAGCCCGTGACGGAATCGGTTCCTCCCAAAGGGAGTTGTTGCAAAACGTAATTCTGGAACGTTGAAGTCGGGACGGTAGTGGCTGTGACAATGGGCAGTGCAATGCGAATCCATTCGCTATCGAAGAAGAAAAACAACTTGTCGCCGAGAATCGGGCCGCCCAGACTGCCCCCGAAGTGGTTCACAGTGGAGCGCGGCTTGTGGTTCCCCGGAGTGGCATTCGTGAAATAGTCGGCTGCGTTGAACTTCGAGCCATTCCACAACTCATATAGGTTCCCGTGAAACTGGTTCGAGCCGGACTTTGTGACGTAGTTGATCTGTGATGCGCCGTAACGCCCCTGATCGACAGCATAGGAAAGGGTATTGACCGTCACTTCCGATATCGAATTCAATCCGAGTACGAGGTTTGTCGAAAGTCCGCTGTTCAGGTTGGTCAGAGGATCATTCGTTTCCAAGCCATCAACGATATAGCCGTTTGAGAGAGCAGGCAACCCGTTGAACTCAACATTGCCATACCCATTCGAACTGCCGACAAAATCATTGCTACCGCCCGCCGTGTTGACGAGAGCGCCTGCGGCAAACTGAAGAGGATAAGTTAAATCACCGCCTGGATTGGGAAGGCTCTCCAGCGCTGGTGCATTCAGATTCGTAGATGTATTAGGGTTTTCTGGGTTGATGAGAGGAGCTTCGCTGCTTATCTCAATGGTCTGCGCTGAGTGTGCGACCTTGAGTCTGAAATCGACAGTTTGCTTCTGGCCCAGGGCTGAGAGTACAGCGTCATTCTGCTGTGGCTCGAAGCCTTTGCCTTCCACCCTTACCGTGTAAGTACCGGGCGTCAGCTGCGGGAAGTTAAATCGGCCCGAATCATCCGTTGTGGCGCTTCGCTTCAGTCCAGTTTCGTTATTCGTGGCCGTCACCGTAGCTCGCGGCACTCCAGCGCTACTTGCATCGCTCACTTGACCTACGATCGCGCTGGTAGTTTCACCCTGGGAGAAAGCTGCCTTTGGCAAAAGAAAATGAAGCGATACGGCAAGAACAAATACCGATACAGTCGAACGCAGCATGGTCGCAGACCAAGTTCTATCCATCTGAATCGTTCGTATAGTTAACCTTACTTAATAAAGGTTATTAATGCAAGTGAATATCGATAAAGAAACAGTGGAACCCAATTGCGGATAGCGCAAACAAGGTGGCGCAGCTTTTCAAGCAAAGGTTTCAATGTTGCCGTCAGCCAATACCTTCAGCGGCAATTTGACGTGGTGCTGGCTTGCGGAGCGGAGTGCGCACATGGTGGAGCAGATTGACGGGGTTATCGAACGCGACGGCGAACTCTACCTGGTCGAGATAAAATGGTGGAGCGTTCCGTTAGAACCAGGTGAGTTGTCACACCATTTGGTTCGAGTGTCTAATCGAGGACACGCTCGGGGCATATTTATCTCCGCGTCGGCGCGCAGCCGGTTCCAAGGTGAAACGTTTGAACGTCTGTACTAAAACTGGAAGTACGGACAGGTCAGTTCAGCTGCCATTGAGAAGAAATTTGTAAGGAACGACCGCAGGCGCACCATTAGTTTCGGAACCTACCAGCTCGGCCAAATCCAAGTTGATGACCGGGATCCGAGAGAGTCGGGTGCAGAGTGTAAAACTTTCTCTCCGTAAGCTCGCGACTGACGCGTTCTGCACCCTTTAAAGACGGGAAGATCATTTGAGCTTCGAGGAATACAAGCGATGGAGAAGTAAAGAGTCGCCGCGGAAAAAACTCAAAAATGGGCGGGAGCGCACCCACTTTTTCGGCTTTCGCCGCCCAAAAAGTTTCCTGGGGTCGCTCCCGCCCTGCACGCTGGTCGCGTGACTTTTTTTTCCGCGGCGAGAGTTGAAGCAAACATCTTGTAATGCAGTTCGTATTACAACTTTGAGAGGAACTAGGAGGAAACACGAATGGCACTACTGAAAGCACCGTGCAAGAAACCAAAAACTACAACTCTTCAGGTTCGTCTGGAGGAGGAGTCAAATTGAAGCTTGAGAATTGCGCTGAGTTTATCGACGCAACCCCATCCTACGTCGTGTCCGAAGCGCTCAAACTCCTGTTTAGACGAGATGACGAGTTCAAACACTGGCTCGATCACCATCCTAGCAATGGCGACCATCAGAAGATCGAAGGAGGTCTGTTTACGAAGACAGCGTAGCAAACATGAAATCCCATCCAACCCCATTCGATGTGCGCGAGAATACAGCGTCCTCAAGACAGCATGCCTCACGCCTGACAGGAGTCATTGCCCCAAACTCGAATCGGCCGCAGCTGCAGTCCCCACAGACGCACCCATCTCCTACCCACCAGGAGCTTCCGGTAACAGATGTCGAAAAGCCACTGTACGCCGCGTCGGGCAGCTCGAGCGCCGACTTTCCCGTTGTCCAAGCGTATGTTCAAACCGCACTACGTGACTTGGTCTGAACAGGAGCGAATTGAGCAACACAGCCCTCAGTTCTTGCGCAACATTGTCGCATTCTTGCGGAGACCGCGGATCAACAAGCAACTTCTGTCCATGCGGAAGAATCAGGTGGCAGATCAACAGCCGAGCCAATGAGATGACCATTGACGAGGTGCCAGCAACCCCTGTTGACGGGGGTTATGGTACAGTTTTGGTACAGTGATGACGGAAAAGCGAAGGAATGGATTTCGGAGCGCGCGGAAATGCTTTAGAATGAGGGTGACTTTTACCGTGGGCGTGTAGCTCAGCTGGGAGAGCACCTGCTTTGCAAGCAGGGGGTCGCAGGTTCGAACCCTGTCACGTCCACCAACTTTTTCTGATTGCAAAACACTTACTGAATTCATCTCCAACCCCTCGTTTTTCGTGCGAACTGTGCACGAATGGGGTTATTGCACCGTGACAGTGCACATTGGAGCCGCCATCAGAGCGTCAGCGGCCGCAGGCGCTACCTCATTAGCTCGACGGTTGAGCTTTTCCAGGGCTTCGCGCCTAGGTTGGTCAGGGCGAATCCAGTTAAGAAAATATGACGGGCGATGGACAAAGTGGCCTGAACGTCGAACGTAGTAAGGACGTAGTATCAGTTGCGGCGAATGGCGACTGATTGCCCGGGTGTTGCTGACCTCGGCGGTAAGCGACGATAACGTCGTTGCTATATTAAGTACATCGAAAATGGTGAAAAGACCAATTCAGAATCTTCAGATGTTGATGTTAAGGGTGTGGACGAGTTCGCGCGGCGGCCATCGACGTTGCCGCGTGTAGGTGTGGATCTCCGTTGCTTTTCCACGGAAGAGCTGGCGAAATCTGTCGGCGCGGAGGTAGAAAGCTGGCTTTATCAGCTTGGCAATATCCTCAATCTCAAGCGGCTCACGCGCGTCATCGTGGCATATGACTACGAGGAAACGCTCGCTGGCATTGATCGGAGTGCTTCGGTGTCGCGGCCCCTGACCGCTACAAAACAACGGCATAGCGGTCGGAATCGCGATGACGCCGGCGGTGCCTCACGAGGGTGTGCAAGTGTGCCAATTTAAATTGTCTCACTGCGGGGTTCACTCAACCTGCGCGCCAACTGTGCACGAACTGTGCAAAATACGGCCGATTTGCGCCATCTTGCTTTTCCGCATTGTAAGCATCCACGATAACTTCGTTACGGATTCGGTCCTCGCGTTTGGAATCTCGTCTTGGTTTTGCCATCGCTTCAGCAAGTCCGCCGATGGACCGTTCACGAATGAACGTCAGATGACATCGTCGGCATGAGTTTCAGTAGCTTGCGAACGGCATTGAAGTCAGGCCGTATTCCCGGTTGATACACGCCCTCGTCGGCCCGCCGTTCCCAATCCAAGAGTAGCGACTCAACGATCTCTCTCCCGTCGGGGTCGCGAACCGCTTCCATCGGTGTCCGGCCACCGAGAATGGGAATCTTCTGATAAGCCCAGGCCTCGGTTTGTTTCTGAACCTCGTGGTGGACTTGCTTTCTCATCTCCGGATCATGAAGGATGTCGTCTACGGTCTCTTCATCCTTTGCCCGCATTTTGTCTTGTCTCGGGGATTTGGCAAGCATCTTGTCGGCCGTCTGAGCGACTGTCCTCTGGTGAGTCGCATTCGCACCAAGCCGTTTTGCAATTTCGTTTCGCAGCCGCTTGGCGCGCTTCTCGGAATTCACTTCAGCAATCAGAGAACTCTGCGATATCTTGATACTCCCGAGAATCGTGTTGTCCCAGCTCGAGATTTTCTTGTTCCCCTGCTTGAGCCAATCGAAGTCCACGGCACGGAGTTTTCCGGTCTCATCGAACTCCGCGTCAGCCAAGAGGTCTCGCTTGGATCGGCCCAGGGCCAGAGGCGCC
>Ga0209009_1000220_pt1 | contig 22827 bp, 23 predicted proteins | sample BlaSpr_A8_OM3_M2_FD_187979 | JGI IMG/M metagenome (GOLD analysis project Ga0209009, IMG submission 187979) | Forest soil microbial communities from Thunder Bay, Ontario, Canada - Black Spruce, Ontario site 2_A8_OM3_M2 (SPAdes) (version 2) | ecosystem: Environmental > Terrestrial > Soil > Boreal... | reverse complement strand
CCGGGTCGAACGTGACCACCGGTTGGATCAGCTGGCTGGCCGCCGACCTGGCCGTGCTCGCCGTCGCGCTCTGTGCCTACCTGGCCGCGACCTTCTTGATGGTCGAAACCGAGGGCGATCCGCCATTGCAAGCGGACTTCCGGCAGCGCGCCCTCGGCGCCGCCATCGTCTCGGGTGTGCTCGCCCTCATCGGGCTCGTCCTCGCCTGGCGCCAGGCTCCATTGTTGTGGTCCGAGCTCACCGGTCGGGGCATCTGGCTGTTGCTGATCGCGCTGATCAACGGTCCGATTGCCGCCTTCGCGGTCTGGCGCCGCACACCGCGAGTCGCACGGGTTGCGGTCGCGGCGCAGATCGTTTTCGTCCTGTGGGCGTGGGCCGTGGGCCAGTGGCCGGCACTGGTGCCCCCCGACTTCAGCATCCACGGAAGCGCCGCGCCAGACTCGACCTTGCTAGCGCTGACGATCACGATCGCCGCGGGGATGGTCGTGCTCGCGCCGTCACTCTGGCTCCTCTTTCGCGTGTTCAAGGGCCACAACCCCGCCGCCAATTGAAGTCGGCGGGGTATTAGGCCTTGGCTGCCGACCGCGGCAAATGCTCGTCCACCCAACTCCGTAGGGCGGGCGCCCCGAGCGCGCCGGTGACGCGGGCCGCCGGCTTCCCGTGGTCGAAGAGGATCAGCGTGGGGATGCCCCGGATGCCGAAGCGCTGCGACAGATTCGGCGCGTCGTCGGTATTGACCTTGACGAGCTTGATTTTGCCCGGCAGATCTTTGGCGATCTGCTCGACGACCGGCGAGACGACTCGGCACGGACCACACCAGGGCGCCCAGAAATCGACCAGCACCGGCAGCGTGCTTTGCTCGACGACTGCGGGGAAATCCGCCTCGCCGCTTTCGGTCAACCAGGGCAGGGTCGCGCCGCACGACCCGCAATGTGGCACGCCGCTCGCCGCCGGCTGCACCCGATTCGTCTTGCCGCAGTTCTTGCAACCGATCAACGCCGGATCGTCAGCCATCGCTCGTGAGGCTCACCGCCCGAAGCTGATCCACAGACGTCGCCGTGACCAGGACAGCCGCGATCCCGTCGTACGGGCCGAGCAAATCCTGCCGATGGATCACCAGCATCACCTGAACGCCATGAAGCCTCGCGATTTCGACTAATTCGTCGATGACGTTTTCGCCCGGCAGCAGCGGCTGGTTGTCGAACGGGCACGGCCCCGCCGTCAACGACAGGAAATGGTGGTTGCGACAGACGTAGCCCGCTCTCGCCAGCCGATCATCGAGGAAGAGTTGCCGCATCAAGAAGACGTTGGCGGCGTCGATCACCAACTCCAGCCCAGCGGCCAGGCGGCCGTGTCCCTGGTAAAAACCGAGCTCGCCGAGCGCTGCCTCCTCTTCCCTCTTTCGCTCGTCGGCCAATGCGCCCTCGAGCGCCGCTCGCCGCTGATCGGGGCTCGCATCGGGGGCCAACCGCAATCGCGCGACCAGCCGCTGCTGCAGCGCCTTGGGAAGATACTCTTCTAATTCGTTGACGATCCGCTCCTCGCCGATGAGCGCGATTCCGTTCGCACCCTGCTCCCGAAAGAGCCGGTCGGCAAGCTGCGCCGAGGCCTTGAGGTGCCATTGCCGGTGGGTCAGTCGGCGGCGCTGTACGTTGTCCGGCTGGGAGGCATCGACGCTTTCATTCGGGGCAAACGCTTTGATGGCGCCGATCGGCTCTTCGTAGCCGAGCTCATAAGCCGACACCGCGGTCCGCTCTTTCGAGATCTCGACCACCAGCACCCGCCGCTGCTCTTCCAGGATCGCCTCGAGCGGCTGAATGTAAGGATCGAGGTCGATCGTCAACGAGTCCGCGACCCTCACCGGAAGCGCCATCACCCGGTTGAGACCAGCACCTTGCTTGAAGATGACAATGGCGCGGGCTCCTTGCGGCTCGAATCCCTCCAGGAAGGCGCGCACGTCGGCGAGGTCCTCGGGGACACGCAGGCGCTGGGCGTGCGGCAGCGATTCGATGTACGGTTTGCGGGCTTCAAGCTCCCCGTGGCGGAGGCTGTCGAAGACGGTGAGGAACAGCGGATGGTCGCGAACCAGCCGCTCGCCCGAGAAGTTCAGGTAGAGGGTGACGACCGGACCCTCATCGTGCTCGCGGGCTATGTGGCGTAACTCGTCGCGACTGATGAACGGTCTCGCGGCAAACGCCGCCGTCAGGTTGTCGCCGCCGGGGATCTGTTCTCCGGCGCGGATCAAGGCGCTCGTCGTACGCGTTCCCCTGACGCGGCGCTCTCGTTCCTCGATCGTCTCCCACGTGGTTGCCATCCTCTCGATCATATTCCCCTCCCCCACTTTGGGTAGGCGCGGTGGGGGCATTGACTGGTGCATAAAGCGACGAGCTCGGTCTGCCGCAAGGCACGCAGATCGATGACCCCGCAAGCAGAGAGCGGCGCCAGGCTGAAGAGGAGATCCTCGAGACCCCGGCCGCACCCTGAGGTGTGACGTCGGACTGGGTCAGGCCGAGCAGATTACGTCCAGTCGCGCCAGGAGCGAGCCATTGCCGTCCGCGCATCCGCAAAACGGGCGCGCAGCACGGCTAGCGCCGCCGCCCCGCCTAGGAGAAGGATGGCGACCAGGCCGAAGACGATGAAGAGCGGTACCTCCTGGATCAGGATGACGAGCGCCCGCAGACTCGCCAGCGCCGCTCCTGCACCGCCTGCCAGGACCAGCACCCGGCTGCGGGTCGCGATTCCGACGAGCAGCGCCGCGATCGACTCGACGAGCAGGATGCCGGTGTACAGCGAGACGGACAGGGTTGCATCCAGTGTCTGGATGGCGGTCATCCCCAGGAGCGTGCCAGCTCCGCAGCCAATCAGGGCATTGGCATTCGACGACTGCGCCGTCTTGAACCGTCGGTCAACTTGAAGCATGAGCCCGCTAGCCACCAGCGCCAGTCCCGGTGCGGCCACATACCACTGCGGGTTGTCCGCCGCGAGATAGCGCGCGATCCAGTAACTGCCGACCGACGCCGTGATCACCGCCAGGTACTCGAACGCAGGCATCTTGTTGAGGCGCGCATCGACCGCCAGCATCAGGGCCAGTGCCCAGGTGGCAGCGAGGGCGGCAAAGGTCCCGGCATAACCGTTCGACGAGAAGTCCGGAAAGTCAAAGCAGGCAACCGCCGTACAGGCCATGAGGACCAGCCCGCTGTTTCGATGCATGCGCGCCCATTGGGAACGATCGGCGCCGGTCCAGAGAAAGGTCGCGGAGTAAATGGCCCAGGCCAGCATCGTGAAGAGCAATGGATACCAGTGGGGCGCGGCCGATGCGCCCTGCAACAGCCTTAGCAGGCCAGCCGCGGCAGCGATAGTCGCGACGGGAACGCCGTATCTGACGCGCTCGAGGGCGGTTGCCACGTAGATGGCGGCGGCATAAGCCAGTAACGCCAGGCCGAGGAGGGTGGTTTCCTCCTGGCCGAGGCCGAGGCCGACGACTCCCACCGACACTGCGCCCGCCCAGGCATAGATCGGCAGCCGCCAGCATCGGTCGGCGACCGCGCGACGGAGCGCAACGGCGATCGCCACATACAGAACGGGCAGCGGGCTGAAGAGCAGGACCAGCGTGCTGGGGCCGGGATTGGGCAGCGGCGGGATGACGACCTTGAGCAGCCAGTACCAGCCGTAGGTAAAGAACGCCCCCGCCAGGTAGAGCCACTCCGGTCGCCTGCCATCGACGGCCATGAAGACGCCCATCGCGGCTGCTGCAAGCAAGATGACGGCGCGCAGCCACTCCTGCTCGATCGGGATGGTGGCCGCAATCACAGCTTGGACCGCGGCTGTCACATAGAAGAAGGTATGCATCCGGCTGCCACGGTAAAAGCGGGCGACCACTGCCTTGCCGATCGCCAGCACCAGGAGCTCGATCGCGAGCGCGCTGACCGGTAACGCCAGCGCCTGGTTTAGCGTGATGGTGGTCAGCGTGACGCCGATCGCGACCGTCCATTGCATCGCGCGCTGACCAGAGAGCCAGCAGTAGAGGGCGTAGCCAACGGTGACCACGCCCAGCGTGGTTCCGAGATACCAAAACGGTTGGGGCGGAATTCCAACGAACGCGGAGCTCCGCAGTAGCGGGACGCTGGCCCAGGCCAGCGCGATCAGCGCGACCGCGTGCACGAACGGCTCGGCCCAGCGCGCGTAGGCCTTGCCGGTCGACCCGAGACGATTGGCTCGAAACGCCACCACACTGAAGAGGCCCACCAACGGCGTCACCGCCAGTCCGCTCCAGTCGCGCAGCTCCAGCGCGTTGACGCCCGCGATCCACGCGCCGACCAGCATGCCGAGACTAAGAGCGGGCGACAGCCCGTCGCCGCGCAGCCTGGCATCGAGGCCATAGAGCAGCGCGATTACGGCCAGCGTCGCCGCGGTTGGATACCAGACCGATCCGATGGAGAGATCAGTGGAGGTGCCCGTCGCATAGATCGCCCAGGCCGCGGCGATGCCGGCCGCCCCGGTGATCAGCGCTTCTGGTTCGGACGCAAAGAGATTGCGGATCACTGGACGCCGCGACGCCACGACGATGTAGAAGGCCATCACCGGCGTAAACGCGAGGCCGCGCCACGGCCAGATCTCTACGCCATTGAGGAGGCACAGCCAGGCCAGGCCAAGCGCCACCATGGCAGCAAGGCCGCCGTACCGCCTTGCCGACAGGGTCGCGTACCAGGCATAAAGGAAGGCGACTACCGATAACGAAGCCGCGCCAAGGACCCAGGCCTGGCTGAGCGATCCGCTGAGGACGGTGCCGGCTGAATAGATGGTCCAGCCGAGCGCCAGCACGGCTGCGCCGTGGATGAAGGCCTCGCCATGGGTCGCGAACACGACATCGACGCCCGGGATCCGGCGCGACCGATAGGTCGCGAGGACATAGACGGCGATCAGCGGCGTCAGCAGTAACCCGGTTAGGGGCTCGAGGTTGACAAGCTGCAGCGCTGCCACCCAGGTCGCTCCGAATAGGGCCATCGCGGCGAGACCGCCCAACGCGTTGCGGGCCATGATCGCGTACGCGATATAGACGATCGTCAACTCAGCCGCGTTCACCGTCAGCACCGTCCAGTCGATCCCCTCGGCGGCAACGAAGCCGAGCGTCCAGGTGACCACGGCCGCCGCGGCGAGGTGGAGAGCGATATGGGCGAATCGGCTGAAGACAGCATGAAAACTCTTCAATCCCACCGAGCCGTACGAGATCACCAGGTAGATCGCGACCATGGGGATCAGGAGCGTGCCTCTCCATCGGCCGGCGTTGACGAGGTCGACGCCCGCCCCCCAGGCGATCGCCATCGCGAACAGGCTGAGCGCCGCATAGCCCTCGGACTCCAGGGAGACCGCCAGCGCGCCGTACAGCAATGCGCAGGCCGCGCCGCCAATCATGATGGTGAGATCGCGCGACAGGCCATGCTGCTCCAGCACCAGGAAGACCCAGGCGGCCGCGATCGTCAGCGGCACCATCAAGGCCGCAATCGCGATGTAGGTCCGACCCACGAGCCGCATCATGGGCAGCCGGAAGCAGAGCCAGCCGGCAAGGCCGAAGATCAGGTTGAGGACGAGGACACCGACGAATCGCGCCGTGCTGTCGACCGCGGTGAAGGCGGAGAGCTCGAAGAGCAAGGTCGCCACGATCAGGAGGAAGGCGCCGATGTAGGACAGGATCAGGATGCTTCGCTCGGCAAGAAACTCCCGCAACCCGACCCTCGGAGAAGGTCCCTTCCCCCCTTGCGGGACCGTATCCCCTCCCCCGCTCGCGGGGGAGGTTGGGGTGGGAGCCGATATCTCCTTCACCCCTTGCGGGGAAAGGTCGGGGTGGGGGGTTGCGAGCTGGTGCGCCGCCGCGATGACGCGTTCGGCGGCGTCGAGCCTTGTGTGATAGTGGCTCCGCAGCACGGCGATTGCCCCCTCAGTCAGGTCGCCCTCGGGCTTGAGCCTCGCAAGCTCCTCGCTCAGGATGAACTTGAGGCGCTGGGCTTCCTCGACCACCAGCCGCAGCGCCGTCGGACTAAGGCGGCCGTTCTGCTGCACGGCAGCCGCGCGCTCGACGAGATAGGCGCCGCCCTCACCCACAACGCGGTCCCAGTCCAGGCCCATGTATCCCTACTAACGCCGTAACGCCGCAAAAGGGTCAGGCTGGCGGCGGCGCGAACCCGACCGCCTGCTGGTGAACCGGCTCGCGAGCCCCCACGCCGACCAGGAGGGCGAGGGCTAGCGCGATGGCGCCCGCAAGCGCTAGTCCCGCCTGGACGCCGGCCGCCGATGCGACGAAGCCGCCGATCAACGGCCCGAAGCCAAAGCCGAGCGCGATCGCGCTCGACCCGACGCCGAAGATCGTCGCCTGGATAATGCGCGGAGTCTCGAGACCGATCATGGCCCCAAACGCCGGGATCAAGGAGCCCGTCACGAAGCTGCTGATGACGAAGGTGGCGATCAGCAGCGTGGGCGTGCCCGCCGCGGCCGTACCCAGCAAGGTGAGGCCCATCAGGCTGGCAGCCACGGTCGTGATCGTGCGGTAGTTGGTGCGGCGCAGCAGCCGCGAATAAGTGACCGCCGCCAGCGCCGTTGCAATCCCGGCGACCGCGAAGGTGATGCCGGTCAGCGATTGCGCCTGCTTCGCCGAGGTCAAGTCCAGCAGGCGCAGGACCACGAGCTGCTGGGCCGCGCTGAAGCTGGTCTGTTGCAACCCTTGCGCCACCATCAGCACCGCGAGCGCCTTCACCGTTCCCGGTCGCGCCGCGCGCAGCACCTCCATCGTGGGTGGGGCCGCCGTACGAACCACCCGACCCCGGTTCTCACGGACGAACAACACGACCGGCACCGCGGCGAGCAACAGCAGGAACCCGCCGGCAAGGAAAATCGTCCGCAATCCGAGTAAGCTCGCCGCCGCCGCGCCGGCCGCGGGCCCGCCGGCACTGCCGAGCGAAATGGCGGAGTTCAAAATGCCGAGCGCCCAGGCGAGGTGCTCGCTGGGTGTTTCGGTCGCCACCAGTGCGGTCGCGGCCGCGACCGTCCCCGAACTCGCGCCCTGAAGGCCACGCAACACCGTCAGTTGCAACGCCGATTGGGTGAGCCCCATCAGCCCGACCGAGATCCCGCCACCGATCATGGCGCGGACCAGCATGGGCTTGCGGCCGTAGCGATCGGCGAGCCTCCCCCAGATCGGGCTGGTCAGCGCCAGCGCGAAGCCGGTGGCGCTGGCCGTGATGCCGGTCCAGAAAGCCAGCTGCGACCCGCTCGGGATGTGCAGCTCGCGGTGAAGAAAGAGGGGCAAGAATGGGAAGGCAAACGAGAACCCCAGGATGGCGGTGAACTCGGCCAGCCAGAGGGCGGCCAGGTTGCGACGCCAATCCACGGGCACATAGTAAGGATGCCGTAAGCCGGGATCGGGACGCCTTCCCCTATTGCCATCTGTAACTTTCTGCGCGCCTCCGGTGTTTCTGACGTAGGGGGCTTACCCCGGAGGAAGGGAAGGCATGAATCGAGCAGTCGTTCAGGCTGGCGCCGGCGTTGTGGTGTTCGTGATGCTCGCGGCGGCAAGCTTTTTCCTGACGAACGCGCTCTTCAAGGTGACGGCATCGGACCGACCGACGGTGACGTTCTCCGTCGTTAGCACGTCGCCGACGACCACGCCCTAATTCGCCTCCCCCTAAGTGGGTGGGCAGGGTGGGGAACTACTCGTCGAGCGCGGGGTGGGGCGTCAGTCGTCGATAGACGTCAGCGACCAAAACGTCTGGGGGCGTTCCCTCGGGAATCCTGATGACTTGCGCCGCCTGGCCGGGGTAAGCGAGCGCAGCCAGGTTGCAGAGGATGATGAGGTCGGCCTCCGAAGTCGAGGTGCCCAGGGCGTCAACGAAATTGGCCGCCCGAGTGACTTCGTAACCCACGAACTCGAGCACCCGACCGTAGATCTCGCTGGCCTTCGAGTCATCAGCGATCAGGAGAACTCGGGCCGCTGGACTGCTTACCGTCATCGTGGTGCCATCATCCTTTCTATACCGGCCCTACTGGCTAGGTCATTCGGCCCACTTTGGGAGTCCGTTCAGCCTCACAAGAACGGGTGTTTGCGAACGCAATTTCCGGGTTGTCCCGCAAAAAAACCCGCAATAAAATTCGCAATACAAGCCGGGCCAGAAGTCGAGGAAGGTTTCGAGTCCTCCTAGAGGGACGAGGCCGACAACGGCAGCGCTGCCGCACCGCCGTGTATCCGCCTCGCCGTCGCCACGCTGACGAACTGGTGGGTTGCATGACCAATCCCCCTCGGACGTGCAACCCATCCCTCTACTCGCAACGAGCCACCACGGCCGCCCTCGCTGCTAGGCAAAGCTGGGTGCTGGCACGACTGGATGGATCGCAGAACTGCCCCAAAAAGAGGTCGGCTGGCAGGTTATCGGCTGCGTAGCGTAGCGTCACAATACGGAACATGAGTCGGCTCGTCGCGGAGGCCAAGAGGGTGAACAGGGCGCAAGGAGAGCGGACTTACGGCTGGTTCTGGTTGGTGCAGGTCGCGGCGGCCGTCGAAACCGGCCTGCTGTTTGCGGCTGGCGCATACCTTCGCGACGCCGAGGCCCTCACCCTGGCGTTCGTCGTCCTGCTGACGCTGGGCTGGATCTTCTTCCGGCCGGGGCGGATCGTGCCAGTCGTCGTCCGCAGCCTGGTCTTTGCCGACGTCGCGATCTGGATGGTCCCGGCAGCGATCACCAACGCGGTCAACCACAGTTCGCTCGGATCGATCCTACTGCCGGGGACCCTCGGCACCACGGCGATCGTTGGGTTGCTGGCGGCGGCGGCGTTCCTGATCTCTCGGGGCAACCAGGCAGCAGGGAGGCGAGTGGCCCGTGTCGTCGCCGCGCTCGCGCTGGCCGTAATCCTGGTCGTGGCCGGGGTTGCCGCGGCGACTGCTTCGAGCACCACCGTGACTAGCAAGGCGATCGTCATCTCCGCGACGAACGCGCGCTTCTCGGCGACCACGCTCACGGCGGATCACGGTACCGTTACCGTCGACTTCACGAACAACGATCTCTTCTGGCACACCTTTACCGTGCCCGCGTTGGGCGTCGACATCCGCACCCCGGTCAAGGGCCACTCTCAGGTGAGCTTCAATGCCGCGCCGGGGAGCTACGAGTTCTTCTGCGCCATCCCCGGCCACAAACAGATCGGGATGCGAGGCACGCTCGTCATCAACTAATCAGGCGGGACCGCGGGTCGACTGGCCGACTTCGATCAGGTGGCCATCAGGATCGCGGATGTAGGCGCGGATCTCGGCGGTATGGACCTTCGGCTCGGTGAGAAACTTCGCACCCTTGGCCGACCATTCCTGGTAAACCTTTTGGATATCGGCGACCCGGATGTTCATGAACGCGCTCGTGCGGTTCGGGTCAGGCGGTGTCGTCAAGGTGACGGTCGGCTTGTCGTCGGTCGGACCACCGCCCTCATTGAGGATCAGCCAGGTGTTGGCGACCTTCATGATCACCGGGTCGCGTTCGATCAGCACCGTGCCGTTGAAGATCTTCTTATAGAACTCGCGGGAACGATCCTGGTCCGAGACCACCAGGAAGTGAGTGATGACGAAGCCTTCTTTTGGCGCCGGAAAGTCATCTGGGTTCATGTCGGGTCCCTCCTTTGCTGACGTGATCGAGTATATGGTGGCCCCCGCCCTGCCCTCCCCCGCGAGCGGGGGAGGGTGAAATGTAGGATGCGAACGGGCGCCATGCGCAAGCTGAAGGAGGAGCGCGAAAGCGAGTTTGTCCGCTCACTGGGCCGCGGCCTGGCGGTCATCCGGGCGTTCAGCCGCGAGAGTCCGATGCTCACCCTCAGCGAGGTCAGTCAAAAGACCGGCCTCACCCGGGCGGCGTCCCGGCGGTATCTGCTGACGCTCCAGGACCTGGGCTACGTCGGCAGCAACGGGCGACACTTCATGCTTCGCCCGCAGGTGCTGACCCTCGGATACGCCTACCTGTCATCCCTCGACGTCGGTGAGATCGCCCAGCGTCACATGGAGGCGCTGGTCGAGAAGGTCCACGAGTCCTGCTCCGCCTCCGTGCTCGACGGGACCGACATCGTCTATGTGGCGCGCGTCCCGACGCGAAGGATCATGACGATCGCCCTGGCTGTTGGGACCCGGCTGCCGGCGCATGCCACCTCGATGGGCCGCGTCCTCCTGTCGGAACTCTCGGAGGTCGACCTACGTCGGTACTTCGACTCCGTCACGCTGAACCGGCTCACCCCCAGGACTGTCGTCGAACCAAACAAACTGCGAACGATCTTGCAAGAGATCCACCGCCAGGGCTGGGCGCTGGTCGACCAGGAGTTGGAGGACGGCGTGCGGTCGGTGGCCGTCCCCATCCGCCGCGGTTCGCGCGACGCGACCCAGGCCGCCATCAATGTCTCGGCGCACGCGGCCCGCGTGAGCGTCGAGCGCCTGCGCGACGAGTTTCTGCCGTTGCTTCAGGAAACGGCGGCGCAGATCGCGACGGACCTGGCGCTCCGCTAAGGCGTCGGGTCGCCGGCCGGACGCGACGGGTCATAGCGGCCGCCCCAGGCCTCTGGTGGGTCGGGCGACTTCGATCGTGGTGATCCCGGCGTCAAGGCCTGTGGGTTGCCGACCACCATCGAGGTGAGCTGGGCGATCACATCCTGAATATCCGGCACATTCGGCAGGATGCACAAAAGGTCGGTGACGCCCGCATGGGCTAGTTCGATCACGCGCTCCTGGCACTGCTCGAGGCGCCCGATGACGCTGGCCGGCACACGCTGACCGAGCTGACGGAACGACGGCTCGGCTTCCGCCCGCGCCAGCGCCTCGGCGGAGGTGCGCCCGATCGAGACCGGGAGCTCGACTGCGACGCCAAGGGTGCCGGGGTCCCGCCCAACCGCGCCGCATGCCTTTTTGACTTCGGCGACCGCGAGCGCCGCATCGGTCATCGCACCGGCGGGAATCAGGACGTTGTCCGCAAGCCCGGCCGCGACCCGTGCCTCGCGCGGCGTGGCTGCCTCAACTGACATGGTCGGAGCCTGATCAGGATCCGATACGCGCAACAGGTCGCGAAGCTCGCGAACATAGCCTTCCAGGCTCTCCGCCCGTGAGCTGATTCCCAGCTCCAGGCGCCCCTCGATGGTCTCGTTGAGGGTGCGCGCCAAGCCGGCGACTGCATTCGGCGTCCGCTCGCTCGTCATGAGCACCGCCCCCAAGCGGGCCCGGCGGCATTCAGCGGCGGCGACCGTCAGGGATTCCCAGTCCTCACGGACCCAGAGGATGTCGATCCCCGCGCGGTCACACATGCTCGCGATCTGGGCCAAACGTTTCGGGTCATTTCGGGTGTCGAGGACGATCCCAAGACGAACGAGGCGCCCCGGCGGTGGGACCGTAGGCCGGAACTCGGGCCTGCCTAAGATGTTCGTCAGGACGACCAGTGTACACAGAGCGAATCCTCGATCTTGTCCGCCGCCTACGAATCGCCGGGGTCCCCGTCTCCATGGTGGAGGCGATCGACGCCATGCAGGCCCTCCGCCAGGTCGATCTCGCCGACCGTTCGCAGTTCCGCTCCGCGCTGTCGACCACGCTCGTCAAGCGGGCGGATCATGAAGCCGCCTTCGAGGCGCTCTTCGACATTTGCTTCGGACTGCGCCGGCCGATGGGCGAGGCGACCGCGGATGCGGCGACAGATGGCGGGGTCTCGGCGATCACGACATCGCTCGACCGACTGGAGCCGAGTGATGCCAGCGAGGATGATTCCACCGCGCTGCTCAAACGGCTCCTCGAGGCCTTGCAGCGCAACGACCAGGCGGAGCTGCGAGCACTCGCGGCCATGGCGGTGGAACTGCACGCCGGGATCAATCTCGATCGCACGGCGACCCGCCGCTACTACCTCTACCGGGTGCTTCGGCAGCTCGATATCGCCAACCTGATGGCCCGGGGTGCGCGCGGCGAAGGCGAGCCTGACAGCCCCTTCGACGGACGGCTGGCGCGCGACGAGGAAGACCGCCGGATCGACGATTTTCGCAAACTCCTCGCGGAGGCGATCCGACATCGGCTCAGCCAGGTCAAGGGCGTCAACGACGCCGCCACCGGCTATGACACGGGCCTGCTGGAGGATGTCGACTTCCTCGGCGCCTCCCCGTCCCAGCTCAACGCGATGAGGGAAGCGATCCGGCCGCTGGCGCGCAAGCTTGCGAGTCGCGGAGCCCGGCAACGCCGGCTGCGACGCCGCGGCCAGCTCGACGTCCGCCGGACGATGCGCCGTTCGCTGGGTTCCGGGGGCGTGCCGCTCGAGCCCGCCTTTCGCTTTCCACGGAGCTCGCGCCCGGAGCTTTTTCTACTGTGCGACGTGTCGGGCTCGGTCGCGGAATTTGCCACCTTCACGCTCTCGCTCCTCTACGCGATGAACCAGGAGTTTTCCCGCATACGGTCCTTCGCGTTCGTCGACGGGGTCGACGAGGTCACGAGCGAGTTCGAGCATGCCGGAATCCTTCGGCCGGCCCACCTGATCGCCCGCAAGAACCTCATCTGGGCCGACGGCCACAGCGACTACGGCAACGTGCTGACCCGCTTCTTGAGTCTGTGGGGATGGGCGGCGCTCGGACCGAAGGCGACGGTCGTCATCACGGGCGACGCCCGCAATAATTACCGAGAGCCGCAGGTCGAGGCCTTACGCGGCATCAAGGAGCGAGCCCGCCGTGTCTTCTGGCTGAACCCCGAGCCGCGCGCCAGATGGAACACGACCGACTCGATCGTGGACCGCTACACGCCGTACTGTGACGCGGTCGTCGAGGCGCGCAACCTGCGTCAGCTCGGCGACTTCGTCATGGGTATGCTTTAGGGAAGAGCTTATGAAAGGGTCATTTACCGCCGAGAAGCGCATCACGATCAACGCGTCGGTCGACGCGGTCTGGGACGCGCTCACCAAGCCCGAACTGGTCAAGAAGTACCTGCACGGAACCAACATGAAGACCGATTGGAAGGTGGGCAGCCCCATTACCTGGTCGGGCGAGTGGAAGGGCAAACCCTACGAGGACAAGGGGAAGGTTCTGGAAGTCCAGCCGAAGACGCTGCTGAAGAATACCCACTGGAGCCCGATGGGTGGCAGTGAAGACAAGCCCGAGAACTACCACACCGTCACCTACATCCTCGCCGAGCAGAATGGCCAGACCCTCCTGACGCTCAAGCAGGACAACAACGCCACCCAGGAAGAGGCGGACAAGATGGCGGAAAACAACTGGGGCCCGGTCCTCGAAGGCCTGAAGGCGGTCGTCGAAAAAAAGTAAAGGCCGCCCGGTTACTGACGCGCGGCGAGTTCAGCGGTGGCCTTCTCGATGTCCTGCTGGTACTTCAGCAGCAGTGGAAGCGTCTCCTGCGTGATCCGGGCGTCGACCCGCTGGACGTTGAGCAGCATCAGGGTTCGCGCCCAGTCGAGTGTTTCGGAGATCGAGGGATGCTTCTTCAGGTCGAGGCCGCGGATCGTCCGCACCACCCGAGCCACCTGCTCGGCGAGTGCGCCGTCGATCTCCGGGACACGAGCGCGAATGATGGCGGTCTCGCGCTCGAGGTCGGGATAATCCAGGTGAAGGAACAGGCAGCGGCGCTTGAGCGCTTCGGACAGCTCCCGCGTGTTGTTCGACGTCAGAACGACGAATGGATGGCGCGTGGCTTCGATCGTCCCCAGCTCGGGGACGGAGACCTGCCAGTCGGAGAGCACCTCCAGGAGGAGCGCCTCGGTCTCGACCTCGACGCGATCGACCTCATCGATCAGGAGCACGACCGGATCGGCTGACCGGATGGCGGTGAGCAGTGGCCGCGCCAGAAGGAAGTCCTCGGTGAAGATGTCGTGCTCGACCGCGTTCCAGTCGACCTGGCCGGCATCGGCCTGGATACGGAGCAGCTGCTTCTTGTAATTCCACTCGTAGAGCACCTTCGCCTCGTCGATGCCTTCGTAGCACTGGAGCCGGATCAACCGGTCGCCGGTGACGGCCGCCATCGCCTTCGCCAGCTCGGTCTTCCCCACCCCGGCCGGACCTTCGCAGAGGACGGGTTTGTCGAGGCGGTCCGCCAGGTAGATGATCGTCGCCAGGTGGTCGTCGGCCAGGTAGCTGACCGCCCGGAGCTTCTCCTTGACCTCGGCGGCCGAGGCAAAGCGCGGCTTCTTCTCGGTCACGCCTGCACCGCCGTTGACGCCGGATCGCGAACCGGTCGGCGCCCGGCGTAGGCGTCGCCGAGCAGCGCGAGCACGCTCTCGGCGGTGACCGGGCGCGGATTCGCCGGTGGCGGCTCCGCGGCGAGGTGTGCGGCCTCCGCCAGCTTCTCCTCCGGCATGCCGAGCGCCTTCAGGCTGGTCGGGGCGCCCAAGCGCTCCGCCAGGTCGAAGAACGCGATCGCGGCGTCATCCGCGCCCAGCGCTGCGGCCACCCGCGCGATCGCGTCTGGCGCGGCGCCCGTGTTATAGCGGACCGCGTGCGGCAGAATAACGGCGTTCACGCTTCCGTGTCCGAGTCCATAGGTGCCGCCGAGCACATGACAGATGCGATGATGCACCCCCATCCCCGCCGCCCCCTGCACGACGCCGGCGAGATAGGCGCCATAGAGTGCTTCGGTCCGAGCCTCGATGTCCGCTGGGTCATGCGCCAGCATGGGCAGCGCCTGGCTCAACACCCGGATCGCTTCCTCGGCCAGCGCCGACAGCATGGGGTTGGCTCCCGTCGCGTACATTCCCTCGACGGCGTGGGCCATGGCGTTCATGCCACTGCCGGCGGTGACAGCCACGGGGAGCGTGGTCGTTAGTGCCGGATCGTAGATCACGACCCGGGGCAGCACGCGCAGATCGCGCCCGGTTGCCTTGCGGCCCTCGCTGGTGAGGCCGTAAATCGGCGTCATCTCGGATCCAGCGTACGTGGTCGGCACGGCAATGATGGGCATGCCCTGCTCGAGGGCGATCGCCTTGGCCAGCCCGGTGGCCGATCCGCCACCGATCGCGAGCAAGGCATCGGCCGACAGTTCCCGAGCGCGGCGCCGCCCTGCCTCCGCCACGTCGAGAGGTACGTGCAGCGTCACTTCGTCGATGACGCCGGCCGATCGCGTCCCGAGCGCGCTCGACACCCGGCTTGCGATGGCGCGCTCGGAGCGGCCGTGAATCGTGAGCACGCGGATCACCTGGAGTCGATCGATCTCGGGTACGACCTGGCCGATTGCACCAACGCCAAAGATCACGCGGCTCGGCAGCGCGTCGTAAGTAAATCTCATCCGCGCGCACCGCTCAGCGCCCGGAGTGCCTCCAGCTCGTCGGCCTTCGGCGGTGGCGACACCGCCACGTCGGGGGCAACGCGTAGCGCCCACCCGGTTGCCGCCTTGACCTCATCGACGCTCACACCCGGGTGGAGGCAGGTCAGGGTCAACTCACGCGTCGCCGGATCCGGACGGAGAATCCCCAGGTCGGTAATGACCACCGAGGTCCGCTCCCCGACCGATGTAAGGAAGTCCAGCTTCTCGACGAAAGTGCGCCGGCTCTGGCGAACGATGACGATGACCTCTTTCGAGGAGCGCGCGATTTCGGGGGCACCGCCGGCGCCCGGGAGGCGGACCGTCGGGCGCTCGTAGCGTCCGATCGCGGTGCTGTTCAGATTGCCCCGCGGATCGATTTGCGCCGCACTGAGGAAGCCGACGTCGATGCGGCCGCCCTGCAGCCAGTAGTTGAAGATCTCGGGGAGCGAGACCACGGCATCGGCTGTCTCCGCCAACTCACCATCGCCGATTGAGAGCGGCAGCCGCGATGGCTTCGCGCCGATCGCCCCGGATTCGTAGATCAGTACACACTCCGGCGCGTGGGTGGCCCGGGCCAGGTTGGCGGCGGCGCTGGGCAGGCCGATACCGACAAAGCAGACCATGCGATTGCGGAGCTGGCGGGCGGCCGCCACCGTCATCATCTCGTCCGACGAATAGTCACGCCGCCCGTCTGGCATCAGCGTTGTGGGGTTACCGTCCTTTGAGCCACGGATAGCGGGCGGTGTCCGCGCCGGCATAGTCCGGGTCGAGGTAGATGAACACGCGCTGGATCTTGAAATCCCGAATCTCGAAGACGTCGCACCACCGACCCGCATGGGTGACGCCCGCCCGCCATTCGACGTCGGCGGCGGTGGTCCCGACGCTGGTTCCCTCGACGACGACCAGGTCGCCTTGCTGGACGTAGTTGAAGTACGCGTAGTCGTGCTTGATCGCCTTGAGGATCGACCCCAGGTCTTTGAAGAGTTGCTCGTACTCACGCCGGCCATTCGCCAATCCCCACTTCGGGAAATAAACCTGCGCGTTGTCGTCCAGGAGGTCGAAGAACGCCTCACCCCGGTCGAGGCGCTTGAGGTACTCGAGCGCGATGTGTTTGCGCTGCTCGTCCGTCATCGGCCGGATCTCTTCGGTTGCCAGTCGTCTCTCCGCGATTGCCATACCCGTCCTCCTCTGCCCGGTTGATTACCTGACAGGCTCGAGCGCCAGGCTCGCCCGATACTGTCCGAAATCCGCCGTCTCCAGCACATGGCGCGTCATCCACTGCTGAAAGCGGTCCCGGTCGCGGCTGATCGCATCCCAGGCTTCGTAGAAGGGATTGTCACGCACCGAGTAGCCGTGACTGTAGGAGGGGTGCGATCCGCCCGGCACCTGCGCGACCGCGGTCACCACCCATGACGGGAGGATGACGCCGTTGAGACCGCCGTCGAAGCGATCGACGATCTCTTCCACCGTGACGATGACGCGACGGGCCGACAGCGCCGCCTCTTTCTGGATGCCGATCAGTCCCCACATTCGGACGTTGCCCTTGCGGTCGGCCTGCTGCGCATGAATCACGGTGACATCCGGTCGCAGCGCGGGGAGCGCACTCAGCTCCTCGCCGGTGAACGGGCAGGTGATCGCTTTCACCGTTTTCGTCACCTTCGACAGGTCCGTGCCGAGGTAGCCGCGCAGCACCGCAAACGGCAGCCCAGCGGCACCGGCTAAGTATCGGTTCGTCATGCCGGCGTGGCTATGCTCTTCGAGCTCGAGGGGATGCGGCCATTCGTGCTCGACCGCGTCGCGAAACCGGTGCAGCGATCCAACCCCCGGGTTGCCACCCCAGCTGAAGACCAGTTTTTGCGCGCACCCCATCCCGATCAGCTGGTCATAGACGAGGTCGGGCGTGAGTCGCACCAACGTCAGATTGCGCCGGCCCTGCCGGATGATCTCGTGCCCGGCGGCGAAGGGGATGAGGTGGGTGAAGCCTTCGAGCGCGACCGTATCGCCGTCGTGGACGAGCGATTGGATCGCCTCGCGTAAGCTCGTCAGCTCCGCCATGCCGCGCTACCGTTTCTCCGGTGGACGCGGATACCAGATGGGCAGCTCCGCATCGACGTTGACCCAGACCGACTTGGGCGAGGTGTATTCGTGCATGGCGTCGAAGCCCATCTCGCGCCCGTACCCCGAGCCGCGGACACCGCCGAAGGGCGAGCCGGGGCTGACGCGCTTGTAGCAATTGATCCAGACCATCCCGGACTGGAACGCTTGCGCCACGCGGTGGGCCCGCTGCAGATCATTCGTCCACAGTCCAGCGCCGAGCCCGTACTCGGTGCCGTTCGCCAGCTGAATCGCCTCCTCGTCGTCCTTAAAGGTGGTGACGGCCACAAACGGACCGAACACCTCCTCGATGCAGACGCGGTCCCCTGCCCTGGCTTTCACGACAGTGGGCTCGACGTAGTAGCCCTTCGCCAGGGCCGGATCGTCGGGCGCCTTTCCCCCGATCAGCACCTGGCCGCCCTCATCGCGCGCGATGCCAACGTAGCTCAGCACCTTGTCGCGGTGACTGGCTGAGGTCAGCGGTCCCATCTCGGTCGTCTCGTCGAGCGGGTCGCCGAGGCGGATCGATCGACTCAGAGCCACAAAGCGGCGGAGGAATTCGTCCGCGATGCCTTCCTGGAGCAGCAGGCGCGAGCCGGCGATACAGGCCTGGCCCTGGTTGTGGAAAATCGCGAACGCCGAGCCGTTGACAGCCTCGTCGATATCGGCGTCGTTGAAAACGAGGTTGGCTCCCTTGCCGCCAAGCTCGAGTTGGACCCGCTTCAGGTTGCTAGCGGATGCCTCAACGATGCGCCGGCCGGTTGCGGTCGAGCCGGTGAAGGCAATCTTTTGCACGTCGGGGTGCCGGGCCAGGTACTCGCCCGCCACGCGACCCTGCCCCGGGATGATATTGACGACGCCGCGCGGAAACCCGACCTCGGCCATCAGCTCGGCGATCCGCAACGATGAGAGCGGCGTCAACTCGGCCGGCTTCAGCACCACCGTATTGCCGGCTGCCAGCGCCGGACCCATCTTCCAGCTCGTGAACATCAGGGGGAAGTTCCAGGGAACGATCTGCCCGACGACACCAAGCGGCTCGCGCAGCACGTAATTGAGGAAACCGCGGTCCACCGGAACCACGCTCCCCTCGTGCTTGTCGGCCATGCCGCCGAAGTAGCGGAAGGTGTTCGCCGTCCGCGGCACGTCGAGGCGCCGCGAGTCGCGGATCGGATGGCCGGTGTCGATCGACTCCAGTCGCGCCAGCTCCTCGGCGTGCGCCTCGATGGTGTCGGCCAACTTCAGCAGGAGACGTCCGCGCTCGGCCGCGGCCATCCGGCTCCAGGCGGGAAACGCGCGGCGCGCCGCCGCTACCGCCCGGTCGACGTCGGCCTCGCCAGCCTGCGCCACGTCGCCCAGCGTCGAGCCGTCGTGCGGGTTGATGTCAACGAAGGTCGAGCCGTCGAGGGCGTCGACGAACTCACCGTCGATGAAGAGCTTGTCGGGGGTCTGCAGGCGAAGTCTATCCACGGTGATCACGCCGATTCCTCCCTCCCTCCAGGCCCTGGTTCTCTGATGGGTGGCTGCCGCGAACCCTCCTGGTCAGAACTCCGCCGGAACGCTTGGCAGCTTCCCGCTCGAGATCAGCGCCGGAAGGTCGGGCGAACCGTTCTCCCACACGAGCAGCATCGACCGCTTCGGCGAGTACCCCTGGTGGCGGATGTAGGCCGGCATGGCGGACACGTCCCCGGCTTTCATCACAACCTTCGCCCGGGCCGCGCCGCTGTCACGGTCCTCGACGTCCCAGTAGATCTCATCACTGAGCTGGATGAACCACTCCACGCGGTCGTTGCCATGGATGATCGGCAGGATGTACTCCTCGGTGGTCGGACAGTAGAGGCTGTCCTTGCACACCGAGACGACCGACGGGTTCCAGGTCACGTTCGAGCGCGAGAGGTAGGCGAACAGGTTGAAGGACGCGACCTCGTTCTCAAAGCCGAGCTCGGCCTTGATCTCGGGCTCGTCCTGGGGCACGTCCTTGAACTGCCGGTTGATCGGGAACCCGTTCGCGTCGGTGCGGATCGGCTCATCGCCCGCCACGCTCACCATCCGCTTGGCGGTGACGCGATGCCGGTTGATGGCGGCGCGGTTCTCGCCGTTCTTGCCGCCGAACGCCGTCCCCGTCTCGAACGGGCTGGCGAATGGATCGAAGGTCTTGTTGGTCCAATCGTCCAGCATGCTCTTGAAGGTCTCACGGATCAGCGGCGTTTCGAAGTTCTCGACGTGGTCCAGCTCGGCCTTACGGTACGAGTCGTTGTAGCGGCCGGCGAAGAGATCCACCGTGCCGTAATGGTTCATCGTCCCGACCACGCCATCGAAGTTCACGATCCCGTAAAAGAAGTCCCAGGCGACGTCGCGCTGCAGGGCGCGCAGGAACGCGTCCGCCGACATAACGTGACTCCCCGTCGGCCACTTGACGTAGACGAAGTACTCGTCGCGGCTGAACGCGAATTCGCCGAGGGTAAACGCCTTGTATCCGTGCTGGTTCGGCTTGCTCGCGACTACCTCGGAGGTGGATTTGGTTTCAACAGCGCTCATCTCATGCCTCCTTGGTCACGCCACACTGAATGGGACATTGCGCGAGGCGGTCTGGCAGATCTCAGCCCACCGGAACTCGGTATCTTTGCCGGCAATCGTCTGCAGCAGGATGACGCCCGGGCGGTCGGCATGGAACTGGTAGGCCGCTCCCGCGGGGAGCAGCGTCAGGTGTCCGCGACGCGCTTTCACTGTGCCCATCGGCTTTCCCTCGGGCTTCCCAGCAAGGCGGATGGATCCATCGGTGCCGCTCGGAACGATGGAGGGCTCGGCAAGTTTGAGCAGCCGGATCTGCACCTCGCCGTCCATCACGAGCGCGAACTCGTCGTGGGCGGCGGCGCGCCAGTCGGACGTCCCCTCGGCCCGCTGGACCTCGACCACGTACTGGATGTTCTTGGCGACGGCGATCTTCTGATACGGCTTCGCCTTCGACGCCACCTCGAAGATGTTGGAGAAGGTGTAGTGCTTGGGATCATCATCGATGATCTCGACTCCGCCCTTGGTGTAGGACTCGAGCGATCCGAAGCGGGTGACATAGTCGCTCATGTCGACCTCCCTTGCTGGCCCGGCTCGTTGTTCGCTACGCGAACGCTGGTGCGTGTACCGGACTAAGCGATACGATAGGCCCGGTAAGGGGCCGTGTCAACGGCGCCGACTAACGATGGGCGGTTCCCCCGCCGAGAAGGAGGATGCGATCGTGAAATGGGCGCTTGACCCGTCGCACAGTACGACCAACTTTGCCATCCGCCACATGATGTCAAAGGTCCGCGGAACCATCAGCGTCAAGGAGGGCTGGATCGAGGCCGACGAGAAGGAAGACCCGAGTTCCGCAAAGGTTGAGGTGGTCCTCGACGCTGCCAGCGTCCACACGGGCGTGCCGCCTCGCGATGCCGACCTGCGCAGCCCCAATTTCTTTGAGGTCGAGAAGTACCCGACCATCACCTTCCGCAGCAAGCGCATCGAGGGCAACGATCCGAAGCACTTCGTCATCATCGGCGACCTGACCATGCACGGCGTGACGAAGGAAATCCGGCTGGACTCCAGCTTCGGCGGTGAGGCCAAGGATCCATGGGGAAACCGCCGATTGAGCTTTTCGGGGAAGACGCGCATCAACCGGAAGGACTGGAACTTGAAGTGGAATGCGGCGCTCGAGGGTGGCGGGTTCCTGGTTGGGGACGACGTCGATGTCGACCTCGAGGTGGAAGCAATCCCCGCGGCCGTACCGGCAGCCGTCGCCAAAGCCTAAGTCGAGGTGATTCTCCCTCCCCCTCTGGGGGAGGGTCGGGGTGGGGCTACGGTCGGGTTTGGGCTGTCTGCCGCTCCAGCCAGGTGGGACCGTCCGACGGAGCGAGTCCCAGCGTCTTATGCAAGCTGGCCATTCGGGTGGTGACTTCGCCGTCGCTTACGCCCAGGTAGCTAGCAATGCCCTTGTTGGGTAGGTCGCGCTCGATCAGTCGGAGCAGCTGCAGCTCGGCACCCTTCAGACGGGTCCGCAGCTCAGCGTCTGTGAGGCGATGTACCCAGGCTGGCCGTGTCACTTACTTAGATTGTGTCACACTTTGGCTTCTTTCGTATATTCACTTAGCGTGCAGCGCCGCTACCACATCGGCGGCAGTGCCCGCTTCGAGTGCCGCCAGGTGGCGGCGGGCTCCCTGCCTCGTTCAGACGTGAAGTCCCGCCGCCTCCGGCGCGTCTAAAGGTCAGTCGCCTACATATTCGGGCAGTTGTGCGTCGTGCCCGAGCCACTGCCGGGGCTCGGCGTGGTCGGCGCGGTCGTGGACGGCGACGCGTTGGTCGATGGCGACGCACCGACATCAGGGGACACGGTTGGCGCCGGTGATGTTGCCGCGTGCGCGACCACGAAGGTGCCGAAGCCGCCCGCCAGGCCAACACTCGCCGCCATCACCATCTTCGCCATCGGACCACGAAACCATCCAGGGCTGTTCATCGCTTGATCACCTCCCTGGCGACAATGCGAGGGCCGATTGCCACCGGGTCGAGCATGGGGACGGTCGCCTTTCAGATTCATGACGAAATGGTGAGACCATCCTTATATAAGTGGAGCGGACAAAGCTCGATGGTCAAGAGTCCTTGGAGGGTTCTTAGAGGGGTGGCAACCTGCCGCAGCGGGTCACTATTCTGAAGCCGTCATTGCAGAGATGAGTTGACCCAGACATCGCCTTCACCCGAGGTCCCCTATTGATGACAGCGAACTCGGCCCGCCAGGCCTATCTGATGAATCCGTAGAAATCCTGTCCTGTTGCGGCCCCACCCGTAACCGGGCAGGATGAGTAGGCGTTTGGGGAGTATGGATGCATCGGGAGCACGCCCTGTCCTCGTAGCTGTGCTCGCGCTAATGGTCGCCGGTTGCGGAGCCAGCCAAGGCCCTACCGCCGGACGGGCAGCCACAGCCACGCCGACCGGGAGTCCGAGTTCGCCACTGAGTTCGGCGAGTCCTTCGAACACAGTCCTGCTAACAGCCGATTCGGGGCCGGCCGATCCAGGAACCGGGCCCGGCTGGCGGTTCCAGATTCGGTATCCGTCGACTTACACGATGACGCCAGATAGTGCCTTCGGAACTGGAGGCAGCGTGGCTCCGCCCCGCATGAGCCTAACCATCGGTTTTCAGCCCGTTCCGCCGAACCCTTCCTACGGGCAGACTCAGCACGATTGCATCCTGGTCTGGTCGACGTATCGTTTCTCCTCGATTTCGGAGTGGGAGAGATCGTTGTCGTCAACGGCGCCGCCGTCGGTGTCGCCGGAAAGTACCCCCCGCGTTGTCACCGAAACCCGTCAACGCGTGGGGAGCCTGGATGTCTTGATCAGAGAGGTTGCGGACCCGAGTAGCTCGACCCATCGCTTCGAGGCGTTCGTAGAGTTGGGGGGCCCCAACAATCTCTCCTACTTCTTCAACTCATGCAACG